>OCZT010000276.1_pt1 | contig 49370 bp, 43 predicted proteins | sample 1539031 | NCBI WGS metagenome assembly OCZT01 (sample SAMEA3539308, study PRJEB22396) | soil metagenome | biome: tundra; feature: field; material: soil | place: USA | collected 2010-05 | depth 0.15 m
CCACCGAGATCTACACTCTTTCCCTACACGACGCTCTTCCGATCTCGGCGCGACAGCGAGCTTGGTGGCCTTCAGGGCCTTGGCGCGGAGCGCACGGTGGGCGGCGAGCGCGGCGGTGGCTGCGCGGTGGGCGGCGGAGTCGCCGGCGCTGATCGGCTGCGCCTGCTCCTGGGCGACGACGGGTTCGCGTGCGGGCGTGCGCGTCTGGACGCTCGCATACGTGCGTGCGATGTGATGAGCGTGGTGAGCGGGCACGACGGCGTGGTCGGCGGCGACTGCGCCCGCCGTGACGAGCGCCGCGGCGGCGAGGCCGGCGACGGCCTTGGTGGCGAGCGCGCCCGCCCCGGCCGTCATGAGGCCGCCGGTGAAGCTCGCTCCGCCGGTCGCGGCGACTCCGGCCGTGGCTCCCGCCCCGACCGTCGCACCGGCGCCGCCCGCGACGTGGGCACCGCCCGCCGAGGCGGTCGAGCCGAGCTTGGCGAGCAGCAGCTTCTTGACGAGCAGCAGCGGGCCGACCGGCATGATCACGGCGAGCGCGTGGTTGTTGTCCTTCAGCTGCTTCTTGAAAGACATGCAGCGCTCGCACCCGCGCACATGGCGGCGCGCGGGCGTGCTGAGCTTGGTGAGCCCCTCGGCGGTTTCGCCCAGCTCCAGGCGGACCTCCTCGCAGCTGAGCTGCCGCGCCTCGGCGGCCTCGGCTAGTGAGATGCGCGCGCGCACGAGCAAGGACTTCACGGAGGGCACAGTGGTCTCCATGGCCTCGGAGATCTGTTCGTAGGAGAGCGCGTCGATCTCGCGCAGCAGCAGCGCCGTGCGCTGGGTCTCGGGCAGATCATGCACGTCGGCGATGAGCTCGCGGAAGCTCTCCCTGCGCAGCACCTTGTCGCTCGTCGAGAGGCCGTTCTCGGCGAAGTGGATGTCCATCGAGTCGACGCCGGTGGCGGTGGCGCGGCGCAGGTGGTTGAGCGAGCGGTTGCGCGCGATGCGGTAGAGCCACGGCCGCACGTTGATCGCGCGGTCGTCGGCGAGCACGGCGTTGAAGGCGGCGGCGAAGACCTCCTGGAGCACGTCCTCGGCATCCTCCTTGGAGGCGAGCATGTGCCGGCAGAAGGAGAGCAGGCGCGTGTTGTAGCGCGCGCACAGCGTCTCGAAGGCAGCATGCTGCCCGCGCCGCGTGAGCGCGATCAGCCGCTCATCCGACTGCAGCCGCAGCAGCGCTGACGGACCCCTGAGGCCCGGCATGGTGCCGGTATGTGTTAGGGCGGAAACCTCCACGGACCCTCCAATTGGCTTCGTCCAGAGCTAAAGACACCGTAGCGACCGAATAGTTGCGGGAGATAAAGACGCAGGCGGGGCTGAGAAACGCCGTGCAGCGCGGGCAATGGACACGCAGATGGGCCTGCGACGCGGGGTTTTCCCGCAATTGCGGGGCGGCAGCCGGGTGGGGGTGCGGCTCGCTCGCCGCTTGGGCGGTGTCGGTGGCGGGAGGGGCCACCCGGACGTGTCCGTTGATTCAGCCGCTGCGCGGTGTCCCGGGATCGTGTCACCCGCACGATACGATCGCACCGCCCGGGTGGACAAACTGGCAAAGTCAGCGGACTTAAAATCTGCCGCCCGTGAGGGCCTGCGGGTTCGAATCCCGTCCCGGGCACCTGCGAAGGGGAACGGGTAGAGTCGCGCGCATGGCCACAGAGAGCGCTGAGCGCGCGCAGCAGACGAACACCTTCCACGGCGGGCGCCTGATCGCCCGCAGGCTCAAGGCTCACGGCGTGAGCAAGCTGTTCACGCTCTCGGGCGGGCACCTGTTCTCGATCTACGACGGCTGTCGCGAGGAGGGCATCGACATCGTGGACGTCCGCCACGAGTCCACCGCGGCGTTCGCCGCGGAGGGCTGGGCGAAGGTGACGCGCGAGCCCGGCGTGTGCGCGCTGACGGCGGGGCCGGGCGTGACGAACGGGATGAGCGCGATGGCCTCCGCGCAGGCGAACCACTCGCCGATGGTGATCCTCGGAGGGCGCGCGCCGGCGATGCGCTGGGGGCAGGGCTCGCTGCAGGAGATCGACCACGTGCCGTTCGTGCGACCGCTGACGAAGCTCGCGGCGACGCCGGGGAGCACCGAGGAGATCCCCGGGCTCGTCGACGACGCGTTCGCCGCTGCGATCGCCCCGCACGGCGGTCCTGCGTTCGTGGACTTCCCGATGGACTACGTGTTCATGGAGGCCGCTGAGCCCGAGCCCGCGGATGAGCCGGGCGCGACCGAGGCCGGCGGCAGGGGAGCTCCGGCGGCGTCGATCGAGCGCGCGGCCGAGCTGCTGCGCGCGGCGGAGCGTCCGGTGATCATGGCGGGCACCGACCTCTACTGGGGTCGCGGCGAGCAGGAGCTCGTGGCGCTGGCCGAGGCGCTGCGCATCCCCGTGTTCCTCAACGGCCTGGCGCGCGGGTGCATAGCGGCGGATCACGAGCTGTTCTTCTCGCGCGCGCGCCCGCAGGCGCTCAAAGGGTCCGACGTGGCGCTCGTGGTGGGTGTGCCGATGGACTTCCGCCTCGGCTTCGGCGCGTCCCTCGGCGAGGACACGGAGATCGTGGTGATCGACTCGGCCGAGCCCGACCGGCGCCATCCGCGGCCGGTGGCGGCAGAGTGCTACGGCGCGGTGGGCGCGACGCTCGCCGACCTGCGGGAGGCCGCGGGCGCGCGTGCGCTGCCGAGCGAGAGCTGGATCTCGGGGCTGCGCAGCGCCGAGACCGAGCACCGCGACGGCGAGCGCGCCGAGATGGAGGACCCCAGGGGCCCGCTGCACCCGATGCGCCTCTACGCGGAGCTCGCCTCCGTGCTCGACCGCGACGCGATCGTGATCGGCGACGGCGGCGACTTCGTCTCCTACGCGGGACGCGTCGTCGACAGCTACCAGCCCGGGTGCTGGCTGGACCCGGGTCCCTTCGGCTGCCTCGGCTCGGGGCCCGGCTACGCGCTCGCGGCGAAGCTCGCGCGACCGGAGCGCCAGGTGGTGCTGCTGCTCGGCGACGGCGCGTTCGGCTTCTCGGGCATGGAGTTCGACACACTCGCGCGCCACGGCGTGAACGTGGTGGGCGTGATGGGCAACAACGGCATCTGGGCGCTCGAGAAGCACCCGATGGAGTTCCTCTACGGCTACTCCGTCGCGGCCGAGCTGCGACCGGGGACGCGCTATGACCAGGTCGTGGAGGCGCTCGGCGGCCACGGCGAGCTCGTGGAGCGCCCCGAGGACGTGCGCGCGGCGCTCGAGCGCGCCTTCAGCGCGGGCAAGCCCGCGCTGGTGAACGTGCTCACGGACCCCACGGTCGTCTACCCGCGGCGCTCCAACCTCGCCTGAGGCGGCTCCGCCTGCCCAGGCGACGCCGCCCCGGCTCCGCGCGCTCAGCCCACGCCGGCCAGGCGCAGGGCGCCGCCGTAGAGGATGTCGTGCTCGGAGACCTCCACCTGCTCGAGCTCGAACGAACGCATGGCCTCGGAGAGGACGATCATCCCCGCCACGATCGTGGGCGCGCGGTCGGGGTGCAGGCCCACGACCCGGCGGCGCTCCTCTTCGTGCATGTCCGCCAGGCGCGCGAGCAGCAGTTCGACGGTGGCGAGCTCCAGCGTGTAGCCGTGCACGCGGGCGGGGTCGTAGGGGTCGAGCGCCTGATCGATCGCGGCCGCCGAAGTGGCGGTGCCGGCGACGGCGATGCCGAGGCCGACGGGTGCGCGCTCGGCCGCGGGCAGGCCCTCGAGCAGCGCTGAGCGCACGTCGCGCGCGAGAGCCTGGAGCTCGTGCGAGGCGGGCGGGTCGGTGTGGATGTGGCGCTCGCTCATGCGCACCACGCCCACGGGCAGCGAGACGTGGAAGCCAGCCTCGCGACCGCGGCCCACGATGAACTCAGTCGAGCCGCCGCCGATGTCGATCACGACCGTCGGCTCGCTCGGCGCGGCGCGCCCGGACATGGCGCCGAGGAAGGAGAGCTGGGCCTCTTCCTCGCCGCGCAGCACGCGCGCGTCGAGGCCGTAGTCCTCGCGCACCCTCGCGGCAAACTCCGCGCCGTTCGTCGCGTCGCGCACAGCGGAGGTGAGCACGGCCATGTTCGCGGAGCAGTTGTTCGCGTCGATCGCCTCACGGTATTCCCGCAGCCGCGCGAACACGCGATCGGAGGCCTCCTGCGAGAGGCTGCCCTCGGCGTCCACGCCGGCGCCGAGGCGCGTGACCTCCGAGCGCCGCAGCACTTCGGTCACCGCGCCGGTGACCTCCTCCACATCGGCGATGAGCAGCCTCGTGGAGTTCGTCCCTATGTCCACCACCGCCACGCGCACAGCGAGGATGCTAGAGGGGCGCGCAGCCCGAGGCGCTACGGGCGAGCGACCTCGCGCGAGCCGGCCCTTTGGCGCGTTGTTTGCTAGAACATGAGTAGCGACGCGGGGTGGAGCAGTCTGGTAGCTCGTCGGGCTCATAACCCGAAGGTCGCGGGTTCGAATCCCGCCCCCGCTATGAAGAAAGGCCCTGGTAACCGGGGCCTTTTTTCGTGGGTTGGGTCTGACGTCGGCTCGGCAAGGTTCCAATAGGGTTCCGTTTGCGCGTTCGCTGGAGCCGTTGGTGAGCCAGTGCGGAGCCACGGGGTGGGCGTCGGGGATCGCCATTGCCAGCATCGATGCCGTCGCCTCGATGTTGCTGGTCGCGTCCGTAAGAGCAGCGGCCGAGCGGCACTTCACCGAGCTGTTCGCGCTGCTGGACAGGACGATCGGCGGCTGAGGGCGACCCGGCGTCGCAGGCCGGATCCAGCTACCGCACGCGGATCTTCTGCTGGCGGGGTGCTTGCGCTTGCCGGCGATCGTCTCGGTCGCTAGGCATTAGTCATTGGCGTGGTCGAGGGCCGTTGGCCGGCCGGTCGCAGCTTCAAACGCTGTCTCCCCGATAAGCCGAGAGTCGGAACGCCGTGAATATCCCGAACCGCTAACAGCGGGTGCCACAGCAACGAAATGCGCCTGGCGCCCCGTTTTCCGGGGCCTTTGCGCGCTCTCGGCCGCGTAGAGGACCACTCGCGTGGACTCTGTGTTTCGGTCGCACTGCTCACCGGACTGCTCACAGCCCATCCTGTGAGCAGTCCGCTGGGAGCAGTCCGGCAAGGCACGGCGGATCTCGATGCGACGCCGAGCCTCGGTCGCGTCCGGCACAACGGGCGAGTTCGACAGGACCGGCAGGCCTCGGTGCCCCGGCTGAGCACGTGCTGAGCGTCTTTGGGGAATCGTTGCAGCCCGTACCGACCACGCTGCGTGACTTGGGCGTCTCCGTCCGCCGGTCCGGAATCGGACGCCCCGTGGCGACACCTTCGGTCTCGATAGGTGGGGGCTGCCCCATCCAGAAGGGCCGTAGCACCACGAGGCCACACTGTCCGTTAGATTGCGCGGTCGAGGAACCTTCGAATGGCGCATCTTCGGAAAATCACGATCGCCGGACTCTTCGGCCTCTACGATCACGACCTAGATCTGCGTCAAGATCCGCCGCTCACGATTGTCGCGGGGCCGAACGGCGTTGGGAAGACGACGCTACTGCGACTGACTACCGCGCTGCTCCGGGGCGCCTATCGAGAGCTGCTGCGGTACGAGTTCGGGACTCTCTCGGTTGAAAACGAGCTAGGCGCGACGATCGAGGTAGAACGCACGGCAGAGCGTGATCTGCCCAGCGAGGCAGCGCTATTCACACTTCGATTCCGTCACGGCGTCGGGCCACCACAAGAGGCAACAATCGAAGTGCAGCCGCCGGTAGCTGACTTGATAGCGATGCCTGACTTCCTTGAGCACTACGACTCAGAAACGTTTGTCGACGTTCGCGATGGCGAACTGATCAGCGAAGACGATGTGCTGTTGCGCTGGGGTGGGCGGGTGCGCGAGCCGATTCGCCCGCCGACGCCTCCGGACTGGTTTCACGCCGACGAATGGCGAGTCGACTTCATCGAGACAAAGCGGCTCGACACACTCCTCTCGAGTAGCCTAGTCGCGAGGCGGCCGGGTCCACGTCTGGGCCCGGGGGTCGCACATGTTGAACGCCGGGGATCACCAATCAACCGATACCTTCAGGTTGTTGCGAACTCTCTCGAAAATGCGCGTCTCGAGTCCGCGCGCATTAATCAGGCGCGTACAAGCACTGTGGCGCGGAGGCTGCTAGGCGAATACAGCAGTAAGACCGTCAACGTTGGGCGACTCCGTGAGCGGTACGCACAAGTTGAACGTCATGCGGCTGCCCTCACGGCAAACGGGCTACTCTCGGACAGCTTGGCGGCGCTTCCAGGGGGCAAGCTAAACCCGACGCAGAAGCGCTTCTTTGAGATGTTTCTCGACGACTTCGAGGCAAAGCTCGAGCCGCTCGATCCAGTGTCGGAAAAGCTCGAGCAGCTGAGATCCATCATCGGGCACAAGTTCTTGAACAAGGAGCTCGCAATCAGCCCCGAGCATGGCCTGACGTTCGCTGTTGAGCCCGCGGGCAACGAGATCGTCGCGGACTCCCTCTCGTCGGGGGAGCAGCACGAGCTGGCGCTGATTTCGCGTCTGCTCTTCGACGAGCGCGCTGGGACGACCGTCTTAATCGACGAGCCCGAGCTTTCGCTTCATGTCAGTTGGCAGCACGAGATGGTGGAGGACCTGCTGGAGATTGCGAGGGTGTCGGACGTGTCCTTCGTGCTCGCGACTCATTCGACCGCGATCATCAACAATCGTTGGGACATAGTTAATGAGCTAGGCCCACTCGATTTTTCTCCTGACGAGCGGGGGCAACACAAGACGAGTGTCGCGACGTAGGGGAGATGGCGACGAGCCTCCAAACGGTCGTCGACCCTGTTGGGGACCTTGTCTCCCGCCTGCGACTCGACCGTTCTGCGCGAGCACGAGGCGCAGTCGTCGTGGAGGGACCGTCTGATCAACGTGCCTACTCGAGAGCCTTTGGCATCGACAGGCGAAACATCTTTCCCGCCGCGGGGCGGATCAATGTGCTTGGCGTCGCACGGGTATTAGCGGAGCGGCCCTTGAGTGGTGTGACTTGCGTTGTCGATCGCGACTTTGATGATGCCGCGTCTCGGCTCTCCGAGTTGGATTTCTTGGTCTTCTCTGATAACGCCGATATGGACATGATGTTGTTTGCGTCCGGGGTGTTAGATAGGGTGGTGGAAGCGTGGGGTACGCGAGCGAAGTTGAGGCAACTCGGAGGGACGGTCGCCCTCCGGACGCGCGTGTCGCAGTGCGTCGCGCCGCTATCAGCACTCAGGGCGGCGAACGTCGCCGAGCGATGGGGTGTCGCTTTCAGCACTTTGAAAGTCGTCGACGTAATCGATCAAGAGCTGCTAGAGCTAGAAATTCGCAGGGTGGCCGCAAAACTTGCTAACGCTCTTGTGTCGCCGGGCGAGCTGGAAGCGAGGAGTTCCGCTCAGCCGCCGACATGCCCCTCCACGGGGATGCCGCTGATGTCAGGCAAGGATGCGGCGGCGGCCGTGGATGCGGCGCTCAGGAAGCTCGTCGGAAACCTCTCGCATCAGCAGGTCAAGGACGGGGTGGTGGTTCGGAGCCTACGCGTGGGCGTCGGATATGGGGATCTCGCGGGTACCCCATTCGCCGAGCGCTTCGAGTCGGCCCTTGTGAGCGCTCTCGGACAGGCGACACCGGAGGGCGAGGGGTAGGGGAGACGCCGGTGTCGGCTTCCTCGGACTCGCGCTGGCCCCAGCCCTTGCCGACGTTTGTACGGTTCGCGGGGAGTCGTACGTGCCACGGCGCTAGTCGCGGTGCCGGTGGGGTGGGTGGAGCCTTTGGTCATCCTGATCTGGAATGGCCGCTACGAGGCGGACGCCCAGCCATGTCTCGGTGGCGCCAAGACGGCTGTCGTCGAAGGGATCTGCTCAACCTGAGGTGCGTTTGCTCTTTGCCTCCTCGTTGATGACCGTCTACGAGACTTCCACGGACCTCACGACTTGCAGGGTTTCTTGCCTGTCCCTGCGCGCCATGACTGCTCACAAGACTGCTAACAAACCCACGATTTGCAGGTCGAGGGTGTGCTCTCCGTAGCCGAGCAGCCCCAAGACGGGCATGATCAGCTGGCTGGCGATCGTCGCCTCGGGCTTGTCGGCCCAGTCGACGGACGCGAGGCGTTGAAGTGTCGGGTCATCCATTCGTAAGCGTCCTATCCGTGCAGCAAGCAGGGCACGGCCGTCACCACGGATCTGACCCGGAGGGGAGACGCCTCCGGGCCTCGTCCGTGGTGCCTCGGCAACAACCCGAGTCGCCCGTCGTATCTCCCGCGAGTCGAGCCTCACTACGAGAGAGGGATTCGACCGGCCACGACGCCCATCTATCGCCAACTCTACACTCATCGCAGGCGGAACGCGTACTCACCAAAGTCACCAACACACGTCCCATGCGATTGCTAGGATGCATTCATGCCCGAAACCGACGAGAGCCTGCTTAACGTCCGCGAGACCGCCAGGCGTCTCAGCGTGCACGAGAACACGATCCGCAATTGGGCTCGGGACGGCATCCTGCCGTCGGCCCGCGTGCCCGGCTCGCGCTTTCACCGCTTCCGCCTCGAGGACGTCGAACGGCTCGTGCGCGAGCGAGGGAAGGCGGTCACTTCCGTCGAGCGCGAACGGCGGAGCGTCGGCCCTGAGCTCGTCACGGCCACCCAGCTCCACCAGTGGGCGGAGACCCGCGATGCTCAGGGTACCTTTCCCGAGCTGATCCGCCGGCTCGTCGCCGCCACCCCGGGCATCACCGGCCTCTCGCTGCGTTCCGGCGACGGCGTCTCGGTCCCGGGCTGGGATGGACGCGCGTCCTCCCAAGGCGCCGCCTACCTTCCCGACGGCGAGCTTCGCTTTGAGCTCGGCGTCGGGCGCGATCCCAAGCGCAAGGCCGACGCCGACTTCGAAAAGCGTACGCAGAGCCCGGCCGGCGCCGACCCCTCGGACGTCGTCTTCGTGTTCCTCACGCCACGACGCTGGGCCGGGGCGGAGGCCTGGGCCGACGCCCGCCGGACCCAGGGGGTGTTCGCCGACGTCCGCGCTATCGACGCTGACGCCCTCGAGGGCTGGCTACAGGCCGCCCCCGCGGTCCACTACTGGATCTCGGAGCAGCTGGGCCGCTCGCCGATCGACGTGCAGACGCTCGAGCGCTGGTGGACCCGGTTTCGAGCACGCACCAAGCAGCCCCTGCCCTCGGCGTTGTTTCTCGCTGGACGCCAGCCTCATGCGGAGGAGCTCGCGGCTTTCCTCGACGGGCCGCCAGGCGTGCTTGCGGTCCAGGCTGACTGGCACGAGGAGGCGATCGCGTTTGTAAGCGCCGCAATCGAGACGCGCGATGACCCCGCCCCGACGCTCCTCCTCTCCACTCCCGACACCTGGGAGCGGGTCCTGCGCGAGTCCCACGGCGCACGCCTGCTGCCTGTGTTCGCCGACCCCGACACGAGCGCGGTCGAGAGTGGCGAACATCACGTCATCCTCCCCCTCGGACGGGGAGAGGCCACGAGCGCGAGGAAGCTTGCCCTGCCACGCCCGGGCAGGATCGCGGCGGCCGAGGCCCTCCGCGCGGCGGACTTCCCCTACGCCGACTGCGACGACCTCGCCGCTCTGGCGCGCAGGAGCATGCCCTCATTCATGCGCCGGTGTGCCCGCGACACGCGCATCGCCCGGCCCTCCTGGGCCGAGCCGGCCAACGTCGCGACAATCGCCCAGCTCGTGCTCCTCGGACGCTGGCGCACCACCGCCGGCGACACGGCGGTCGTCAGCAGCCTCGTGCAGCGCGACTGGGACTCGATCGAGCGCCTTCTCCTGCAGTGGCGCGAGAGCGACGACCCTCCGTTCGTCAAGTCCGGGAATCAGTGGCACGTGGCCTCTGCCGACGACGCATTCCTGTTCCTCAGCCCGAACCTCACCGCCGACGACCTCGAGCGCTGGCACGCGCTCGTCGCCGACGTGCTCCTGGTCGTCGATCCGCTGCTCGACCTTCCTCTCGATGAGAGGCCAACTGCCGGGCTGCGCGGCATCGAGCGCGAGCACTCACGCGAGCTTCGGGCCGGTCTCGCCGACGCCGTCGCCTTGCTCGGCGCTCTCGAGGACAAGCAGCTGGGCGACGGCAGGACCGGCGAAGAGCACGCCGCACGCGTCCTGCGCCAGCTCCTTCGTCAGGCCAACGCCGACGAGTCGGCACGCCTATGGGCCTCGCTCACTGATGTCCTGCCACGTCTTGCCGAGGCAGCACCGGAGGAGTTCCTCGAACTCCTCCGCGACGACCTCGCCCGCCCGGACCCGATCATGAGGCGCATGTTTCAGGACCAGGAGCGCGACTCCTGGCTGATCGGTTCATCCCCGCACACCGGCCTCTTGTGGGCTCTGGAGACCGTCGCCTGGTCGCGCAAGCACCTGCTCGACGCATCCCGAGCTCTCGCGAGGCTCGCCGAGATCGACCCCGGCGGGCGACTCTCAAACCGTCCGTTGCGAAGCCTGCAGGCGATCCTCGTGGGCTGGATCCGCCAGACTGAGGCCCCCCTCGCCGAGAAGACGAACGCGATCCGCACGATCTGCCACGAACGGCCCGGAGTCGGCTGGGATCTCATCCTCGCCCTCTGGCCCGAAGCCCATGCCGTCATCACACCTCCCGCGTCTCCCGAGCACCGCGTGTGGGCCCCGGACACCAGAAGCGTCCCGATCGCCGACTGGGTGCAGTTCATTGCCTGCCTCCTCGAGAACGCCACCGAGCTTGCCGGACACGACGTCGAGCGCTGGGCCAAGTTGTCCGAGCGACTAGGAGCGCTGCCGCCCAAACAGCGAACGGGGCTGATCGACGCTCTCGCCGACTTCGTACAGAGAAGCGAGCTCGCCGGCGAGGAGCGCCTCGCTCTGTGGGAGCGACTACGCAAGGAGATCGCCCGCCACCGCAGGTTCGCCGCCGCTGACTGGGCGATGGACGAGCAGGTCCTTACCCGACTCGACGAGATCGCCGTCGTCCTGAAGCCCAGCGCCAGCGCCGAGCGCAACGCGTATCTATTCGACGGGCACCCGGACATCCCCGGCGTCGACGTGCTCGACCACACCCGCTACGACACCAAGCTCACAGAGCTCCGCGAACAGGCCGTCCGCGAGGTTGTCGCCGAGACCTCCATCGACGGGCTGCGCACGCTCGCACTGCGCAGCCCCGCCCCCCGTCACCTCGGCTGGCACATCGCGAAGCTCGCCCCTGAAGAGCTCACCCCCGACCTGCTCGCCTGGCTCGATTCCGACGAGGACGCCCTCCGTATCGTCGCGTCCCAGTGGGCCACTGCCAACCTCTATGAGCAGGGCCCGCCGTGGCTGAGCAGGGCGCTTGCGCAGACCGCCGAGACCGCCACCGCACGGCGGACCGCCCTCGTGCTCAGCATGCCGCCCGTCCGTACGCTCTGGGACGCCCTCGCGCAGATCGCACCCGACCTCAGCGACACTTACTGGCGCCAGGCGCACGTCTGGCAGGTTCAGCCCGCCGACATTGAGCATGCCACCCGAGAGCTCCTCTCCCGCAACCGCGCCTGGATCGCCCTCGATGTGATCGGAGGACCCCTGCAGGGGCCAGACACCAACCTGAATGCGATCAACCCCTCGCTCGTCTGCGATGTTCTCGACGCGGCCCTCACCGCCCCACCGAGCGAATCGCAGTCCCAGGTACCTGGCTACGAGCTCGGACTGCTGCTCGACTACCTTGAAGCGCAGGGCGTCGAGTCCCAGCGGCTCATCCAATACGAGTACGCGTTCTTCCGGGTTCTGGAGGACATCCGCAAGCCCCGAGCGCTGTTCGCCGCACTCGCCAACGACCCCGGCATGTTCGTCGAGCTCGCCTGCCGCGTCTACCGCGCAAACAACGAGCCACCACGCAAGCTGAGCGACGAGGAGACCGCCCTCGCCACCCACTCGTGGTGGATCCTGCACGAGTGGCGAGAGCTCCCCGGGCGTCTCGAGAACCACGGGGTCGACGCCGAGCACCTCGGCACCTGGGTTAGTGCGGCGCGCGAGACGTTCGCCGAGCTCGACCGGGCTGAGATCGGCGACGAGCTCATCGGCCAACTCCTAGCCGCAAGCCCGGACGGCGAGGACGGTCTCTGGCCCGCCGAGCCCGTCCGGGATCTGCTCGAGAGCATCGCGAGCCCGCACCTCGAGTCCGGTGTCCATACCGGCGTCGTCAACGACCGCGGGTTTACGAGCCGCGGCGTGTTCGACGGCGGCGAACAGGAGCGAGACCTCGCCGCCCGCTACAACGAGCTCGCAACGCAAGCCTCCTCGAACTGGCCGCGGACGAGCCGCGTCCTCCGTCAGCTCGCTAAGAGCTACGAGCACGACGCCAGGCGCAACGACGAAGAAGCCGCCGTCAGGTCTAACACCTAGCAAGGGCGTGCAAGGACCCCGGCAGACGTGCGGGTGGGTCAGCCGCGCGGTTCGGCTCTACGGACGAGCTCGTTGATCATCGGCCGGCGGGTCTTGGGTGGCAGGCTGCGCAGGATTGCCGGCCGCTTGGCCGCCGGGAATATGCTCAGCATCTCAAGATCCCCGGTCACGGCCTGAAGCGCCGAGACCGCTTGGGCGAGCTCGTCGGACGGGGGCTGACGGTCGTGAAGCGCGAGCAGATGGTGGATAACCTGCACCGCGACAGCCTCGACTGGCGCGTCCTGGAACGTCCGCTCGGCAATCCTTCGCAGCGGGCGCGCGCCAGAACCCTCTGGCTTTGCGCTGATCTTGCGCGGAGACCACAAGCAACCGGGCGGGCCGCCGGGCGCCTGTCAGCCCGCCCGCCCGCGCGGTCACGTTGGCTTCCGCGCCCGCCGGCGGACAGCACGAAGAACGGACAGCACGAAGAACAGACCAGATGCACGGGTGTGCGGTCGCTGTGCGAGTGCTGTGCAATTCGTTGGCCGTTTTGGGGCGCTCAGGGTCATCACATATGTGATGACGGCAGCGAGCATCCCTGCGTCCGGAGGCGGCGGCTACGCCCGCTACCTGGAGAGCAAGACGGTCGCACCCGAACGCGGGGACTACTACCTGACCCCGGACGGCGAGATGACCCAGGCGCCGGGTCGTTGGCTCTCCGATAGGGAGACGCTAACGAGGCTCGGGGTGCAGGCGGGCGAGCCGGTCGATGGTGCGGACTTCATCGCGTTGATGGATGGTCGCCACCCGGGCACCGGCAGGTGGCTGCGACCCGAGGGCGCCGGTGGCGGCAGGGGTGGCGGGATCGACGTGACGTTCAGCGCCCCGAAGTCCGTCTCGACGGTGTGGGCACTCGGCGACCCGTGGCAGCGCGAGCAGATCGAGGCCGCGCACGCCAGGGCAGTGGAGAGCGCGGTCGGGTATCTCCGCGAGCAGGTTCCGGTCGTGCGCCGCCGCTACGGCGGCCAGGTCGTGGAGGAGCACGCCAAGGATGTCATCGCCGCGGAGTACCGGCACACGACCGCCAGGGGAGTCAGCGGGGCGCAGGCCCCCGATCCGCAATTGCACAGTCATGTCGTGATCAGCGGCGCGGTGAGGGAAGACGAGAGGATCGTCGCGATCGCTTCGCGGCCGATCTTCCGCTCGGCCCGCGAGCTTGGAGCGTTCTACCGCTCATCGCTCGCCGAGGAGCTGGCCGGGGAGGGCTATGAGATCGAGCGCGGGACGGGTAAGGACGGCCGGTACTTCGAGATCGCTGGGGTGCCACGCGAGCTGATCGAGGAGTTCTCAGGGCGCAGCCGCGAGGTCGCCAGAGCTGCGGAGCGTTTCCGTGCCCGCCACGGCCGGGCACCGGAGCGCGGCGAGCTACGCAACCTGGCGCTCGAGAACCGCCGCGCCAAGGAGCTGACGACCCGCGGGGACCTGCAGCGGGTGTGGAGCCAGACGGGCCGTCGCCACGGGTTCGGGCCCGACGAGACCGTGCGTCTGATCGGAGCGCCCGAACTGCCAAAGGTCGAGCGTCCCGTCGCGGATCGCATCGAGGCGAGGCTGACCGAGCAGCACGCCGTCTTCCAGGCACGTGATCTGCACGCGGTAGCGCTGGAGCAAACAGCCGGCGAGATGCCACCGGAGCAGGCGCTTGCAGTAGCTCGCGAGATGGTCCGTGACCGGCGGGTGCTCACCCTGGAGGGCGGGCGGATGACGACGCTCGCCGTGCGCGCCCAGGAGCAGGCGATCGAGCGCCGTGCTGAGCTGCTCGCCCAGCCAACGGGCCGGGATGTCGGCGAGCGCGCTCGCGCAAACGCCGTGCGTGAGGTCTCCGAACGCATCGGAGGCCCATTGAGCCCGGAGCAGAATCACGCGCTGCGAGTCCTCACGGGTCCCGAGCGTGCCGCGGTGCTCGTCGGCCCGGCCGGAACCGGAAAGGGCGTGGTGATCGACGCCGCCGCCCGCGCCGAGCAGCACGCCGGCCGCCACACGATCGGGATCGCCGTGTCCGGGTCCACCGCTGAGCGGCTCGGAGCCGACAGCCCAGCACTAACCGACCGGACGCTGACGCTCGACTCGCTGGCCGCCCGCGCCAAGACGGGGACCGTCGAGATCGGCCGGGCCACGACGGTCTTCCTCGACGAGGCCGGAATGGTCGATCACAAGCGCATGGATGCCCTCACCGAGCTGGTCGAGCGCTCCGGAGCAAAGCTGATCGCCGTCGGTGACGGCAAGCAGCTCCCCTCGATCGGGCCGGGCGGGATGTTCGACCGGCTCGCCACCCATACCCCAACCGCAGAGCTCACCGACATCCGCCGCACCCAGGACCCCGACGAGCGCAGGGCATGGGCCGCCCTTCGGGCCGGCGAACCTGAGCGCGCGATGGCGCACTACTTCAGCCGCGCACAGCTGCATTTCTCGGACACTCGCGACGAAGCCGGTGAGGCGGCCATCCAGCATTGGATGACGCTCGCCGGGAAGCACGGCATACGCCAGGTCGCGTTGATTGCCGACGCCTCCAACAAGGAGATCGACCGACTCAACGCTCGCGCCCAGCACCTCCGGGCTGAGCGCGGCGAACTCGGCCACCGTGAGATCCCGCTCGGAGACACCCACTACGGGTTGCGTGAAGGCGACATCGTCGCCTTCACATCCCGACATCGCTCAGCGGGGCAGCCACGGGTGGAGAACGGAACCCGCGGCCAGGTCACACGCGTAAGCGATCACGGCGGCCTGATGGTGGAGCTGGACGGCTCAGGCCGTTCGGTGCGCCTCGCCGGCGAGGACATTGACTCGCTGCGGCTCGGCTACGCCCAACACGTCTATCGCCAGCAGGGCGCAACGGTCGAGCGGACCGTCGTGGTGACCGGCGGCTGGCAGACGAGCAAGGAGAGCGCCTACGTCGAGGCTACCCGTGCACGCCAGGGGACCGACTGGTTCCTCGCGCGCGAGGAGCTCGGCAGCCAGGGGCAGGACGCCGACCGCGTCATGCAGCTCGCACGCAGGATGGGCACCAGCCGAGCGCAGACACCCTCGCTCGCCTACGAGCCCTACGACCCTGCGTTCGGCCCCGGCTACGACCTCGGGCCGCCGCGAATCCTCCGCGTCCCGGCCATCCTGATGCGCTCCAGCCGCAATCACGACCGCTCGATGGTCGACCGCAACGTCGATCGCGGACGCTGACGGGGCCGCGTTGCCGACGGAACTAGGGGCAATCCCGTTTGCTTAATGCCGGAGCCGGCTTCCGCTCCTGGTAGCAAGGAGCGGCGAACCAAGGTCCGACCCAGGCTTTCGCGGCTCGTCCGCAGCGAGCGTGAGCGGGGCCCTCGCTTGGACGCTCGCTCGACCGCGAAACCGGTACTGCGGGGCTGTCGCGCCGGCGGTCGGCGTGTCGATGAGCACCGCGCTACCGGCGACCCCCCCCCGATCACCGCAACAGCCGCGCGCAGCGGCACTTCACGAAGCGCCGAGGCGACGCTAGCGGAGTCGTCAGTATGCGCACGCAGGCACGCTGGCGGGTTAGTCTCATGGTGTGTTCGAGCGATTCACAGAACGGGCCCGGCAGGTGGTCGTTCTCGCGCAGGAGGAGGCGCGCACGCTCAAGCACAACCTCATCGGCACCGAGCACATCCTGCTCGGGTTGCTGCGCGAGGAGGAGGGGCTCGCCGCGCGTGTGCTGGAGAGCCTTGGCATCACCGTCGAGCGGGTGCGTATCGAGGTCATGCAGGTGGGGGCCGCCCCCGGCGAGGACGTCGCCTCCGGGCAGATCCCGTTCACGCCGCGTGCCAAGAACGTGCTGGAACTCGCGCTCCGCGAGGCGCTGAGCCTTGGCCACAACTACATCGGCACCGAGCACATCCTGCTCGGGCTGGTGCGCGAGAACGAGGGCGTCGCGGCGCGCATCCTGCTCGACTTCGACGCCGACTCGGAAAAGATCCGCAACGCGGTCCGCAGCATGATGCCCAGCCCCGGCACAGCCATGCGGGTCATGCACGACTTGGACAGGAGCTGGCTCGACTTCGCGCCGGCGGAGGCGTTCGATCTCGCCATGCACCTCGCCCCGCTGTCGAGCGAGATCAAGTTCGAGGTGCGCCTACACACAGACGAGGAGCCGACGTTTCGCGTCTCCTGCCTGTTGTTGGGAAACGATGACGTCCTGCGTAAGCTGGTGGCGCTTGAAGCCGTTGGCATCCGAGCAGTTCTCGACGGTGGTCACGCCGTCAGGCTGGGGCATCTGCACTGGCCCGTCGAGCCGGATACCACCGAAACGAGTGGCCAGTAAGCCGTCGCGTCGATCAGTGGGATGGACATGTGGGCCTGTGCGCGGGATACTCGCATCGTGTCTGCGCTCGGTCGTTCACGCCAGCGTCTTGCGGGGGTCTTGAACTCGGCATTCGCCGAGGGTCTGCTGAGCGAGCAGACACATTCGTACCGGCTCGGACTGCTGTTTGCTCCTCGTCTGATCGACCCGCAGCGACTGGTCGGTGATCTCACGCTCCGCCGCGGCCGCTCGCGGCCAGGGGTCGTGGCACGGCGTGCTTGGGATGCCCTCGCTGCGAGTGTGCGCACCGCCGCCGGTTTCGGCGGATCCCCGGTGATGCCGCTGTTGCTTGTCCTGGACCAGGCCGAGAGCGACCGGCTGTTCGTCGGGCGCCATCCCGCATGCGACGTGGTTGTTGCCGATCCCAGCGTGTCGCGTCGGCACGCACAGCTCACATTTCGCGACGGCGTCTGGGTGCTCCAGGACCTCGCCTCGACGAACGGCACTATCGTGAACGGTGAGCGCGTGGGGCGCACCACGCTGCACACAGGTGATGTCGTCGAACTCGGGAATCAGGCGATCCAGATCGACTAAGGCTCGCGAGTGCGACCCGGTCTCCTCTCGGGCTGTCAACGCGGCCGATCCCGGACCTAACCGGCCCTTCGCCGTATGGACGCCGCTCGTTCCTGGAGCCGGCGTCTGAAACACTCGGCGCATGCGTCGCCCACGGTCACTCGCGAGGAGGCTGCGGAGTGGCTGCGTGGCAATCCTCGTCGCGGGCAGCCTGATATCGACGACCAGTGGATGTGGACGGGCCGCTGAGCCAGCGCCGCCGCAAGCCATTGGTCCGACCGGTGTTGCTGCGGAGAAGCTGGAAGCCCAGAGCTGCTCGGCCAAGAGATCGACCGACGGCCCGCGCGAGGTCCGTCACTGCGAATTCGAGTTACCGGACGGACGGCGATTCAACTGCAACATGGCGTCCTTTAAAGAATCAGCACCGACGGCGGGCGAGGTCGAGGCCAGCAAGTCATGCGTTGCCCTAGCTCCGGCTGCGTCAGCTACCGCGATCGAGGCCATTGCAAAGACGCAAGCCTGCCTGAGGAGCGACGGATTGGAAGTCAAAGGCGGTCCCGTCCCGCCCGCTGGACATGGTCCGGGCGGCCCAGAAGGCGAGCTCGTCGTTGGCGATGCGCTCATCGCTTTTTATGCCGATGAACGCTTCGCCCAGAGGGCTGAGCCCGAAGTCCTCCGCAATGCGGGCGGTTTGGGGGGAAAGCTCGAGCGCCGCGGCGCCGTCACAGTCCTGTGGATCCATCCACCCGCGAACGACCTGCGCGCAAGGGTGCTGGCGTGCGTGTTCACGTAGGCGCCCTGATGACCCTCGGAGGACGTCAGCATCGGGCACAAGGCCCGCTGCTGCGCACGACCTATTGTCACGACACCGGAAAGCTCCCGCGCTACCGCATCTCCCGCTAAGGAGGCGCATCAGTTGAGTCTTGCGAGACGACCGGAATGGACGAGCTCGAGTCGTCCAGCTCGGGCTCGCGACACGATCGCCTACGCCGGATGAAGCAGTCGTCCGGCCATCCTCAGCCGACGCGCTCGAACGCTGCCGGTCGAGACGCCCGCAATCCCACGCAAAATGGCAGGGCATGAGTTGGTCTTCTCGGTCCCAGCCGCGGTGACCCAGTAGCACCCGGCGGCAAGCGCGGGATACTCAAACGAGGATGGATAGATCGCTCGGATCTCCGCGAGGTCTCGCGCCTTGCGCTGTCGTGCTTGGCGCGTTGCTCGGCTTGATCGCGTGCGGATCGGACCACAGCCACGCCCCAACAACTCAGCCTCGGCAGGACGCGGTCGCGCGTCCCGGGTCAGCGGCGTACGCGTACGCCGCGTTTCGCAGGCCACCTCGTTTTGTCGATGCCCCGCCAGGCTGGGGAGTGCAGTCCGCCTCGCGCATGAGTCGGCTGATCGACAGCGGCAGCGCCTCGGGCATCCAGGCCTGGGGCGAGATCAACGCAGGCCAAGTCTGCGTGTACCTCGGGGCAAGGGGTCCACACTGGGAGAGCGCAACTTCGGGCGGTGGGTGCAATAGCGCCTCCCGGTTGGCAGGCGAGCCAATGATCGCTGGCGTTCGAGCGCCCTTATCGCACGGTAACCCGGCGGTGCGTTCACTCCTCGCCGGGCTAGTCCCCGATGGCGTTCGCAGCGTGGTCGTTAAGTATGCCGACGGAAGTTCCCAGAGCGTCCGCGTGCGCAACAACGGCTTTGCGCTGCGCATCACCTATAGACCGATTGGCTTCCGATGGATCGATAGCCACGGGCGCTCGCACCCCGTCCAGTAGGTGCTACCCCTCGTGACCGTTGCGACCTGGGCATGGACACCACTTATCCGGCGTAGCGGTGCGCTCGCGGGAACATGCCCGTGAGTTGGACTGCCGCTTTGCCGTGCTATGCGAGCGCACCAACCGACGACGACCTGACGCTCGCTTGGGACGAATTGCGATCGCACCGACGGCGGGTGGGCACACGCCCGCTTACGCCGGGTGAAGCAGGCGTGATCAGGTCGTCAGCGCCTGCTCGCGTCGCGACGCGATAGTCAGCGGATGCAGCGAGAGGCGCCGCGGGGCGTTGGCGAGATCGCCGGCTCTGTGCGGCGACTTGAGTCGCTCCCTGGGCGCCGGGCCGCGCGCGCGTCAACCGGTGCTGTAGCGTCCTCGTTCGGCATGCCTTCAGTCGCGGTCGTCACCGACACTACGCACTACATCCCGCGCGAGCTCGCGGACAGCCTGGCAATCCACCAGGTCAGCCTGTACGTCAACTGGGAGGGCGGATCCGAGCACGAGCTGCAGATGGACGGCTTCGATGGCTTCTACGAGCGCCTGCGCACCGATCCGGTGCTGCCGAGCACCTCGCAGCCCTCGATCGGCGACTTCCTTGCCGTATGGGAGCCACTGATCGAGGCTGGTCAGGACATCGTGTCCGTGCACCTGTCCGGTGGCATCTCCGGCACTTGCGAGGCAGCCCGTCAAGCGCACGGGCTGCTCGGAGAGCGCGGCCTCGGTGACCGCGTCGAGGTGATCGACAGCGAGACCGTCTGTGCAGGGTTGGGCCTGCTGGTGCTCGCCGCTTGCGCTGCCGCACGGAAAGGCGCCGACCAGGATGCCGTCGCGGCCCGCGTGCACAACGCACGCGCCGCGCTGAAGATCTGGTTCTGCCTGGATACGCTCGAGTACGTGCGCCGCGGCGGGCGCATCGGCAAAGCCCAGGCCTGGCTCGGCAGCACGCTGAAGATCAAGCCGATCCTGTCGCTGCAGTATGAAGTCACGCCCGTCGAGCGCGTGCGCACCGCGAGACGCGCATTCGAACGTATGGTCCAGTACATGCGCGAGCTCCACGACAACGGAGCCGATGGCTGGGTGGTCCAGCACATCCAGGCCCACGAGCAGTCCCAGCGCTTGGTGCAGCGCGGGCGCGAGATCTTTGGCTCCGAGCCGGTCTTCGTCTCCGAGGTCGGACCGGTGATCGGCACCTACGGAGGCCCGGGCATGATCGGCGTCGCCGGTATACCCCGCGCGCTGCTGGGGTGAGGAGCCTCCAGCCACTTGGCCGGACGGGTCTCTATTGAGGAGGTGCTCAAGCACTGGGAGGTCGAGCACGCGCTGCGTGAGTTTGCTGTCTCCGTGAAGGCCCTGATCGAGACCCAGGCCAGTGAGCACCCGCGCCGCTGCATCACCGCACCCTGACCGCCACCCGCGGTGCGCCTATGCCCTGGCCACGCGAGGCCAGCGGACGGACGTGCGTCTTTCGCGTGACTGCGAACGTCGACGGCCAGCGGCATACGCCCGCGTGGGACGTGGCCCGAGCGTGCGAGCCGAATTGACGCCCACGCTCGGTCCTAGCGAGCGAGACCGCCCGCGGCGTCAGCCGCAGACCCCCTTTGCAGCGACAACAGGAGTCCCAACCCAGCCAACACCCGCGCCTGCTTGGGACGAGATGCATCACTGGCCGACGCCGTTGGCGTCGTTATCGCATCGCGCGAAGAGGGAGCACGGCACCAGGGTGCGACCGGGCACTGTCGGGGCGCTTAAAGGCCCTCCTGCCAGCCCTGGGCGTGTAGCGACTCTTGCGTCAGCTTTCCTGAGCTGCGGGTTCCACGCTCCTAGGCCCCCCAGTCGAGACGGCGCTATCCGGCAACGGCCTCCTCGGCAATGGACGCGACGGCAGCGGCGATCAGCTCGACTTGGACCTGGCTAAGCCGTTCGGGGCGACCCTGAATCCAGCTTCGGAGTCGCGGACCATGAAGAAAGACGCATCGGCCGTCGTCGACGAGGTCTTCGGGGAAGTCGGACCAGAATACGATGACTGCCTGCACCCAAGTGCGGTGCCCGGACCGTTGCTCGATGTCTTCCTTCAGACGTGCCGCTGCTGCGAGGGTACACGGCCGGATCCGATCAAAGGACGCGTCGGCGTCTGGGTCCAGCTGACGGCGGAGGTGCGGAACTCCACTGTGTAGCTCAACGATGCCTCCCAGGTTCTTGCTGTCCAGCAGGAACACACCCGCACGTCCGACCGCGATGTGGTCGTAGTTGCCGTATCGAGCCTGCACGTCGTGGATGACCCGGAGATCATTCCGCTCGAGCGGCCTGAGTGCCTTTGCGGTCTTGCGCTCGCCTTCGGCGCCGTCCCGCCATGTCTCGATGTAGCGAGGGGGCGCGTCACGCATCACCAGCCAAGCTCCCAGGAACGTCCCAGCGACCATCCCGGCGCCCCACGACAGTGCATGTCCATCGAGCACCAGGACCGCCAGCCCAGCCGCGATGAATGGCCCAAAGACAACGAGCAAGATGGGGCGGATCTTGGATCTCCAGTTGTGCAGACCCCGCTGATACCGACGCTCCGCAAATCCCCCAGCGCCGGCCCCGTTCGTCCTGACGTTCATAAGGCCCTATCGGCGTGCACCGCGCCAGGGGTGAGGCAAGGCAGTGCTCGAGCCGCGCGCGGGCGGCATCGGCGCCCTGCCAGCCCTGGGCGTAGCAAGGGGAGAGCCGCAGCCTGCGTGGCGCCTTCTTCCTCGAACCGGCGTAGCTGTTCCTTCGCGCGATTTGCGAGCGTCCGCTGAGCTTCGCTCCAGACTCCCCCTCCGGACGACGAACGGCAGCCAAGCCTACGCCCGACGCTGCGCTCGCTCTCCACGCCGAGCAACAGCGTGCGGCGGGGGTACCCCTCTGATGTCAACGGTATTGGAGTTAGTGGACTTCGGCGAAAAGCTCTGAGGGTGTGGTGCTGAGCTCGGCTGCGAGACGCACGATCAGACCGAACGAAGGTGTCGACCTGCCGGTCTCGATCCGAGATATGTAGGTGTCCACCACGTCGACCTTGCGGGCGAGTTGGGACTGGCTGAGGCCACATCTCTCCCGTGCATGGGCGAGATTGACACCGAACTGCTGCTCAGGCCCCATCCCCGGGAGCCTACCCGTAAAAGTCGAGCACTTTTTGTACTATACTTTTTTGTGCCAGTCGCGTTGGTCGCACCGCCACCTCGGCTAGGCCGCCGCACAGACATCCACCACCAAGTGGCCCCGGCGCAGTTTGAGCTGCCCGGGGCCCGGCAAAGAAGGAGTGACCCTTCCATGCAAGATCAACCTAGCCAAGTTCTGGGCGAGGGCGACCCGCGGGTCGAACGAGCGATCATCCTGCAGTTCCTTCGCAACGATCACGAGCACCGCTGGTCGCGCGCAGAGCTGGAGGTCGAGATCTCGAACGTCGAGCCGCTCGACATCGGCGACGCAGTCGCGAGACTCGATCACGACGGCATCGTGCGTGTCTCCGGCGAGTCAGTCTGGGCCGCTCGCGCGGTCAGGCGTCTGGATGAGCTCGGGCTGATAGCGATATAGGCGCTTCGGGATGCCCCAGCAGGCACGCAGCAGGAGGGTCGGTCGCTCCGACTGCGACGAGTCTCGCGCGACGCGCCAATGCCGTCCCTATCTACTCCTCGCCCAACTCGTTGGCCGTTTCGGGCCGCTCGGGGTCATTAACGGGGATGAACGGGACAGAACCGACAAGCGCCGCCGTAGCCGAGCCGATACTCGCCGAGGGGCCGCTGCTGTGTCCGCACGAAGCGGCCAGGCTCCTGTCCGTAAGACCGAGCTGGATCTACGAAGCAGTGCGCGCCCACCGGATACCTTGCCTGCGCGTCGGACGGCACATCCGCTTCACCCGCGCGATGCTCGAACAGTGGCTCGCCGAGCACGTCGACGGCTGATGCCCCGCAAGACATCCGACACCGACACAGCTGCTGCAGGCGATGGGTAGGCGCTCCTACGGCAGCGGTCGTCTCTTCGAGCGAGCCGACGCGGCTGGGCGGGTGAGCTGGTACGGCTCGTGGTGGTCCGGCGGCACGCGCGTCAAGCGCAAGATCGCCGCCAAGCGCACCCCGGGCACCGCGGACGGACTCACGCGTGCCCAGGCCGAGCAGGAGCTGCGCAAGCGCATAGAGCGGGACGTGATCGTGTCGGGCGCCGCCAGGCGCACGTTGGAGGAGGCCGGCGGCGCCTACGTCGATCATCTTGAGCACGTGATGGAGCGCAAGCGCTCCACGATCCAGGATTACCGGGGACATCTGCGACGTCATCTCGTGCCGTTCTTCGGCGAGCGGCCGATCGACAAGATCGAGCCAGCCCAGGTCGTGCAGTACCTCAAGCGCAAGCGCAGCGACGGCCTGTCCTCAAAGACCGTCCAGAACCACCTGAACTTCCTCCACGGCGTGTTCGCGTTCGCGATCAAGCGCGGCTGGGCACAGAGCAACCCGGTCGCCTACGTCGATCGCCCCAAGAAGAACCGCTCTCCCCACCAACGCGTCCGATTCCTACAGCCACCCGAACTTGACAAGCTGATCGCCGCGGTGCCGGAGGACACCCTCGGCGGGATCGAGCGGGCGCTGTACCTGGCCGCCGCGCTCACCGGGCTGCGCCAGGGCGAGCTGCTCGCGCTGAAATGGCTCGACATCGACTGGCAGGTCGCGCGGGTACGCGTCGCCGACAACGTCACGCGCGGGCAGATGGACACCCCCAAGTCCCACGAAGGCCGATCGGTTCCGATGGCCGCGCGACTTGCCCGTGAGCTTGAAGACCTACGCCGACGCTCCCGGTTCCCCGCAGACAGGGATCTCGTCTTCTGCCACCCCGACACCGGGCATGTCCTCGACCCTTCCAAGATGCGCAAGCGCTTCAAGGATGCCCTCGCCGAGGCAGGCGTACACGAGATCACCTTCCACGAGCTCCGCCACACCTTCGGCACGCAGATGGCCGCCGCCGGCGCCCCGCTACGCGCGATCCAGGAGTGGATGGGCCACGCCGACGCGAAGACCACCGAGATCTACCGCCACTACGCGCCCGACCCATCCAATGGGGCGGCGTTCGTCGAACGGGCATTTGGCAGCGGAGATCACGCTCCGTCCGACGCCGCCTGACTGAAACGGGTGCGCGTGCTACTCCAACCAGCCTGTCGAGCTGTACCCGTACCATCCGGCACGTGCCGCTCAGAAACTTGGTCAGCTACGCCGCTTGGCGCTCGTCGGCGCGCAGCGCGTCGGGGAGCGCCATCTCGAAGCCGAGCTTCCGTAGCGCCGTGACGAGCGTGAGGAACTTCTCGCGCTTCTGCTCGGCGTATGCCGAAGGGTCATCAGCGAGTTCGGCGATGCGCACCGCGTGGTACTTGGCGTACCACGCGCCAGCGGCGCGGAGTGCCTCAAGCTCCTCGGGTGCTAGTGCCTCGACGGTGATGGGCGTGTCCACATGTCGGACAGTAGCCCTGGCTTCGGATGCTTCTCTCGCTCGGGGTTCCGCCGCCTCGCTCGTTGCGGGATTCTGATGTCCGCCGCGTCGATCTCGCCAGGACTCCAAGCTCTCGCGGCGCTGCTCGACGAGCCGGCTGGGCGCTACCGGGAGCTCAACGGGGCACGGCACGTCGGGGAATACCTCGACCGCGCGAGAACCCGCGAGGATGAGGAGCTGCTCACGGAGCCCATTCTGGCGGCGCTCATCGAGCGCGTGCTCGGGTTTCCTACGGACGCCTACTTCCCGCAGCTGGGCCGCAGCGGCCTGAAGCCCGACTTCACGCCCATCGACCTTGTGGCGCATCGGTTTGTGCTCGACGCCAAGAGCTCTACCCAGGATCTCGGGCCGCACGAGCGCCAGATCCGCGCATACATCGACCAGCGCCACCTCGACTACGGGGTGCTGTTCAACCTCCGCGAGCTGAGGGTCTACCGGCGCGGCGCGAGCGGACACGATCCCAGCCTTTCCTTCGATGTTCGACGCCTTTGGCAGGTGGCTCACGGCGAGGCGCTCGACATCGACGAGGTCGATCGGTTCGTCCGCTTCTGTGGCCTATTCGGCTTCCGCGCGATGGGGGTTGACGAGAAGATCGCGCTTGTCGCAGAGGCCGAGCCCTGGCGTGAGCGGGCCGCCGTGGACGAGGCGCTCCAGATCGACGTGGAGTTCCTGGTCAGCCAGCTGCGCTCACTTTCGAGGCAGCTCGCCGAGGACGCAGCCGCCCAGCACGACCGGCTCCTGGCTGATCTCGACCTCAACCCCGACCACGAGCAGCGGCTGCGCTTGGAGCTCGAGACACTCGCCCGGGAGATCGAGCCAGGCGTCGACATCACGGCCCTACCCACGACCGTCGCCGGCTATCGAGACGCAGATGGGATTGCTCGCCGTGCCTTCTCGCAATACCTGATGCGAGTCTCCCAGCTCGCCCTGACCCGCATCCTCCTCTACCGCTCCTGGGAGGACGCCGGCTTCGTCGAGGACTGCCTCTACGACGGCGGCTTCGAGCACGTCTATGAGCGAATGGGGCACAACCTCCAGCGCGTGCTCGATGAGGCCTTCCAGCGCGGCCGTGCTCGCTACCGCTGGCTGTTCGGCGAGGACAACAACTACGACTGGTTCCGGCCACGGGACGAGGCGTTGGCTGATGTGCTCTACGCGCTCGTGCCATTTCCGCTCGCGCGCCTGGGCGCGGACGTGCTCGGTGGGCTGTACGAGTCCTACGTCGATGAGATCGACCGTGACCGACTCGGCCAGTTCTACACCCCGCGTGCGGTGGTCCGGTTCATGCTCGACCGCGCCGGGTTCGCCGGACCCGAGGGAGTCTTTCGGATCGAGGGGGACGAGCGGCACGAGCGGGCCATCTTCGACTTCGCTACCGGCTCAGGGGGCTTCCTCGTCGAGGCCGCCCGCCGTGTGATCGACGATGGTGGGCTTGATCTCAGCGACCCACGTGATCTGCGCGAGGGTCTTCGGTCGATCGTGCGCGGATTCCATGGCTGTGAGATCAGTCCCTTTCCGTACTACCTCACCGAGGTCAACCTGCTGCTGCAGGTCTCGCGTCTGCTCGGAAGATTGCGCGAGGTGGGAGAGGAGCCCGGCACATTCACGCTCGGGGTCGTACACACGGACTCGCTAGGTGCCCGTCGTGGCCCGGACGACAGCTTTGGTGAGCTCGATGCGACACAGCGCAAGGACGCCGCGCTGCTTGCGTCCGACGAGCGTTACGGGATCGTGCCGCTTGACGCGGCGAAGGAGCCGCGGTTTGCGGAGATTCGGAGGGACGGCGTCTTCGACCTTGTTGTCGGCAATCCGCCCTACGTGTCCGAAGCGGGTAACAAGGTCCTCTTCGATCGTCTGCGTGCACTGCCCGGCTGGAGCAGCGATCACCACGGAAAGAGTGACTACCTCTACTACTTCCTTGCGATGGCCGCGGAGAAGCTTGCGCCCGGAGGCCGCCTCTGTGTCATCACCCCGGCTGGCTGGATGAACGCCGGCAATGCGGGCTGGCTGCGCGACCGACTTGCGTCGAGTCTGCGTCTCGACGAGCTGTATCTGTTCGGCAGCATGCGGCTCTTCGCTACCGAGCAGCAGGAGCGGGACGTGCGCGTGGGCATGAAGGCGCCGACCGTCGAGAGCGCCATCCTGATTGCCACGAAGGCGCAAGTGCCAGCGCGTCACCATCTTCGAGTCGTGCTCCTAGAGAACGAGGCTGAGGCTGCGGCTGCAATTACAGGCGACCACGACGCGCGCGTGAGCCCGCGAGAGCTGCTGCTCGAGGTGATGGCCCAGCGTGCAGCCGGCCGTGCTGGGCGCGCAAACGGGATACTCGTCCACAGCGTGGCGCAGCGGGACCTGCGCTCGGCGCAACCGTGGCCCGTCAAGCACGGGTCGCGTGACGTTGCGACGCGCGTCGTGGCCCATCTCCAGTCGCAGCTCGACGATAACGCTGCACCTGTCGAGCGACTCGGCGAGCGCTGGGTCGTCGCGTCAGGGATTGAGACCGGAGCGGATGCCTACACCGCGAGGGTGCAGAAACGTCTCGACGAGCAAACACGCTCAGATTTTGCGCGGCGTGGGTTCCGCACAGGAGCCCCAATTTTGCAGCTCCCGGCTGGGGCTGAGCGAGGTAGTCCGTGGCGTGATCATCCCGACCTGCTTGCCCGTGCTCCGGAGGCGCGCGCGATTCTTTACGGGGCGATCGATGACGCGGACTACACCAGCTTGGTCTGGATCGGTCGCGACACTGAGCCGCCACGGGACATCATCGACGCCCTCGAGCCATGGCGAGATGTGCTGCGAAGCCGTGCCGAGTTCGCCCGCAACTCGCGGCGCCGATGGTGGGAGACGGCATGGCCGCGCGATCGCGCTGCGTTGCGGGGTCCGAAGGTCATTGCGCTCCATCGGACCGATCGCGGTCGATTCGCGGTCGATACGGATGGCTCGTGGCAGGCTGCGAAGAACGCAACGACCGTCACGTCACGCGATGGCGAACTCCCGGTGGCGTATCTCTGCGGTCTCCTCAATAGCGAGCTGCTCGATCTCTGGTACGCGCTTCGCGGTCGAACGCCACGTGATGTGTGGAGGGACTATGAGCCCAAACCGATGCAGGAGATTCCGTACCGACACGTCACGGTCCCGGAAGGGTGGTCGCCAGGCGGCGACGCTGCAAGGCTCATCAAGGCGCTGGCGGCCGGCGACAATCGGACAGAGCTTGGGCACTCCGCGACCGTCATGGCGGCCGTGGGCTCAGGGTCAGGCGACGCGGACGCAGTTGCAGCCATCGAGGCTCTCGTATTGGCCATCGCAGCCAACCGGCGGACGCTCCTACCATTCCGCTCGGTGGCGCCGGAGTTGCGGCGCGCGGTGAAAAATCCGTGGCGAACGCATGGAGTCGAGGTCGATCGTTCCGCCGTACTTGCTGAGTTGCCCGGGACGGCCGTGCGGTCTGTGCGCCTTGATCCTGAGCTCGCGGTGAACATCACGACCGACGGGGTGCTTGGTCGCCGCCATCTGGAGGACGACACGCTGGTCTTCACGCATTCACGTCGGGTAACAGCGCGCGTGGCCGGTCCGCACGACCGTCTCGCACTCCTGCAGGACCTGCTCGGCGCCGGCCGGCTGATGCCCGAGGATCTGCTCGCCGGGCGGATGCCTACCAGCCTCGGTGCTTTCAGTGAAGAGGTCGCGTGTCGGCAGGGCGAGATCGACGATCTGCTCGCGGTCGGGCGGGAGCTCGTGGAGATTGTCGAGCGCCTGGTATGCGCTCTCTACGGGGTTCCCGATGCCCTGACGGATTTGGTGGTCGAGAGTGCGGTCACGCGAGCCGGTACCGTCGCCCAGCAAGAGGAGTGAATCGCGCCGTGTCACACGAGCGCGAGGCTATGAACGCTGCCGCCAAGCAGACCCGTCGTGACCCTACCTCAGCTCCGACGACGTCAGGAGTTCTGCAATGAGCTTCGGTAGGCCGCTGCCCTGCTGTGAGCCGGGACGGCACGCAATTGCTCCGACGCCACGGAATCCATCTCGGTCGGGATCAGGGCGATCTGCCCAAGGCACGTCGTACTTGCGCGGCGCCGAGGCCGACCCTGGATATAGGACCCACACGCTGTCGGCACCGATCGCGTCGCGGTAGGCATGCATCTTGTGGAGATCCCCCCGCCTGAACGTGTCGATAGGCGCGTCGGGCTCGTCGACGTCATCCCCGGCGAACGCGGCGAGGAGCTCACGCTTGAGCTTCGCGTCGAATAGATGCAACGCCCCCGCGGGTCCGCGGACCGTGATGTCGGGGCGCAGGCGGACCGAGTACGAGTGCCGTCCTCGCTTCGCCGGGATGCCAGGTGGTCGCGAGAAGGTGGCGTTGAAGAGAACGTCGACCGGGCCGCAGCGTGCGCAATAGCCGTACGGCACGTGGGTTCCGAGTGCAGTCGAGGCGAGCCGGCCCACAACGGCTCGCTCGCCGACCACCTGCTCAACGGCATCGACGACTTGGAAGTAGCACCAGTACTCGTAGATCAGTGCGGCGTCACGGAGCTCGAGTAGCGCTCGCATGTCGTGCGGCTCAACCAAGCGCGTGCGCGCCAGGAGGTCGCCGTAGCACCTGAGCAGCTCGCGGTAGCCCGGGCGGCCACGCAGGACGGTCGAGTGATGCGGCACCTCGCGCGCCGGCCGGAGCTGCTCGAGCGCGCGATGGCGCCGCCAGCGCTGCAACTGGTCGGCGATGCCGGCGGCCTCCTGCGCGTTGATCGTGCTCGTCGCGCGCCCGCTCGTGCGCGCGAGGCGCTCGAACTGGCGGGCGATGTCGGTCATCGCGTCCAAGGCGGCTACGACGAAGCGATTCTCAACGGTGTCGGTCGTGTGCTCCAGCGGACGTAGGCGAACGAACTCGGGCATTCGCCCTTTTAGTCGTTGAGCTAGCAGATGACTGCTGAGCGGAGAATCTCGCGCGACGGATGCGAGCAGCTCTGGCTCGCTCTGGATCGCATGCAGCGTCGCGGCATCGATCCGGTCAGCGCGCCCGAGCGGGATCAGCCGTGGATCCTCGCTTCGGAGCGTTTCGTGGGGGCGCGCGAGGATGCGCTGGGCCGCACTCGGGAGATTGTGGGGCCCCCGAGCAGCCATGCTGTCGCGCAACAGCACATAGGCGTGGTAGAGCGCGTCAGGACCGATCCTCCGGTCGCGTGCGTAGGGGGCGGCAGTCGGCGTTGTCGCGCCGAATGGGAGAGACGCGAGTCGGTCGGCAACCACCTCCAGCATGTGCTCCACCGCGCCAGCACCGAGACGCTTGCTGCCGACAATCAGTCGCCGGCCGCCGAGTTCGGCGGTGCCGATGAAATTTCCGAACTGCAGCACGCCCTCCGTGCCGCCGTATGGGATGGTCATGGCGCCCGACAGGACGTGCGGATCACTGCCGTGACCGAATCGGACGAGGTAGCGCTCCTCTGCCATCAGCTCTAGGGCGCCATCCTCACGCTTGCTCAGGTGGCCGCCTGCCGGTGCGACCAATTCATATGGGCCGCATTGCGAGCTCGCGACTGTCTCGGTCATTCGAGCGCGGCGACAAAACCAGTGTCGCTGAGCCGGTCGAGCATGCGCAAGAGCTTCCGGGCGCTCCCCGGGAATCGCAGTGACGACGCCTCAGCTACATCGGCCGGATGCAATCGCTTGCTGGCCTCGGTCCGCACGGCTTCCACATTGATTGGAGACGTCTGATCGACCGGGATGCAGTAGGCGAGCAGTTGTCCCAGCGGCTCCTCCAACTCGCGGCCGCCTGAGAGCTTGGGCAGGATCTTCTGCTGAAGCTGTAGATCGAACGCGGCGCGCACGATCTCGTCGGCGTCGCCTGCAGCCTTCTCTAGCGCGTGACCGACGAAGGCGCTGACCTCGGCGATAACGCGATAGCCGAAGTGCAGGTTGAATCGGGCGAGTAGAGCGTGCACGTCCTCGAGTGCCCCGGTGAAGTTCGGAATCTCGTGCGCTGCAGCGGACGGCGCCAGGGCCTGCTCGCGGGCGGTGCAGAGCCACGAGGGGTCGATGCGACCCTCGTTCAGGCGGAGACCCCGATGGGCGCCCTCGATTGGGTGTCCGAGTGCGCGCTCGACGTCGATGTCGCTGAACTCGATCACGTTGGCCCGGTCGAGCACCTTGGGGCTGAACGCGTGAGTCGTCTCGTCGATGTTCACTGTGCCGACAAAGCTCACATTCGGCGGGATGTCCAGCTGCGCGGGGACCTCATCATGTCCGAGGGCCAGCATCTCCTCCTCAACGCCGGGCGACATGAGCTCAATCGGCTCACCGCTCTCAAGGGCACTGAGAAAGTCGGAGAAGTAATACTCGACACGGGCGAGGTTCATCTCGTCGAGCACGACGAGGTAGGGCTGGCCAGGGTCGTCGGCGGCGCGCAGGAGCAGATCAATGACCGCCGTGCGGTTGTACGAGCTGGTCAAGGGGTTGAAGAAGCCCACCAAGCCTCGAGGGTCGGTCCAGTCGGAGCGGACCGCGACCAAGCGATGGCGCTCGGATGAGGAATTGATCTCCGTCGTCGTTCCCCTGACCAAGTTCAACGAAAGATCGACATCGGCCTGCTCACTGAGATCCAGATGCAGAAGATCCCCCGGCTTGGCATGCGCGCTCAGCCATTCCTGGGTGTCCTTGCGGAAGAACAGCAGCCAGAGCTGCCGGCTCGCATCCTCGAACCCTAGATTGTTCAACCGCAGTCGACCGATGGAGCCATCCTGCAGCCTCGCGCGAATGATCTTGGAGGTCCCGCGCGCTGGGAGTCCCAAGCGAGCGTCGAGGATGCTTCGTGTCTCGGCGTTGAGCGTGGAACGACCACGCTTGAGCTTCGGCGCTGTCAGACGAATGTACGCATTGTTTGCGTCTGACGTGGGAGGTGCGACCTCGATCTGCTCGTCATCGCCTGTGGACTCGAGATAGCGGGCGAGACCAAGCGCGATCTGCGTCTTGCCGGTGCCCGAGATGCCACTGAGGATCACAAATCGCTTGGTCGCGAGGCTCAATACCAGCGAGGTGACGACCTCATCGGGGAAGTACAGTCCTTGGACGCGATAGCTCGTATACAAGTTGGTGGCCCGCCGCTCAGGCGGCGCCTCTTTGCTGGTAGTTGGGGGCACCGCCGCGTCCGATGCCGGAGCACCCTTGCCGAGTCGCCAGAGTAGGTGCTCGACGCCCCATGTCGTGGTGTCGAGCCGCTCCTTGAGCTCTTGGATGAGGGCGTTATAAGCCGTGTAGAGCGGAGGTTGAGGCAGACTGGTGTCTAGTAGGTCTTGCTGCTCGAGGACGTTCCGCGAGTTCGGGTAGAAGATCGGCCATCGCTCCCGGTCGAGCAGCTCCCAGAAAAACGACACGAAGAAGTTGATTCGCCCTCGACCGGGAGCAGCCCCCGCCGTCTCGGCGCGAGCGCGCGCGCGATCGACGCATGCTAGGAACGCTTGGAGCTTAGCCTCGGCGTCCTCGGGGGTGTTCGGCGCGGTAAGCGCGGCGCGCAATCCCTCCGCGAGATCTGACGGCTCCCCGGTTTTGACGAGCTGATTGAAGAACATCTGCCCCGTACCCCGAAACCCCCACCACGCCTGCGTCTTGCTGAGACTGTCGATGTGCCCACGCAACGTCGGGACATCGGAGGTGCCGTCCAGGAAGGAATCGAGCGCCTGGCGGTAAGACAGCACAGCGCCCTCCCTCAGCTCATCCCACTCCTTGTACTGAGCCGCGATGTCATGCGAGCGCCATTGCTCCTGAAGCTCGGCAATCCCCATGATCCGCGAGCCTACCCGGCCCGACCTGCGAACGCGAGCGACGCCTTGTACCGATCGGGCCTCTCGTTCGGTGCGAGGGACCCTCTCAGTCGCCGCCTCGGACGGGCATCGGGCCGCCTCAGCAACTAGCGTGTCGTCGAACACTGGAATTGCCGTGAAGCAGGCATCCACTCATCCAAAGTGGCGCTGGTGCTCTCCGCGTCGTTGCTCGTGCGACGAGACCTGGTCCCTGGCGCCTGGTCCCGGTGATACAGGCTCCCTGAGGTTCCATTCAAGGTTCCGTTTTGAGCAAATCCGGCCCCACCGAACCCGAGCTAACCCCAGCAAACACGGGTGATCTGGCCCTACCTGACCCCCCTTGGGCGACCTCATAACCCGAAGGTCGCGGGTTCGAATCCCGCCCCCGCTATGTCAGAAAAGGCCCGCAAATGTGGGCCTTTTCGCTGTTCACGGGGCTTGAGCGTTCGGCTTGAATCGCCGCGGGGTAGCAGGTTTGGGTAGCACTTAGCCCGCCTCGGAGCCTGTTTTTGCGGTTTCGCCGAGGAACACGATCATGCCTGGCTTCGCCATGGCGAAGCGGAAGTCCGCCGAACGGATCACGAGACGCGTGCTCCTCGTCCGTTGCGCTAGCGGGAGGCGCCGGTGTGGACGCGCTCGCTTATCGCCGCGAGCGGCAGCGAGCGCGGCCGCGCCGGCTGCGACGTTCATCAGCGGCGGTGCGTCTCCGTCTCGCTCGCTGTCTGAGGGTCCGAAATCTCGTCCGCCGAACCCTTCGGTTCGGTCCCTACAGCGGTCCACGGGCGCGGGGGCCATCTACCAGCATGCGGAGGTCTCGGTCCGTAGTTGCCCACATTGGATGCGCGGGGTTCTTCGGTGCTCGTGCGGGCCGCGCCGTAGCAATTGTAGTGTTGAGTCTCGGTATCCGGCAGAAAGGTGGCAGTAGATGAAGCGCATGTTCAATGGCACAAGTGGGCACCGGACGGTTCGATCGGTACTGCACTCAGCGGTAACACTTGGGGCGGCGTCAGCGTTGTTGGTGACCGGTTTGATGTTCGTCTCCGCAACTCAAGCATCCGCTTCTTCCAGCGTGATCGCCGGGGTCGATTACGGCCCGCTGGTCGGGCTGATCGGCACCTGGAAGAGCGCCCCCAACGGCGGCGTGGATGTCGCCCCCGGGCAGGCGGGCTCGAAGGTGGGCAAGGGCAAGCCCGCAGTCTCGCCTTATTACGAGACGATTACGTACACCCCCGCTGGCGAAGCGGTCAATGCGAGCGAGCAGCATCTGGCGGCGCTGTATTACCGCCAGCAGGTATTCGAAAAGAGCACCAACAAGCAGTTCCACGACCAGACCGGGTATCTGATCTACGACAAGAAAAATCACAAGGTCTATGACACGTTCTGCATTCCTCGCGGCGTCTGCGTCGTGGCCGAGGGCGCTCCCGGCACCAAGATGACACTCAAAACCCAGAGCAAGGGCGTGGCCGAGACCCAGTTCATGCTCAAGACGGACCGCACGCAGGCGTTTAGTGTCACCTTTACGCTGTCCGGAAACACGCTGAAATACAAACAGACAACGGATTTGCAGGTGTACGGCAAGCCTTTCTCCCACACCGATTCCGACACGCTGAAGAAGACGGGTGGCTGAAGAAGACGGGTGGTTGCGTCCTTTAACGTGGTGTATCGGATCTCGGTGAGCGTGTCGCCGCAACTGGCGACGGTCACCGGATCGGCTACCGTTACCGGCAACAACGGAACGGTGACCTACACCCAGAGCACCGGCAGCACCTACCTGACCGTTTCGAGCACACGGGTGCCGGTCTTGACGACCGGCACCCTGGTGGCGGGCCCCTACACCGCCACCGGCACGACGAGTGACCCTAACGGCGACAGTGGAACGTTCACCTACACCCTCACCGTTGGCACGATCACCCAAAGCGCGCCCACCACGGGCTCGGTGACGACGACCGGATCGGCTACCTTCACCCACCAGCTCGCCGTTACCGGCAACAACGGAGCGGTGAGCTACACCCAGAGCACCGGCACCCCGCAACTGACCGTCTCTAGCACCGGTCTCGTGGTGCGCATCTAGCAGCGATCCTCGTATTGCATCAGTCGTTCAACCAAATCAGGAGCCATAGTCATCCCCCGTGAGTTCCTCTAGGTAGCCCAGGATGCTGGCGCGAACGGTTTGCGTCGTTGGGTTGTCCGAACCGCAAAAGCGCGCGGACATGGCTGCCGTCAACCACAGATGTGGACCAGTCGATCCTTCCTGCGGCGTTCAGCCGTCGCAGCAGCTCCCGATGCAACCGCTCCCACACCCCAGCAGCCTGCCATGCGGCGAGCCGCCGGTGTGCGGTCGCTGGGGAGCAGCCCATCTCCGCCGGAAGATGCCGCCAGGCGATCCCAGTGAAAAGAACGAACACGATCGCGTTGAAACACACACGGTCATCGACACGCGGACGGCCGCCACGTGGATCAGGAGGATGATCCGGGAGCAGCGGCTGCACCGCCTCCCACAGCTCGTCCCGCACCCGCCAAACCGAGCCCGCCATGGACACCTCCTCACTGGGTTATGTCACCCAATGAGGTTCGTCCACCAGCACCCGAACCCTCCCCCGAGAGGTATTGAGACAGCTTCTTATTGGCGTACCGGGAGTTCGAATCCCCCCCCTCCCGGGGGCGAGATGCAGTAAGCGCCGCCATCCCACCCCGGACGGGTGCCTTTGCGCTTGCCGGCGTCGGGCGGGATCAGAACCTGGATCCCGCGGTTGATGATGTTCTGCATCTGGCGCTGATGCCGGTAGCCGGCATCGGCGAGTAACACTCGCGGCGTCTCGTTCACACCGGCCGCCTCCAGCTCGCTCTGGGTGGCGTTGAGGATCGGCTCGAGATGCCCGAAGTCTGGTGGGTCGACCGTGACCTCGGCAGCGATCACGATCTGATTCTCGGCCGCCGCTGCCTGCGCGTTGTAGCCCTGGATGTAGCCACGCGTGGCCGATGAAGAGGGTGCGCGAGGAGATGGGATTCACCAACGTCATCCTCATGCTCCCCTTCGTGCGCCGCGTGGACGAGGCCGACCGGGTCCTGGCTGCGATGGCCGAGCTTGGCCTCGAGCGTGGCAAGAACGGCCTGGAGATCTACGTCATGTGCGAGATCCCCAACAACGTCATTCTCATCGACCGGTTCGCCGAGCGCTTCGACGGCTTCTCGATCGGCTCCAACGATCTCACGCAGCTCACGCTCGGGGTCGACCGCGACAGCGAGATCGTCGCGTTCGACTACGACGAGCGCGACGAGGGCGTCAAGGAGATGATCCGCCTGGCCGTCGAGGGGTGCCGCCGAAACGGCATCCACTCCGGGCTATGCGGCCAGGCGCCGTCCGACTACCCCGACATGGCCGAGTACCTGGTCGAAATCGGCATCGGCTCCATGAGCCTCAACCCGGACACGGTGCTCAAGACCACCCGGCAGATCCTAGAGGTGGAGCAGCGTCTGGGACACGCGCCGCCTGCTGAGGGGGACGGACATGAAGGCACGGCCTCGGTGACCTGAGGACAGCTGCCGGCCATCGCGCTCCACGACCCGCAGCCAGCGCAGCCGAATCGTCTTCCACCCACTCGACGGAGCACGACGATGTTGCAGCGCCGAATCCGGATCCCCGGATCGGGCGTGCGGGATGCCCCGGATGACGTATCAGTGTGCGCCTGCGATCGGCGAGGGCACCTCGATCGCGATCGCGAGCTTTGGCTGGCCGGTTCCTTCGCGCTTTGATTCATACATGGCGTTGTCGGCTTGAGCGACGATGGCGTCGGCGTCGGCGCCTTCGCCACTGGACCAAGCCACTCCGATACTGACCTGCACCACGATGTTGCCCTTCACCACACAGACCTCCTCGCGCTGGGCTTGAGCCAGGCGCTCGGCGAGCTTAATTGCTTGGTCGGGACCGCCTATATCCGGGCACACCGCAAGGAACTCGTCGCCACCGATGCGACCGACCATATCCCCATCTCGTACGACACCTTGCAGCCGCTGCGCAACGATGCTCAACAATTCGTCACCGGCAGCATGACCGTGCTGGTCATTGACCGCCTTGAAGGAATCGAGGTCAACGAACACCACGGCGCGTTCGGCTTGGCGTTGGCCGCTTGCGATATTCGCCTCGAGAGCGAGCATGATGGACGCGCGGTTGTAGCAACCGGTGAGCTCATCAAACGTCGCCCGCCTCTTGAGCTCCTCCCGCATGCGCGCACTGTCGGTTATGTCCGCCACACAGGCGATGGCTCCGTTGATCGTCCCGTCGTCCTGGCTGAGGGCGCGCAAGCTTATGGCGCAGAAGCGCAACTCGCGGCTGGGTGACAGACGCAGCTCGACCTCGATGTCAGCGTGCAATCCCTCGCCGAGAACCTCATCGAGGGCCCGGTCCAGCGTCGGCCGGTCCGCGTCGGTGACGTGGGCCAGCTGCGCCTCCACGGTGTCCGCTCGCTCGACGCCGAGGATCTCGTGAAGTCGGTCATTGGTATAGACGATCTGACGGTCCGCGTCGACTTGAAAGAGACCGACCGGAATCGCCTCGGCAAGGCCGTCCAGCAGTTGCTCACGGGCTCTGAGTTCTTCGTGGGTGGCCATCTCGTCTGAGATGTCGACCATCTCGCTGACGACACAGCGGTGGTCGGGGTCGTCGAGCAGGTTGTGGTTCGTGACCTCAAGCCAGACCCAGGATTCGTCCCGGCGACGGTGTCGCAGGCGCACCCGGCGTCCGGGGCCGGGGGACGCGAGCATCTCCATCCAGTTCTCGATCGCCAGCGCGTGGTCGTCCGCGTGGATGAACTCGATTGAGCGGCGACCTTCCATCTCCTCGGCGCTCCAGCCCAGGATCTGGGTCATCGCCTCATCGACCTTGACGATGAAGCTGCGCTCGTCCTTCCAGAGGGTGGCGAATCGGGGCGTGACCTCCGGAATTTCGCGGGCCTGAAGGACGAGGCTGTCGGCTGGATCCGCAGGGGCAAACACGGCCAGGACCACGCCGTGGGTCTCGCGGAGGTCAAGCCCATGGAACATGACCGTGGTGTCAGGATGGCCCGCCAGGTGAGCCGGGCACCGGGCGGTCCCCACGGCCAGGACTTGGTCCCATGTCGTGAGCAGCCTCACGCGATCGTCATGAATCACCAAGTCCAGACCCGAGCGAGCCTCCAGGACAGGATTGTGCTGTAGAGGGACTGACTCGGGCATCGCAACCGAGACGCCGTCGTGCCTGAGCGCGGCGGCCGGCGCCTCCGGATACAGAGCCAGCAGCGACGTGAGCAGCATCTCCAAAGCCCTGGCATCCAGGTGCTCTTCGTGTTTCCGATCGAACGCATCGTGAGCGAGATCCATGGTCTCAGGCCGAGCCTTCGGCGGCGGCGGAGCTTGGGTTTGGGCGTGCGGCATGGAATCAGATCCGGTAATGCCCCGCGGACGATGCTGCAGGCAGGTTTTGCGTGTCCGATGCGAGCCGATGATCGACCTGAGCCCGCTCAAGCTGGAGCGATCCAGCGAATCCTGGACGATTGGAGTGGACGCCACTTGGCGTCCAGAAGGGAGTCGACATGGCGAAGGGCAAGCGTTTGCGCCGGAGTTTTCGCCAGAGGGGCGGGCCGCGCGAGCGTAACTGGGAGTGCGCGCGTCCGCATCAGGGCAGAGCCACAGGCCGAGGGGGCAACTACGGGGCCCTGGCCCGTGCAGGGCTTTCGCATTGCTGCAAGAGCGGGCGCGCGCACCGCCTCCGCCGTAGCGCTTTGGACGAATACGAGGCGTCGGGCCGGGCTGTCGTCGCGCTCTCGCTTTCGCGGAAAGCGAGCGTGTTTTGCGAGGCACTCAAATCAGCCGCCCTCGGGGCCTGCGCCTGTGGCCTCGCCGAGGAGGAGGGCTTCGACGTGCTGGCGCACATAGAGCCGTCTGCGGCCGATCTTGCGCGATGGGAGAGTGCCCTGGCGCGCGAGGTGTTCGACGGTGCTTGTCGGCATGTGCAGGAGCTCGGCGACCTCGCAGGCGGTCAGCACGTCGGCGGCGGTGAGGGGGCGGTGCGCTGTCGAGTCCGTTTGGGCGGGCGTCCCGCTGTAGAGGGAGGCGCTCATGGTGTCTCTGGGCTGTTCGCGTTCATGTTGCTATTGACCGCGAGTGAACCGCCTGGCTGCACGAGTTCTTCGCCTTTGGCACCAGCAAGGGCCACATCGCCTCCGAGCTGCTCGAGCACACGGACCGCAGCAACCCCCTATTCGACAGCAACCGCGCCCGAGTGATCGCCGCCGGCCGGCCGCTTCTCACCGCCGCACAACACGCACATGAAGTCCGCGACGACCTCACGCTCGAGCAAATCCTCGACATGATCATCGCCATCGCCACGATCCCCGCCGACCCCCGCTACCTCGAGCCCATCCTCCAAACCACACTCGACGGCCTTCGCCCGCCGAACGATGTGGAGCCCACGTAGGACAACCTCCTCTTCGGGCCCGTTGAGCCAGTTCTGGGCTGAGGCCTCAGCCGTGCGCACGCTGGCTATCACGGTCCCTTTGCTCGGCCAGCTTGTCCTCGAGCAACGGCTGTCGCCACAGTTGCTTGCGGTCGCTGGACTGGTAGCTCGGCGACACGGCGATCGGGATCCAGCAAGGCGACCCCGGGATGACCCTGGCTCCGGCAGTCATGGGACTGGTCCACCTCCTCAGCGCACGTGCCGTCGTGCGCTGACTCGCCTTCGACCGGGCGCTCAGGCGCTCGATCGCGTCGGCTGACGGGTGGCCACACGCCGACTTACGCGACGCAATGCGCAAGTGGTCGCGCCCCCGCGTGTCAGTGCTCGCCCTCGTCCCTTGCGAGAGCGACGATCGTGCCGCGGAAGACTGCTCCTCGTCGACAGACCAGGTGTCTGCTGCTCGCATCGGCCGGCGCTAGCGTTGGAAGTAGTGGCCTTGATCGAGGTCCTCGATCAGGCCAGGGTTGGTTGGTTGCCAGCCGAACAGCTCGCGGGTCAGCGCGCTGGAGGCTGGGGCATCGATGGCCACAAAGGTCCCCAGCCAGGCGAAGTGCTCGCCTGCGTCCTCCGGGGCGATGGAGACGACCGGGAGGTTGAGATGCCGTCCGATGACCTCCGCGATGTCGCGGACCGGCACGCCTTCGTCTGCGACGGCGTGCAGCGTCGATCCCGCGGGGGCCTTCTCGACCGCAAGTCGGAACAGGCCCGCGGAATCGCGCCTGTGCACGGCGGGCCAGCGGTTGGCCCCGTCGCCGATGTAGCCCGAGACGCCCTTCTCGCGAGCGATGGCAACCAGGGTCGCCATGAAGCCGTTGTCTCCGTCGCCGTGGTTCGTCGGGGGCAGCCGTACGATCGATGAGCGAACATCGCGGGAGGCGAAGGAGAGCGTCAGCTCGGCGGTGGCCAGCCGAGTGCTTGGGCCAGCGCCGAAGCCAGCCCGAGCAGGGTCGGGAGCATGCCCGTCCTGCTCGGTCGCCACGCGCCCCGGCGTGAGCCCGAGCAGTCCCGAGGCCAGGACGAACGGCCGATCTGAGCCCGCAAACGCCTCGCCGAACGTCTCTACGGCGCGGCGATCGGCGTCGGCAGCGCCCTGGAAGTCCCCCGAGAAGGCGAGTTCGTGCTTGAACGCGAGGTGGATCACGCCATCGGAGGCGGCAGCCGCGCTCCCCAGACTGTCGAGATCATCGAGTGTGCCGCGATGCACCTCGGCACCGGCGGCGGTGAGGGCAGCGGCCGAGGCCTCCGAGCGAGCCAGGCCGAGGACCTGATGGCCCGCGCCGATGAGCTCGGGGACTACGGCGGAGCCGATCCAGCCGGATGCGCCGGTGACGAAGATACGCATGAGAGAGACCTCCATTGGTCGACCGTCCTCACTGGGAGGACAGCGCGATGTCAGTTACTGTCATCAACATAGCAAGGATCATGTCAGCCACTGTCGTCAGCTAGACTCGACGCATGGGTCGATGGAAGCCAGACGCGCGCGGCCGGCTCATGCAGGCTGCGTTTGCGCTCTACGGTGAGCGCGGGTTCGAACAGACCACCGTGGCGGAGATCGCGCAGCGGGCGGGGCTCACCGAGCGAACGTTCTTCCGACACTTCGCCGACAAGCGCGAGGTCCTGTTCTCCGGCGCCGATGCACTGCAGGAGCTCCTCGTCAGCACGGTCATGCAAGCGCCCGCTTCCGCCGCGCCGATCGAGGCGGCAGCGGCGGGCCTCGAGGCCGCCGCTGCTGCCATCCAGGAGGGAGGAGATCTCCCGCGACAGCGTCAGGCCATCATCGCTGCGAGCGCAGAGCTTCAAGAGCGCGAGCTGATCAAGCTCGCATCGCTCGCCTCGGCGCTCGCCGAGGCGTTGCGTCGACGCGGCATCAAAGACCCAGCCGCGAGTCTCACTGCCGAGGCGGGGATCGCCGTCTTCAGAATCGCGTTTGAACGCTGGGTCATCGACACCGGTACCCAGGACTTCCCGCAGCTGATCAGGGAGTCGCTCGAGGAGCTGAAGGCCGTGATCGCGGGCCAGTAATCACTGGCTGAGCGCGAAGTTCGACTCGCCCCCAGAGCAGCGAGGACTCGAACCGCCACGGAACTCGGGTCAGGGCCGCGTCGCCAGACGAGCGCTCAGTCTCGGCGTGAGCCAGCGACGGGTCCTCGAGCTCGATGGCGCAAACCATCGGTCACGTCGGTAGCGCGGTTCCGCTAGCGGATGATGCGGACAAAGACGCCGGTTGCGCCGGCGCCTGCGGGCACCACGAACGCGAGAGCGAACACCACGACCACCGCCGCCGCAGACTGCGCGAACCGAGGGCGCACGCACCGAGGACCGCGGTCGCTCAACAACTGTATGCCCTTTGCCTCCACACCGACCACGCTACTCCACCCGTGCAGCGTCCCCGAGCCGAGCACCCGCAGCAGCTCCAACGGCTGACCTGTTCGCATCGCTCAGATCCGGCCGCAGGAACACCGGATAGAGCCGGCCCGGCGCTGACGAGCACCGTCCTCGGGACCGGGTCAGCCTCGACTGAGCCAGTCCGCTACTGTGTCCGGCCGCTGTTCTGCTGGCCAGTGACTCGCCGGACTTGGGACCCGAAAGGGCCTATCGCATGACGTTGGGCACCCGCCGCTGCCATGGGCGCGCGACCCGTCGTGTGATGATGACTATCCCGTTGAACGACAGACCGGAGCTGATGCGTTGGCATATGCAATTGAAGCCGAGCCGATCGAGACGATCCCTGTGACTTCCGCTGCTGAGCGGGCTGTCGCCGACCTGCACGCCATCGGCGCCTCGACAGCGATCGCTGAGCGTGTCCGCGATTCGGTTCCGCTCTGGTTCCATACGTTCGCGCTCGCACCGGGGGTCTACACGCCTGGGGTCGCAAGGGATCACGGTTACCGCGTCAAGGTGCTTGACGAAGATCGCTTTGCGGGGCGCAGCGTGCTTGACGTCGGCGCGTTCGATGGCTTCTACAGCTTCCTCGCAGCGGCCCGCGGTGCAAGCCGCGTCGTGGCGGTCGACAATGAGCAGTACGTCGATTGGGTGCAAGCCCGCTTCGGGGTGGAGCTGTCGGGAGGCGCCGGCTTCCGCGCAGTCGCCGAGCTGATCGAGTCGCTCGTCGAGTATCGCCGTATGGACGCCCTGGATGTGTGCGAGCTTCACGAGCGCTTTGACGTCGTGCTGTGCTTCGGGATCTTGCACCGCGTGACCGACCCGATCGCGCTGCTGCGCGCGCTCGCGGACGTGCTCGCTCCTGGTGGTGAGGTCGTGCTCGAGACCTACGGGTCGCGACTGGCTGCCGACGCCCCAGCGATTGAGGTTCACGAGCCGGGCGACGTTTACTCACGCGACGACTTCGTCTACTGGGGCTTCTCCCCGGAGGCCCTTCGCCGACTGGGGCGGATCGTTGGCCTCGACGGACTGGAAGTCGTCGAGGAGCTCGACGTCGACGGCCACCCGCGGATCCTCGCTGTACTTCGAGCGGCCGCCTGACCGCGGCCACAGCAGCTCGCCCTCAGGCCGCCATCGATGTCGCGGCGAGCTCGCGGTGCAGCGCCGCCGGTCGATCGGTGGTGATCGCGTCGACGCCGAGAGCAGCGGCACGCACGGCGAGCGCGGCGTCGTTGACCGTTCCCGTCGTGACGCTCAGACCCTGCGCCTGTAGGCGCTCGACGAGCGCAGGGTGCAGGAGAAAGTGCTCGATGCAGACGCCGCCGACGCCCGCGGACGCCGCCCACCGCGCGAGCGCGGCGGGCATGTAGTCGGCCCATGCGATCAGCCGCGTCGCCATCCCTTGGCGCGCGGCCTCTTCGCAGGCGGCGGTATGGAACGAGAGCACCTCCACACGGTCGCGGTCCGCTCGTCTTCTCGCGACCCGGCAGACCGCGGCGGCGCTCGCCCGCGCGAGAGCAGGATCGCCGTAGCTCTTCACCTCGACCTGCACCGGCAGCTCACGCGGCGCGCCGTCCAGCAGCTCCTCGAGCAGCATCGGCGTCTCGCTTGTCGGGGCGCCGTCACGGTCGCGCAGGCGGGCACGCCGAAGGTCGCTCCAGAGCGCCTGGTGTGCCCAACCGCTGAACGTCGTAGCGCCGCTCAGCCAAGGGTCGTGCAGCAGGACCAGCCGTCCGTCGGCCGTCAGACAGGCGTCGGTCTCAAGGCCCCCGACCGGACCGGCGAGGGTGACATGCATAGCTGCCCGTGAGGAGTCGGGCCCAGACTCGCGACCGAGGCGGTGCGCATACAGCGGCGGCAGCGTCGCCATCAACTGAGTGTGCCTCGCCGCTCGCGCTCACATGTCGCGCGTCGGTGACCAATCCGTTATCGCGTCGTGAACACGCCGATGAGGTCGACCGCGCCACGCCCACCCCCAATCGGGGGGACCCCATTGCGGCCGCCGTCTCTGCGTTCCACCGCTCAGCTCGTGGCTGAGCAGGCGGCTGACCTGCAGGTCGTGCTGTGTCGCCCACACTTCTCGAGGCGGCGCTCGCGAGGTGTGACCGCCGCGGAAGGGGGATCCCGGTCCTCGGCCGACCACCCATTGAGGCATCATGGGGAGAGCAGAGTGCCAAGAGTCTCCCGACCGGCAGGGGGTGGTTGCGGTGAGTGCAGTGGCAGTCGAAGCGATGATCGAGCGCGCTGGGCGCGCCTTGATCGACGCAGCGCCCGCGCCGGCGAAGGTGGTCCTCTTCGGCTCGCATGCTCGCGGAGACGCTGACGACGGGAGCGACCTCGACTTCCTCGTCATCGAGGCCGAGGTGGGGGACCGTCTCGCTGAGACAGTCAGGCTCCGACGTGCCCTTGGGGACCTTGGCGCCCCGGTTGACGTGATCGTCATGGACGCAGCGCTCGCGGAGCGGCGTTCGAAGGTCCGGGGCACAATGGTGGAGCGCGCTCTGCGCGAGGGGCGCGTTGTCGCCGAGTCCTGAGCAGGTCGAATACGCCGAGGTGCTGCTGCGCCGTGCAAACGGCGATCTCTATGTCTGCAGCGCGCTCTCGGACGACGCGGAGGTTGACGACGGGGTCCTTGGGCTTCCACGCTCAACAGGCTGTGGAGAAGGCGCTGAAGGTCGCCCTCGTGCTCGCCGACGTCGAGTTGCCGCGTACGCATGACCTCGAGTTCATCGCGAAGCTGGTCCGCGAAGCGGGACTTGATCTCCCTGCGAGCTTGTCAGGCACCGAGTGGTTGACTCCCTGGGCAGCCGAATTTCGCTACGACGAGCCAATAGTGCTCGATCGGGCCGCGGCTCTGTCAATAGCCCAGCATGCCGTCGCCTGGGCCGGGTCGCTGCTCGCCCAGCGGTCAGGCGAGGGATAACGAAGGTTCCATTCAAGGTTCCGTCTTGAGCGAATCGGACCCCGCCGAGCCCGACCCAGCCCCAGCAACCACGGGCGACCAGACCCAACCCGACCCTCCTTCTGCGACCTCATAACCCGAAGGTCGCGGGTTCGAATCCCGCCCCCGCTATGCGAAACATCCGCGACCGTCTATCGCATCGAAGAACGCTGGGATCTAGACGCACCGCCGGTCGACTTTGTAGCGTGAGGCTAGGTGTTCTGCCCTGAGAGGTCCAGAACGCGGGTGATGGGTGGCCGGCTGCCGATCCCGCTGTGGTTCCTGGTGGTGTTGTAGTGGATCAGCCAGTGGGGTAGCGCTGCTGCCCGGGCGCAGAGCCCGTGGCAACGCGGCACCAATGAGAACACCAACGGTCTGCTCCGCCAGTACTTCCCAAAGGGAACCGATCTCACAAGGCACACCATCGAGGACCTCGCCGCGGTCGCCGCGACACTCAACAGCCGGCCGCGCAAGACACTCCAATGGAGAACGCCGGCCGAGACACTCGACGAGCAACTACGATCAGTTCAACGAAACGCCGTTGCAAGCGCCGGTTGAATCCGCCCTCGGGTAGGATATCGACTGATCGGGTTAGCTAGACGATGGAGGAGGCCGACCCAGTGAGCGCCAACCGGCAGCCACCGCAGGGCCAGCGAGACGGCGGGGAGATGCGCGCGCTCCTCGCCCTCATCTCGGCCCTGATGTTCCTGGAGCTGTTCTTCTTCGCTGTCCTCTCGCCCCTGCTCCCTGGGCTTAAGCAGGAACTGGCGATCTCGACCTCTCAGGCGGGCATCCTTGTTGCCGCCTACGCCCTCGGCGCTTTGGCCGGAGCGATACCCGCCACCCTGCTAGCGGTGCGCGCCGGCGCGAGGACGACGGCGCTCGGCAGCCTCGCCGTGTTCGGAGTGATGAGCATTGCCTTCGGCGTGGCCAAGAGCTACGACGCTCTGCTGGCAGCACGCTTCATCCAGGGGGTAGCCGGCGCCGGCTGTTGGACGGCCGCGATGGTGTGGCTGCTCGAGACTGCCCCGGTCGAGCGCCGAGGCGAACTGCTCGGCTACGCCTTCGGGGTCAGCGAGGCTGGCGCGATCGCGGGTCCGGCGATCGGCGGCGTGGCGGCATCGGCGGGCCGCGGCTGGGTCTTCGGCTCGGTCGCGGCCGTGAGCATAGTTCTGGCCTTCGCGACGACCCGTTTTGCGTCTCCTCCCCAGCCGCCGCGGAGCGAACGGCGCCTGCAGCTCCGGACGATCCTCTCGTCCTCGACCGTCAGGAACGCGATGTGGATCGCGATCCTCCCCGCCATCGTCCTCGCCGCTGTGAGTGTGCTCGCGCCCCTGCGCCAGCACCAGCTCGGAGCCGGCGCCACCGAGATCGCGCTCACGTTCGCGGCGGCCGCGCTGGTGGGCATCGTGGTCCGCCCGTTCTTCGGCCGCTGGTCGGATCGCACCGGCCCGGGAACCCCGATCCGTGTCGCCCTGATCGCGAGCGTGCCGATCGTGTTGGTCATCCCGTGGGTGAACAGCAGGTGGGCGCTGGCGCTGCTGGTGATCGGGGCCCTCACGGTCACGGGCCTGATGTGGGCGCCGCTGATGGTGATGCTGTCCGATGCCTGCAGCGCCGCCGGGGTCAGCCAGATAATGGCCGTCACAGTCATGGACCTGACCTGGCCACCGGGTAACGCGCTCGGCTCGAGTGGCGGTGCGGCGATCGCCCAGGCGGCCGGCGAACGCGTCGCGTATGCGGTGATCGGCGCCGGCCTTCTGGCTGGAGTGCTGGCGCTGCCACGCGGAGCCGCCAGAGTCCCGCCGCCACTCACGACTCCGCAGGCTGGCGCGTGAGCGTCGCCGAGACCCCGGCCCCGCTTCCGGCGCCGTATTTCGAGGATCTCTCGGTCGGCCAGGTCGACAGGTCCGCGCCGGCGGCGACGCTAACGGACGGCATGGCGGCGGTTCACCAGTCGATCGTCGGCGATCGCCTCGCCCTGGCTCTGGACAGCGAGATGGCGCGCCGTGTGCTCGGGACGGATTCGACGCTCGCCCACCCCGCGCTGGTGTGGGACCTGGCGATCGGCCAGTCAACCGGGCTGACGGGACGGGTGGTCGCAAACCTCTTCTACCGCGGCCTCGCCTTCCGCTGGGCCCCCGTGATCGGCGACACCCTGTCGACCGCGACCGAGGTTGTGGCGCTGCGCGAGACGTCGCGGAAGGCGGGCCGGGCGCCGACGGGCCTCGCCGCTCTGCGCGTCCGCACCACCGATCAGGAAGGCCGCTCAGTGCTCGACTTCTGGCGCTGCGCGATGCTGCCGCTCCGCGAGCACGACGCGACGACAGGAGCGGCGGACTCGTTGGACGCGATACCGGCCGAGCTGCCGGAACGCACACTGACCGAGGCGGTCGCGACCTGGAACCTCGAGGGGCTTGGCGATGGCCGACTGCTGAGCGCGCCCCCCGGGACGCGCTGGCGCTCCCACGCCGGCGACGTCGTCAGCTCGGCTCCGGAGCTCGCGCGACTCACACTCAACGTGGCAGCCGTGCACCACGACGGAGCCTCCAAGTCGGCTGAGCGCCTCGTCTATGGCGGCCACACGATCGGCCTCGCGGCCGCGCAGGCCTCCCGCGCCCTGCCGGAGATCCTGACGATCGTGGCCTGGCACTCCTGCGACCATCTCGCGCCGGTGCGAGAGGGAGACACGCTGCGCAGCGAGATCGAGCTCGAGCGCGTGGACCCCCTTCCCGCCGGCGGCGCGCTCGCACACCTGCGCTCCAGGGTCAATGCGGTCCGCGGTCCGGAGGACGTGCCGGTCCTCGACTGGCGATACGTGGCGGTCGTGGCGTGAGCGACGAGGAGACCGGTCAGCTCCGCTGGCTGCCCAGCGCCTGGATGTTCGCCCCCGCGGACGACTCACGCAAGCTCGACTCCGCACTGCGCTCTCGTGCGGGCGTGGTCGTGGCCGATCTCGAGGACTCGATCGCGCCGGGACGCAAGGACGAGGCGCGCGAGATGGCCAACGCATTCCTTCGTGACGGCGGAGATGTGCGGCGGGTCGTGCGCATCAACGACCCGCGCACCGATGCCGGCGAGCGCGACCTGGCTCGGCTGGCCGGTGACGGCGAGCCGATCCTGATGGTGCCCAAGGCCACGCTCGAGACTGTGCGGACCGCGCGCGGGGCCCATGCCCGGGTTGTGGCGCTCGTCGAGTCTGCGCGGGGGGTGCTGGAGGTCGACGAGATCGCAGCCGTCCCGGGCGTGGTCGCTGTCGCGATCGGCACCATCGACCTGTCCGCCGATCTCCGCCTGAGCGAGCTGCCGGACGGCCTCGAGCTCCTGCATGCGCGCAGTCGGGTGGTCCTGGCCTGCGCCGCGGCGGGCATACCGGCGATCGACGGGGTGCACCTCGCCATTCGCGACACCGCGAGCCTGCGAGGGGAGGCGGAGCGCGCGCGCGCGCTCGGCTTCTCCGCCAAGCTCTGCATCCACCCCGCTCAGCTGGAGGTTGTCGGCGAGGCGTTCGCGCCGTCGGACGAGGAGATCCGGCGGGCGCACGCGATCGTCGCGGCGTATGAGCGCAGCCTCTCAGGGGACATGGGGGTCGGTGTCGCCGACGGCGAGATGGTCGACCTCGCGACCGTCCGCCGCGCCGAGCGGATCCTGAGCGCCGAGCCGGACTTCTCGGGGTCCTGAGCGCGCCGCTGCGTCTAGCTACTTGCTCCGGATAAACGACTGAACCGAAACGGCCGCGCTCGTTGTCGGGCGCGGCCGTTTCGGGCAAATGGTTTTCTGCTCTGGTCGAGCGGTGGTGATGTTCTCATCTGGTCCGGATGGCGAGGGGTGTCAAGGTTGTAGGCGAGGATCGCTCAGGCGCTCCAGGCGCGAACTCCGGGTGCTCCCTTCAGGCGGGAGCGGCGCAGTCCGTAGCTGCGCTTGAGGTGGCTGGTCCTGCCCTCGGCGCCGGTGCGGTATCGGGCGAGCCGTCTTTGTGTTCGTCTGGAGCCTGGTTGTTGGCGGCCAGCGATGAACACCCGCTCGGGCGCGAGCCGCTCGAGCTCGCCTGTTGTGTCGGGCAGGAGCTTGCTCTCGGGCGGGTTGCCCGGCGCGGTGGACGCCGGCAGGATGAATCCGCGTGCTCCGCGCCGGGTGTGTGCTGTCACCTCGCAGATCTGCAGCACATAGCCGAACTCGTTTGGCTTGCCGAGCTTGCCCTTGCGGATCGGGCGAGCATCGGGGTCGAACATCGACACCAGCCGGTCGGTGATCGGCTTCCCTTCGATCCTGAGCTTGATCTGTGCGGCGACTCGTTCAGGGCGATCGGCTGCCTGCTCCAGGCTCGAGATCGCTGCAAGCTTTCGCTGTGCGCCGCGGCCATGCGCTCGCCGACGCGCCGTCGCCACCATTCGTCTGGCTTCGCTGATCGACCGCCTCAGCAGTTGTCCGGCCTGATCGGTCAGGGCCAGGACCTGTGCTTTGCGCTCCCCGGTGCGCCGTCCCATCGTGCGCGAGATCGCTCTCAGATGACGCCCCAGCGCCCTGCTGCGATCCCGCACCCGCCCAGCGTCCTTGCCGATCAGCCCGGTCAGTTTGCGGGCCTCGCGCGCGAGCGTCCTGGCTCCGTCCAAGCTCAATGCCGCGTCGCTTGGATAGCGCACATCGGCCTCCACGACGGTCGAGTCGATCCTCACCGCTCTCGCGCGAAAGCGTGTCTCGTGCTGCGCCTTGGCGATCACATAGCGAGTCAGATCCTCCACGACCCCGCCACCGAGCCGGCGTGTGAGCTTGCGAACCGTCGACTCGTGCGGAACTCGCTCCCCGAGAGCGATCAGACAGAACCGCCGCAGATGCAGCGAGTCGGAGACCTCCCGCACCAACGTCTCGTATCCCCACCCCGTGCGCGCCTCGACGATCATCAAACGCACGTACACATCCATCGGGATCGACGGGCGACCATGACAGACCGCCTCCCGACGCCAATCCGCTGCGATCGGCTCCAGCAGCCGCCGGTCGCTCAACAGCACATTCAACGCCGCCAAATCCTCCGGCAGTTCCTTCACCTCGCCCGGCAACACCTCGTCCCACAACGACTCGACCTGCCCGCCCGAAAGCCGCAGCATCAACACCATCCCCGACTAGAAAAGCACCCATTTGCAGGGCACATTCTCCTAAACAAGCCGGACAGCACCCCGACCATTTCCGGGGCAAGTAGCTAGTTGTCCTGCCCACGTAGGTTGTGAACGCGGCTGATGGGTGGCCGGTTGCCGATCCC
>OCZT010000277.1_pt1 | contig 49331 bp, 41 predicted proteins | sample 1539031 | NCBI WGS metagenome assembly OCZT01 (sample SAMEA3539308, study PRJEB22396) | soil metagenome | biome: tundra; feature: field; material: soil | place: USA | collected 2010-05 | depth 0.15 m
ATGGCTGAGTGTAGTCGCCCGCCTTTACGCCCTTGAGCGGTTTGGCCAAGACATCGACCATATCCTCAATCTGGAGTTTTTCGGCTTTTCCGGTACCGTTTGTAACCACGCCGGGGTCTGAATTATCCTTTGCGATCTTTGCCCAATCGCCGCCTGCTTTCAACTGCTTGTATACGTCTTGAGCTTTTGTTCTGACGGCAGCTTCGTCGCGGCCCGCAAATCCGAGAAAGATCTCGCTAAACGAAATAGTCTCGGGTTTTGTGAATTTCGTCTTGTTCTTCTCGTAGTATTCTTTTAGGTCCTTGCTTGTAAATCCGTAGTAGATCTTTGCCTGCACTTCGTGCTGGAGCACTTTCTCCTTCGTGATCTGGAGTCGCCAAGTCTCTTTAACCTCGTCCGGATGCACGCCGGTCTTTTCCATCTCGGCATATAGCTGTTCGACGGTCTTGAGATTATATTGCTTCATAAGGTCCGCCATACGCAGGTTTATCGCAGCGTCGACCTCGTTATCGAGACCGAGATCCTTGGCCTTTTGAACGAGGAGCTCTTCGTTTATAAGGTTGGCGATAAGCTCACCCTGCTTCTCATCGACCATCTTTTGAGCGTCTTCACGTTTCTTGCCGTTTTGCACCTCGCCGTCGACGATGTCCTTCATCTCGCGTTTTACCCGCGAGAGCGTGATCACGCCATCATTAACCTGAGCGACAACCTCGTCGACAACACGTGTCTGCGTTTCCTGCGAATAGGCCGGGACCGCAATAACGACGAACAGAAACAGAGGTAAGACTATACGGAAAAAGGGTTTCATTAATTACTCCGGATTTGAAAGGTAACGAGCATATTATTACTCGCATTCCTCATTTGCAACTGAGGAATTTGATGCCGTAAAAGGGCGGGGGGTTTCTTACAAACCCTAATGGTTCATGTGCCGATCGCGTCGAGACATCTTTTTGCGTCCGCGATCAAAGAGAAATTACCCGATCTTATACGTAAGATACCGCTCGGCGAAAAACTTGAGTCCTCGTCTTTCTCGAGAAATTGCATCAGCCTTTCAGGTGCGACCTTTGCTTTTTCGCCCAGCTTTATCGCCAAACCATCGCCGGTCTTGTCGATAGAGACGATAAACATTCTTTCGGCAAGCTTTCGTAAGCGGCCGTATTCAAAAAGATTCTCGACGGATCGCGGAATCCGGCCGTAACGGTCTTCGATCTCGTCATGTATACGAAGCAGTTCTTCCTCGTTTTCCGCCGAGGATATTCGCTTGTATGTCCTAAGCCGTTGGCTTGCCTCGGCTATATAGTCTTTCGGAATAGCCACATCTATACCGAGGTTGATCGAAACGCTTGTCTCGTCGGCGATCTCGTCGCCCCGGATCTCAGCGATCGTTCGCTCGAGCATCTTTGTGTAGAGGTCAAACCCAAGTGCATCCAAATGGCCCGACTGCTGGCCGCCGAGCAGGTTACCAGCCCCGCGAAGCTCGAGATCGAGAGCCGCAAGGCGAAAACCGGCGCCGAGATCAGAGAACTCACGAATTGCACTTAAACGCCGGCGAGCGATGGGCGTTAGCTCCAATTCGCTTGGTATTAACAGGTAGGCGTAGGCCCGGCGGTTCGATCGCCCGACGCGTCCACGCAATTGATATAGCTGCGAGAGGCCATAATTGTCCGCCCGATTGATAATGATCGTATTAGCTCGTGGTATATCGATCCCGTTCTCGATGATCGTCGTCGCGACAAGAACGTCGTATTTGTAATCGATGAAATCGAGCATCACCTGCTCCATTTCTTTTTCATTCATTTGTCCGTGGCCGACGGCGATGCGTGCATTTGGGACGATCTTTTGTACTAACGCGGCGATCGATTCAATAGTCTCGACACGGTTGTGAATAAAAAAGATCTGTCCGTTTCGCGCTAATTCGAGCTCGATCGCCGAACGAATGACTCCGTCGGAAAACTGCACGACCTGTGTGTTGATCGCGAGCCGGTCGCGCGGCGGTGTCTCGATTACCGACATGTCGCGCATGCCAAGCAGCGACATATTCAGAGTTCGGGGGATCGGAGTTGCAGATAGTGTCAGCACATCGACCTTCTTCTTTAGCTGTTTAAGCTTTTCCTTGTGGCCGACACCAAAACGCTGCTCTTCGTCGACCACGACAAGCCCGAGCTTGGGCAGGGTAACGTCGTTAGACAAGATCCGGTGAGTGCCGATGAGCACGTCGATCTCGCCTTTTGCCGCCTCGTCGGCGACCGTCTTTTGTTCCCGCGCACTTCGAAAGCGCGAAAGCAGATCGATCTTGATCGGAAAGGCGGCAAAGCGCTTTTTGAATGTCTCGAAGTGCTGGTACGCGAGCACCGTGGTGGGGGTAAGTACCGCTGTTTGCCTGCCGTCCATAACTGCTTTGAAAGCCGCTCGCATTGCGACCTCGGTCTTTCCATATCCAACGTCGCCGATGATAAGACGATCCATTGGCACGGGAGTTTCCATGTCGTGCTTGACGTCGTCGATCGCCGAGGCTTGATCGACGGTAAGTTCATACGGAAAGGCGTCTTCAAACTCGTGCTGCCACGGGGCATCAGGCGGAAAAGCATGGCCACGAACAAGTTTTCGTTCGGCATAAAGCCGCAGCAGCTCATCGGCCATGTCGCGCATCGCGCGCTTTGCACGGGCCTTTGTTTTTTGCCAGCCGATGCCGCCTAAACGATCTAATGAAGGGGCGGTCGCCTCGCCGGAGGAGTAGCGTGACACCAGATCAAGACGCTCAACGGGAACAAAAAGCTTTGAGTTCTCTGCATACACGAGCAGCATGAACTCGCGTTCGGCGCCCTGTGACGGGATGTTTTGCAGACCTTCAAAGCGGCCGATGCCGTGATCGACGTGGACGACGAAATCGCCTGCTTTGAGATCGCGAAAATCTGAGATAAATGCGCCGAGGCGCAATTTTTGTCGCCGTGCTTTATCGGTAGCCGCCCGAAACGCGGTTTGTGAGACTTCGCCGAAAATGTCGGTCTCGGTAAAAACCGTCATTCGGGCGGCTGCCAGCTCAAAGCCCCCCGAGAGAAGTCCTATTCGAACCGTGTCGGGCGGGAGCTCGACGTTGTATTCATGGAGGATCTCGACAAGCCGCTCGGCCATACCCTGTGTCTCAATGACGATCGTTGGGTGGCGCTGCGGCTTTAGATCATTTACAAAGGCCTGGATATCGCCGTGAAACTTGGTCGTCGAACGCGACTGGATATCAAGTTCGGTTGCCTTTTCAGCCGTTGGAAATAAAAAGAGTGGGTTATGGGCCCCGGACGAACCGCTGATCTGGAACTCTTCATCGGTGGCGGCGGCCGTTCGTCCCAGAGCGCGCAACTCGATCCGCGATCGTTGATCCAATTGAGATCGCAGCTCGACTGCATTAACAAATAGTTCGTCGGGCCGGAGCGTTATCTCACCCAACTCATCAAGCTCGTCATGCCGCCGCGCGAGATCATAATAGAGGTCGTCCAGCACGCCTTCGATCGTGGTCGGCTCGTCAACGACGAAAACGTAATCGCGCAGGTAATCAAAAGCGGTGGCCGAGCGTGGTTTTACCAGCGGCATGAGAAATTCCCAGCCGGGAAAAGATTCTCCGTCCAAAGCGAAATCCGTTCGATCTCGAAGCGCTCGCGAGAACCTGTCATCGTTGAACCTTTCGCCCGCAAAGAAAGCCCAATCCTTGAAATCGCCCGGGCCGACGGCAAATTCACACATCGGCGCGATCGAAGCCGTGTCCAATTGTTCTATTGACAACTGTGTATCCGGATCAAATGACCGGATCGAATCGACCGTGTCGCCAAAGAACTCGAGACGAACGGGCGTTTCGGCATCGGGGGACCATACATCGACGATCCCGCCGCGCACTGAGAACTGACCGGCACCGGCGATAGGTTCCTCGCGAACATAGCCGCTCGCGATCAGCCGCTCGACGAGCTTGTCCGGCGAAAGGTCCTCGTCGCGATTCAGAACAACGCCGAGACCTAGGATGTCCGCGGGCGGGAAGGTCCGTTGGACCAACGATCGGGCCGATAGGGTGACAAAATCGGCGGGCTCTCGAGCAAGACCCCACAATGCGACCGCCCGCCTCTCTTTTGTAACCGGATGTGGCGATACGGCCGCGTAGGGGTCGGTTTCAAACGAAGGCAGACCGACGATCTTTCGCGATCTTTCGGCGTAGTTATCCGTCCAAAATGTTAGATCGGAACGAAGGTCGTCAGACTCGGCATTCGAGGCGGCTATCACCGCATAGGATCTGGCAGTAATAGATTGAAGCTCAGCCAGGACGAACGCCTTTGCGGCGCTCGACGTGAGGCCGCTAAGCGAGATCACCTTTGAATTGCGGTTTACCTCCGCTACAAGTCTTTTTATCTCTTCGGTTGAGGCGATCTGGGAAGCCATAAACGCAACTATCCGCCGAGGACATGCCGCGACCGGGGGTAAAGGCGGTCCGCGGAGGTCTCGTACGGAAGAAAGATTGTCTCACATTAAGCCACTGGAGCGTAGCTCAGGGCCTTACCCCTGCGGAATCCTGCTTTTTGGCGGTGCTATTCTTTGGAGCGTGTCCATTCGAACGTGCTCGTTTCTCAGCTTTCTTTTTCTTATCGCTCTTCGTCTTTACGACCTGAACATGGTGCTTTCGGAATTTTTCGATAACGGCGGTATTGAGGTCGCTTTTGAATAGCCCGGGCCGGTGAAGCCGCTCGGTGCTCCAAGCCCGAAGCTCAAAATGGAGTCCGTCCTCGTCAAAGTTGATAAATCGTACCGATGGCGGCGGCTCTTCGGCGACATCCGGATTTTCTAACGCGGCCTCGTTCATCAACCGAACGACAATCTCGGTATCACTATCATGTGTCACGAGGGCCGGAATGCGAAATCGTATCAAATTGCTTTTATAGCTCCAGTTGACGACATTCTCAGCGATGAATTTGCTGTTTGGAACAATCATAGTGATGTTGTCGTTCGTTCGGAAATGAGTACTTCGCGGTCCGATCGAGACTACCTCACCATTCACGCCGCCGATCTCGATACGATCGCCGATCTGAATCGGACGTTCGATAAGGAGTATCAACCCGCTTATGAAATTGGTCGCTATATTTTGCAGGCCAAGGCCAATGCCTATCCCTATCGCACCCGCGAGTACGTTAAAAGCGGTGAGATCGATGCCGACCGTTTGGAGAATAACTACAAAGCCGATAAAAAGGACCAGATAGCGGGTGATGGTCCCGATCGCCTGGCGTGCGCCGTGCTTCAATGGTGGCCGTGCAAGAAATCTGGTGACGAGCAGTTGCTTTAGTTTGCCCGACACGAAGATCAGCAATGCCGATAACGCGAGGAAGGAGATCAATGTCATCGGTGTGATCTCGGCTTTACCAAACGCAAAGAGCTGGTAATTGAGAACATCGAGGACAGGATTGAAATACTCGCGCATTACACCTGAGTCTGTCGTAGATAAGCCGAAAAGTATGTATTATCGTAGACAATCGGAGCACCTACGCCGTAATTGCTTTTGGCTAAGTTGTTTGTTTTAATCGACTTCTTAGTTCTTGGGCGACGTTAAAGAATGCAAATACCTCAATTCACGGAGATCATCGAGCAAAACGACCAGACGCTGGCGCGTCGCGAGCATCTCGATGAGCTGCGTTCGCTCATCGGCAACGTTTATCCAAATAAGTTTGACCGAAGTCGGATAAGTGGCGATGAAGACACGATCACAAACATACTGGACTTTGCTCCGGTCGCGGATGTTGTCGAGGAAATGGCCGCTGTTCGTTCGAAGCTTGCCCCGGGCGAAAGACCACCGGCCGATACCAAGGATCAATTGAATGCGAAGCTGAAGGACCTCGGCAATGTTCGAGTTGCGGGGCGTCTTGCCGTGCCGCCGCGGGTAATGGGAAAGGCGGCTTTTGTACACCTCTCAGACGGCATCTCGCGTTTGCAGATCTATTGCCGTAAAGAAGAATTTGCCCTTCTAAAGAATGATTCGCAGGATTTGCTCGACCCGCAAGAATCCTGGACCGCGTTCGGTTTACTCGACCACGGCGATTTTATAGGCGTCGAGGGGTACCTATTTATTACAAATACCGGCGAGTTGAGCGTTCACGTTGAAAAGCTGAAGTTTCTCTCTAAGGCAATGCTGCCGATGCCGGACAAGATGCACGGCATCGAAGACCCCGAGATCAAACAACGGCAAAGGTATGTTGATCTTATCGGCTCAAGCCTCGCTTTCGAACATGAAGGGCTTACCACCAGGCAGGTTTTTGAAACACGAGCAAAGGTGATCTCATCGCTTCGGTCTTTTCTCGAAGACCACGGCTATATCGAGGTCGAGACACCGATGCTGACACCAAAGGCGACGGGTGCCGCGGCGAAACCATTTAGGACGCACCACAATGCACTCGATATCGATCTCTTCGCACGTATCGCCCCCGAACTCTATCTAAAGCGGCTCGTCGTTGGTGGTTTCGAAAAGGTGTACGAGCTTAACCGCAATTTCCGCAACGAGGGTATTTCATACAAGCACAATCCTGAATTTACGATGCTCGAATTCTATTGTGCCTATATGAATGTCGAGGGGATGATGGATTTCGCCGAGACACTCATCAAATGTGCCGTTGAGCGAGCAACTGGCGGGAGTCTTCAAGTTGGAGTCTCGGGTCGGCAGCGAAAGGGTTTGTGGGTTGATCAGCACTTCTTTAGAAGGGATACAACAAAAGATCGAGTCATCGATTTCACCACTTTCAAGCGGTTGAGCATGACGGATGCCATATCCGAGAATCTCGGCTATTTCAAGGAAATTATAGAAAAGCGTTTCGATCAAAGCTTCAGAGTGTGGATCTGGCAAGATGCGAATGCCCTAATCTTTAATGATTGGGTTTGGTGGTCTGAGGATGAGTTTCAGAGTGAGGTAGCACAGGAAGAGTTTGAGACAGAAAAGAAGATTTCAGAAGAGTATGTCATAGCTGAGATCAACAAGAAGCTTGAGAATCTGATAACGGATCACAGTGTGAAGTCGTTGACCGAGGACGAGCGTGCTGTGCATATCGTTTCATTATTTGACGCGTTCTTTGAAGCGACTATCGACCAACCCACCTTTATTGTTGATTACCCAAAATCCATCTCGCCGCTCTCCAAGGCTTCGCCGGACGATCCGTCGATCGCCGAGAGGTTCGAGCTTTTCATCAACGGAATGGAGGTTGCCAACGGCTTTTCGGAGCTTAACGATCCGCGTGAACAGTACGATCGCTTCATCGATCAGATGGAACAGCGAACGCGTGGCGACGAGGAAGCGATGATCCTCGACGAGGATTATATTCGAGCCTTGAGTTACGGCATGCCGCCGGCGGCAGGGATCGGGATCGGTATCGACCGTCTTGTAATGCTGCTAACCAACAAACACTCGATCCGTGACGTCATCCTCTTTCCACATATGCGCCCGGCAAGGCGAGAAGAGGAGAAGGGGAGTGGGGAAGAAGGGGAGTAGGGAAGAAGGGGAGAAGAGGAGGACCTAGACATTGCTAAGGCAGGTACGGGAATAAAATCCGAGATCGAAGTTGATCTGACCGATGGCAAGACATATTCGGGTTACGTAAGCGAAATAAACGATAAGAATTTTGTCGTGGTCGATAAGAAGAATGTTTCAAACACAATAAATTATTCCGATGTGAGAAAGGTTTACGATAAAAACGGACAGAGCAGCGACAAAATAGTTCTTTATGCATTAGTTGGTGTCGGAGCCGGTGTTCTTGCATTTCTCTTGATCCGTGCCGCGACCGTTCAAGGGCCTCGTTAGCCGATACGTTTCCAATAACGTGTGTCCCGAGGATGCCGAATCGCTCGAATGGTTTTCTCCCTAGCGATTTTGCGCTGCATCTTAATAGGAGTTTGAGCGCGACATCCCTTTCACGATAATGATTACCCGGAATGACCATTGTCAAAAAAAGGAATATCATCCTCTCCGGGGGCGGGAGGGTAAATGAAAAATGCTTTTGTCACGATACTGATGACCGCCGTCGTTCTATCTTCGTTTAGTATATTGGCCGTTGCTCAAAACCCAAACGAAAAGGTTATTAAGCGAACCGAGAAAGTCCGAAGAGACGTTGCAAAGGCAGGTACGGGAATAAAATCAAAAGTCGAGGTTGACCTTATGGACGGCAAGATCTATTCGGGTTACATAAGTGAGGCAAATGATACCGGCTTTGTCGTTGTCGATAAAAAGAATCAATCAACCACGATCAATTATTCCGATGTGAGAAAGCTTTACGATAAAAACTCGCGTAAAACAACGTATTACATAGTGCTCGGCGTTGTAGTTGGGGCGGCCGCCGTGCTCGCTCTTTTTATTAACGCCGCTTTCCACCATTAAAGGTTCTAATAACCACGCACTATATACCGGCAAGGTGATCTCTCAAGCGGTCAGATCTGGAACACCACAAAAAGTGCGGCCCGGAGGGTAAATGAAAAAGAGGTTGGTCACAGTGCTGTTAACCGCAGTGGTTCTTTCGTCGTTCAGTATTTTGGCTGTTGCCCAAAACGCAAACGAAAAGACCGCTATCCAAATTGAGAAGGTGCGAACCGCAGTTGCTAAGGTAGGTACCGGGATAAAATCAGAGGTCCAGGTTGATCTTCTGAATGGTAAGAAATATTCGGGCTACGTCAGCGAAGCAAATTATAAGAGCTTTGTCGTCATTGATAAACAGAATCTCTCGAACACGATCAATTATTCCGATGTACGAAGAGTTCGCGATAAGAATGGGGATGGCGGCGGTAAGGCAGTTCTTTATGTATTAGTTGGTGTCGGAGCCGGAATACTTGCATGGTTTCTGATCCGAGCGGCGACCGTTCAAGGGCCTCGTTAGGGATTCAAAATTTTGTCGGGTGTTTCTTCATTTCCGATACGACTTTGCGATCTCGTATGATTGTGAGAATGCGGAAGTAAGCGAAAAATTCGATTAGAATCTATAATTTCTGAAGTGTTTTATGTCTGAATTGAGCGATCTATATCAAGAGGTCATCTTAGACCACAACAAAAACCCACGAAACTTTCGTGAGATACCTGACGCTGAAAAGAAAGCCGTTGGTAACAACCCGTTATGCGGTGACGCGCTGCAGGTGTTTGTCGCCATGGACGGGGACACGATCACTGATGTCGCTTTTAAGGGTTCCGGGTGCGCTATCTCCAAGGCGTCCGCCAGTATGATGACGCAAACAGCTAAGGGGAAAACGCGCGAAGAGGTCGAGACACTCTTCGCCGAATTCCAACGGATGGTCCGCGGTGAAATGGACGAGGAAGCGGAAGAGAATCACCTTGGACGGCTCAAGATATTTGCCGGTGTTCGCGAGTTCCCTGCCCGCGTCAAATGCGCAAGTCTCAGTTGGCATACGTTACACGCCGCCCTAAAAGGCGACGAGGCTGTTACGACCGAGTAAAATCTCGTACAATGTCTGATCGCGCATGGTCGATAGCCTAAGATCGTACCTAATACACAATTCTAAACCCCTGTATGCGATCGCCTTTGTTTTCGTCGCAGTAATTACCATCGAAGCAAATTTCGAAGGGCACGTCTGGTGGTGCCAGGCCGGAGACTACATTCCATGGGCGTGGAATATTTGGTCACCGCATAACTCGCAGCATCTCGTCGATCCATATTCCTTTACTCACATACTGCACGGAATTCTCGAATTCTGGATCCTCGGATTATTGTTTCCAAGATTGCCGGTTGCATGGCGCCTCGTGATCGCAATTGTTGTTGAGGGCACCTGGGAGATAGCCGAGAATTCAAGTTACGTCATTAACCGGTATCGTGAAGAAACGCTGGCGATGAATTATTACGGCGATTCGATCATCAACTCGGCCTCGGATATATTCTGCTGCGGCATCGGCTTTCTGATCGGTTACAAGCTTCGATTTTGGAAATCGCTCGTTTTGTTCGTCGCGACCGAAAGCATCCTGATCGCGTGGATACACGATAGCCTCTTGATGAACATCATCATGCTGATCTATCCGATCGAGGCACTAAAGAAATGGCAGATGGGTGGATGAGTTATCGCTCGCCGCGAGCGGCCTCAACAAATGACTCGATCTCGACGGAAAGCTTGCTTGAGCCGGGCTGATCGAATGTCTCGATCCAACGCAGCGATTGATCCAGAATGCGGAGTTGGTGTTCGCGGAAATTAGGCTTTCCGGCGACCGATCCAAATTCACCACGATAGTAGGCGGTCCGCGGCGGACGCACTTTATCGGTAATGCCCGGATCAACCGAGAGGGTCATTGTCGGAATACCGCTTATCTCAACCGCACGGGCAAGGATGCCAACAGTTTGGTGACAAAGTCGTGAAGCGGGAATAAACAGCGCCCCGTGAACGTTATACCGGTGAAGTCTTTCGACAATGGCGGGAGCAAGCTCTGACGCGACACGTTCGGCGTTCGGAATATAGCTGCTGAGGCTCCACCAAACCTGATTGAGCTCGCCGATGACCGCGTTTGCCTGGTACTCGGTGAGTCTGTCGATCGGGATCTGCGCGTTGCGGTCCTCGAGTACCGCCTTTGTGTCGTAACCTCTAGCAGCGAACTTCAGATCGGCAGCATCGACCTCGACGGGGATCTCTCGATAACTGACATCGCCATCGTTTGAATCTATCTCAAATGCTGAGGTGCCATCAATATAGGCCCCGGCCGATGAGATGAGCGCCAGATTAAGCAACGGGAGTGCCCTTTTTAATGGAGTAAACGGGGCATGTATGTTCTCTACAAAGGGATAGCCCGAAAGCTGCTCGTTCGCTTTCCAGCCGACGAATCGTTTATTAAACTGTTCCAGATTTTCGAACAGGTCCATACGTTAAGTCTTGAATTCCTTTGAAAAATCGTAGATGTCGCTCTTGGCAGCAGCGGTCGCGGAAAACTTGCGATTAGCGACCAGGAAGAAAACGATAAGCGCCGCCGCCATCGCCGTGAGAAGTACCCACGCAGAGTATGCATGTAATGTATTGAACTGCACCCGCAAAGGATCGTCCGCGGCGAGCTCATCGATCGGACGCCCCATCTGGCCCCGAACCGAAGCCATCCAAAAGCCGATCACGAATTGACCGCCGGCACATGCGGCCGTCAAAAGTAAAAGCAGAAAACGCTCGATCCAAAGCGAGAACTTGTTTGTTAATTTCGAGCCGGCGAGCGAACTCAGCAACATCAGCACACCGATCGCCATGCCGCAGTAATTTAGTATCTCAAGACTTCGGCCGACAACGGCACCCGCCAATTCACGATGCGGCAGTACGGCGAATGCTACCTGCGCAACGCCAATGAAAAAGACGGCTGAACCCAGCCAAAGCGATATAAGCAAAAGCCGAATGCTCGAAAAAAGCTTCATAAGCGGTATAGGTTACAAGCACCCATTATCAGGCTTTTCATGGCAAAGGGCAAAACCATGGAAATGCCGGCGGTTGGTCATTTAGAAAACCGGCGGACAACGTCTCAGCGATTGCTTCGGCAAGGCTGCGAATGGGATATCTTGATCTACTTCACTATCGAATCACGGGACGCTCGTAACGGACCTCACCGAATTTTGGATTATTCGGTTTCTACAGACAGCGCCGCCCGCATCGGGCTGAGAACCGAATAATGAACATTTCAGCTTAGGTCAGGAGCGACCTGTTCGGTAGAACAGAGGTGAAGAACAAAGGTCCAGCTCCGTTAGGAGCGGCCTGTTCTTCAGAACTCGATTGGGGACAATATGCCGTTCTTTCAAATAATTGACCCATCACCGAAATGCCGTCATCCACGTTATCAATAATGAGAGTGTGGTAACCTCTTCGTTGTCCATAGCCCATGCCCGTCGACCCGGAACAAGCCTACGCACGCCTGTATACATATTGTGAGTCGCAGGACTTTGCCGGATATGATCCGTTCGATGGGTTAAACAGCAGGTTGTTTCAGCTAACGCCGCTAAAGCGTTTCCGAGGGACAAGGCTCGCATGGCTGCAGTTGATAAAACGTTCCCCTTTCGATCTTCGACAGGGCGTCGAGGTTCAAAAAGGCGTCAATGCCAAAGCTCTCGCATTGTTTGCTCTTGCCGAGATCGCTCTTTACCGAAGCTCTCGTGAAGATCAGCATCGCTTGAACGCTGAGTCGTTTCTGGAGAGATTGCTCAGCATGAAGATCGAGGGGAAAACGGCTGAGGACAAAAAGATCGTCGCGTTTGGGTACAACTTTGACTGGCAGTCGCGTTCCTTCTTTGCTCCGCGTGGTACGCCGGCCGTTGTCCCCACCGCTTTTGCCCAGCAAGCGTTCTTTGAGGCGTTCGAAGCCTTTGGAAAAAGCAATTACCTGTATACGGCAATGGCGATATGCGAATTTATCGTCCGTTGCCTCAAGCGCCCAGTCGAAACTGTCGACGAGTTATGTTTCAGTTACACGCCACTGGACCGTTCCGCCGTCTATAACGCGAGTCTGTTGGCCGGCGAATGTCTTGCGCGGGTCGGTGCGATCACTGACAGAACGGACTATCTCGAACTTGCGGCGAAGACCGCGCGTTTCGTCCTTCGCCGCCAGCGGAGCGACGGCGCGTGGAACTATGGCGAAAGTAAGGCTCAGATGTGGGTGGATAATTTTCATACGGCCTATGTGCTTTTGTCGATAAAACGCATCGGTACACACGTTCCGGAGATAGCCGCCGAATCATCGGCCGCGTTAGAACGGGGAACGCGATACTGGCTCGAAAACTTTTTCCTCGAAGACGGGACGCCGAAATACTATGACAACAGCGTGTACCCGGTCGACATTCATTCGGCAGCCGCCGCTATAGTTACGTTATGCGAGCTCGGCGAGCAAGATGAGCAGATGACGGCATTGGCAAAGCGGGCCGCCGAGTGGACGATAGATAATATGTTTGATCCACGCGGTTTCTTTTACTATCAGATACGGCGGAGAGGGACCGTCAAAACGCCATACATGCGCTGGGGACAGGCTTGGATGGCATATGCTCTCGCACGGCTTATCGAAAGCGAAAAACGATCGCCCGCAGCTGCGTGATGGAAAACGATATACACGATTTCTGGCAGTCACATTCATGCGGGGCCGATCTGGTCGGCGATCTGTCCGCGGACGACCGAAACGAATATGAGCAATTCTTTGAACGGTACGATCAATACCGGTACGCCAAAGAGCCACACATTCTAAAGAACATCGACGCCATTGAGTGGCAAGGCAAAAAGGTTCTCGAGATCGGCCTCGGACAAGGTTCCGACGCCGAGCAGATCGTCCGTCGAGGCGGCGTTTACAACGGCATCGATCTGACTGACGAGTCCGTGAGGCGCGTGCTTATGCGTTTCTCGCTAAAGGAGCTGCCGTTCGAGCGGATCGAACAAGCAAGCGCTCTCGACATTCCTTTTGCCGATGACACCTTCGATATTGTGTATAGCCACGGGGTGCTTCATCATATCCCCGAGATCAAAGGGGCCCAGGTTGAGATCGCCCGTGTTCTAAAGCCGGACGGCAAATTGATCGCGATGCTTTATGCGAAATGGTCGCTGAATTATCTATTATCGATCTTCGTCCTTCGCCGGCTAGGGCTCGCGGGAATGTACGCTCTCGGGCTTCGCGGCAGAGGCATATACGCTGCACATTTGAAAAATGCGCGTGCGATTGGCATTGGTAAATACCTCTCGATGAACAACTTCATTAACGTGAGTACCGACGGCCCGTTTAACCCGTATTCGAAGGTCTACGGCCCGCGTGAGGTGGTTGAGGACTTCCCCGATTTCGAGATCCTCGCGTCGCATAAAGAGTTTATGCACGCACCGCCGCTGCCTGTTTCCTTTCTACCGCTCTCGGGAGTGCTCGGCTGGCATCTTTGGGTCGAGATGGCACCAAAGAAGTAATCGAATATGTGCGGAATAGCAGGAATGATCTCTCATGATCCGGCGTCGCTTATCGGCAACGCGCTTTTCGCTATCGAGCACCGCGGGCGTGATGACGAGGGTGTCTCCGTTTCGACGGCTTTCGGCCCAAACCACCTAAAGGCATGTCTCGGTCACCGGCGTCTTTCGATCATCGACACATCCGCCGCGGGTCATCAACCGATGTTTACCGAGGACGGCCGTTTTTCCATTGTTCTCAACGGCGAGATCTACAACTATCGAGCACTCAAACGCGAGCTCGAGTCTAAGGGCCAGGTATTTACAACTGGCTCGGATACTGAGGTGTTACTAAAGTCCTTCCGTGAGTGGGGGCCTGCATGTCTCGATAAGCTCAATGGCATGTTTGCGTTTGCGATTTGGGACGAATCGGAAAAGACGCTCACCCTTGTCCGTGATCGCTCTGGGATAAAGCCGCTCTGTTATGCACAAACGGATGGTAGTTTCGTTTTTGCGTCGGAGATCAAGGCGATCCTTGCCACCGGGTTGATCAAAGCCGAGATCGATCCGATAGGCTTTGACCAGTTCCTCACCTTCCTTTGGCCCGCACCGCCTCATACGCTATTCAAAGACATTTGGCAGCTACTGCCGGGCCATTATCTTATCTGGAAGAATGGAACCGTCACAACACATGAGTGGTGGGACCTTGATCTCACGGTTGAAGAAAGCAAGGCAGATGAAAACGTTTGGCGCGACCGGGTTATCGAGACGCTTGATCGGGTTGTCGATCTCGAGATGGTGGCCGACGTTCCCCTGGGTGCGTTCCTCTCTGGCGGTGTCGATTCGTCCGTCATCGTAGCCCTGATGGCCAAACACACGGATAAGAAAGTTTCGACCTACACGACCGGTATCTCATCCGAGGACCTCAAATACGACATCATCCCCGACGATGTCGAATGGTCTCGTCGCGTCGCTTCGATCCTGCCGGTCGATTATCACGAGACGATACTCGCGCCCGATGTCGCCGATCTGTTGCCAAAGCTCGTCTGGCACCAGGACGCACCCGTGATCGATATGGCGATCCCGTCATACCTGATCTCACAGCAGGCACGCGAAACACAAACGGTGATGCTGTCGGGAATGGGTGGCGACGAGGTTTTTGGAGGCTACCCGAGGCAAGTGGCCATGAAGATAGCCGGCTTTACCGACCTGATCCCAAGTGCCGTTCGGCGCCCGTTGATGAAGACAGTCGATCTTGCGTTATATGGCGGAGTTCGGGGAAGGTTGACCTCGCCGCTTCGCAACGCAAAGAAGTTTGCCCGCAGTGCGGCGATGGACTTCGAAGACAGGTATCTCGGATTTGGAACATATTTTACACGCCAGATGAAAGAAAGCGTGTTGTCGGAAGATTGGCGAAAGCAAACTGGTACTTTCGATCCGTATCGCTATCACCGCGAGTACTTCAAGCGGTGCCGCAACCTCTCGCCGGTAAACCGGATGCTCTATGTCGACTTTAAGACGTTTATGCCCGCCTTGAATCTGGACACGACGGACAGATCGTCGATGGCGGCAAACTTAGAGGTCCGTGTTCCGTTTCTCAATAACGAACTTGTGGAACTATCGGCGCGCATTCCGAGCAGTCTCAAGATCAAAGGACTCAAGCGAAAGTACATTTTGAAAAGAGCGACCGAAAAGCTGCTTCCTAAAGACATCGTCTGGCGCAAGAAAGCCGGATTTGGCGCACCGGTCCGCTCATGGCTGCGGGGACCGCTTGCGCCGATGGTTGACGATCTGTTGTCCGTCGGACGGATCAAACAGCGCGGCTATTTTGACGCGATTGGGGTTGAGAAAATGATCGAGTCAAACCGCTCCGGTCGAGAAGACTACAGCCTGCAGATCTTTGCATTGCTGACGTTCGAGATCTGGGTGCAGCAGTTCCTTGACAGGCGCGATGTCTGATATGGGCAAGAAAGGCATCGTTACGATCTGCTTAGGCACGATCCTCGAGAATCCACCCGGCTATCCGTTATGCCTTGATCGAGAGTCGATATAACAGACCTCACCGCTTCGTAGAGATTCAAGGATACAAAATGTAACCCGTGATGTTGCGGCCAGATCGTCAAGAGCGATAGGCGGCTCGCCGCCATCGCGGACTAGCGAGCAAACCTTGCGCACCTCCGCCGCCTGGCCCTTGTCCTGCTTGCCGAATTTGCGCACGGTTTCCTTCCCGTTCGAATACGACGATGCCGATCTAAAATCATCGATCACAAACGCTTTTCCGCCCGCGAATACTTCCACCCGTTCTTTCGCCAGCGATCCATCCCCTTCGGCGAGATACGCGATCGATCCGTTTGAGCCGTCCGCGAATTTCAACGTTACGAAGACCGAATCTTCAGCCATGGCATCATGGTTTTGGTTCGCCACGATCTCAGCGTATACGCGGGTCGTGATCGAATTTGTCAAATAGTGCATCAGGTCAACAAAGTGACAAACCTCGCCAATGATGCGGCCGCCGCCTTGAACGGGGTCTTGAACCCAATGCTCGCGCGCGATCCGCCCCGCGTTTACCCGGTATAGGATCGAAAGGGGACCTTGCCGATCGGCAAAAAACGCTTTTGCCCCTACCGCCGCTGGTGAGAATCGGCGATTGTAACCAACCATCAGCCGTCCCTCAGATACCATCGCCGCCTCGATGACAGAATCGAGTTCCTCAACGGTTAGGGCCAGTGGTTTTTCGACAAATACATGTTTTCCTCGCTCGAGCGTTTTTTTGGCTAACGCGGCATGGGAGTCATGCCGGCTGGCGATCACAACCAAATTTACCGAATCGTCGTTTATTACATTCTCGGCGTCGGAGACGCAAGCCGCGAACTGATATTGACTGCCGACGGTACGGGCAGATAGGCCTGACGCCGTGGCGATCGAGCGGAAATCAACCCCGTTTGCCTTAAAATTAGGGAGCAACATGCCCCGCGCATAATCGCCCGCACCGATCATCCCTAAACCAATGCCCGAATCAGACATCGCCGGATCGGTGCGATAAACGATCCCCCTTTCGATCGATCTTTCCTGATCGTATTGCAGGACGATGCCTAAATATGGTTCTTTCGTCTCGCCGGAGATGAGCTTGTAGGCTGATTCCCCATCTTCGATCCTATAATGATGTGAGATCAATTTTCCAAGATCGATCTTTTTGGCCGCGGCCAAGTCCAAAAAGGCTTCGATATTCCGCGCTTCGGTCCAACGAACATAACCGAAAGGATAATCGTGACCGCGCTCTTCATATTCGGCATCATAGCGGCCGGGGCCATATGACATCGAAACCTGCAGACTCAACTCTTTCCGGTAATAAGTATTGCGGGGCACGTTCATGCCGACCATGCCAACGACAACTACCCGTCCCTTTGGGCGGGATATTTCGCCCGCGAGCTCGATCGGGTCATTCGATGGCGTTGCGGCCGTGATCAGTACGGCATCGACTCCGCGGCCACGAGACCAATCGCGGATTTGCTGTTTTGCATCCGCCGGCACTGAGCACTTTTCTGCGCCGAGCTCGCGTGCAAGCTGCAGTTTGTCCTTATCAAGATCAAGCCCATAAACCCGGCAGCCATTCGCTTTCAGCAGCTGGACCGTTATCTGTCCCAAAAGACCGAGACCGATAACGGCGACAGATTCGCCAAGCGTAGGTTCGGCAAGACGCACTCCCTGGAGCGCAATAGCACCCAGTGTGCCGAAAGCGGCTTCGTCGAATGCGAGTCCATCAGGAATGCGGACGCATAAGTTCCGCGGAACCGAGATGACCTCGGCGTGCGATGCGTAACCCACCCCCGCACACGCAACGCGATCGCCGACGGAGAATCCGCTTACCCCCTCGCCGACTACGGTGACAGTTCCGGCCGCACTGTAGCCAAGCGCTGTTTTCCCTTCAAGCTTTGTTTGCACCGCGGCATATGTCTTTAGCAAGCCTTCCGTTCGGACCTTATCGAGCACCTGTTTGACAAGATCAGGACGCTCCTTTGCCCTGCCCAGCAAGCTCTTTTTACCGCTGTCAACAACAACTTTCTCGGTACCGGCGCTGATCAACGACGCAGCCGTTCGGACCTGTATGTGCCCACGTTGGACTGCCGGTGCGGGTACGTCATAGACCGAAACAACGCCGCTTCGGGCGTCCTGAAGAATCTGTTTCATAAAATAGGGGCGTAAAACATTTATAGTACTTACGTTGTGAGGTCTAAACAAGCATTCTTGAGGGAAGTGGTAGGTCATTTCGAAAATCGAAAGATACCACTACGCCGAGATCGTGGAGATATATCTGATTTGCACTTCGACCGAATTATAGAACGCTCCGGCGGAGCTGATTGAAATTGTTTATGTGTTACTACAGACGGGCCGCCCGTATCGTGCTAAGAACCGAGAGACGCTCCATTCCAGCTCCATTAGGAGCGATCTGTATGTAGAACAGGGGCGAAGAACGACCGTCCAGCTCCGTTAGGAGTGGCCTGTTCCGGAGAATCGATCATGGTAAACATTCCTCTCGCTCATCTGATTGACCTATTACCATTCGGGCACGCCAGCGAGCCCAGCGTCTAATTTAAAAGAAGAGCTTTATGCCGCATAATGTACATGATCTTATTCTTGGACCATGCACATACCATTTGTTGATCTCAAAGCTCAGTATCACAGTCTGGAAACTGAATTTGACGGAGCCATAAAGCAGGTCGTTTCGGCAACGGCATTCGTCGGCGGACGCTTCGCCACCCAATTTGAAAATTCGTTTGCCGAGTATCTCGGTGCCGATCACTGCGTTGTCGTCGGTAACGGTACAGATGCGCTTGAGATCGCACTTCGCGCGGTCGGCGTCGGTCCCGGCGATGATGTGCTGGTCCCCGCAAACACCTTTTTTGCGACTGCCGAGGCCGTTGTCAATATCGGAGCTAATGTCATATTCGTCGATGTCGATCCGCTAACCTATAACATCGATCCCGAAAGGATCGCCGCAAAGATCACATCGCGGTCAAGGGCGATAATCCCGGTACATCTCTTCGGATTACCGGCCGAGATAGATAAGATCGTCGAGATCGCCCGGGCGAATAAGTTAAAGATCATTGAAGATTGCGCACAGGCGCATGGGGCGACTTACAAAGGACAAAAGGTCGGTACCTTTGGCGATATCGCGACATTTAGCTTCTACCCGAGCAAGAACCTTGGTGCTTTTGGCGACGGCGGCGCGATCGTCACTAACGATCAAAAATATGCCGACCTGGCGCGACTGATCGCAAACCACGGGCAGCCCGCAAAGAACCGCCACACTATCATCGGCCGCAACAGCCGGCTTGACGGTATTCAGGCGGCCGTCCTTTCGGTAAAGCTTCCGCATTTGGATGAATGGCTCGAGCATAGGCGTCGCAACGCGCGGCGATATAACGATCTGTTGGCCGATACCGGTTTGACGCTTCCATTTGAACCGGCGGATCGCCGGCACACCTACCACCTCTTCGTCGTACAAGTTCCGGACCGCGATACCGTTCAGTCAAAGCTCGGCGAAGCCGGCATCGACACCGGCGTGCATTACCCCACCGCGTTACCGTTCCTCGAAGCATTTCAGTCTCTCAACCACTCACCCGCGGATTTCCCGGTGGCTCATTCGCAAATGAGCAAACTGCTGTCCTTGCCAATGTATGCCGAGTTGACGGAAGAAATGATCGCCTACGTCTGTGAGCATCTGCGGATCGCTATCACCCGAACGGCCGCCGCAACCGATTGATGGATCAACCGGACGTTACCAAAAAGACGATCTGGATCGATCTCGACAACTCGCCACACGTGCCGCTCTTTGCTCTCGTGATCAGGCATTACCGCGAAAACGGCATCGATGTGGTGCTCACCGCCCGTGATCATTCACAAACAGTGGGGCTGCTTGATCTCAATGGCTTTCTCGGCACCTACCAAGTGATCGGCAGGCACTACGGTGCAAACAAACTGAGCAAAGCCCTTGGTCTTGTCGTTCGGGCGATTCAATTGCGCTCGTATATTCGCAAAACAAAAAGAAAGATCTCGGTCGCCGTTAGTCACGGATCGCGTTCGATGGTACTCGCTGCCTGGTGGCTGCGGATCCCGGTGATCACGATGTACGACTACGAGCATACCGAAACGCGTATCTTCAATGGTCTTTCGACGCGGGTTCTGGTTCCCGATCAGATACCCGCCCCTGTTCTGGATAATATCGGCCTGCGGGCTGACAAGCGCGTCAAATACAAAGGACTAAAGGAAGACCTTTACGTCAGTAAGTTTGTACCCGACGTTGGATTTCGCTCGCGTTTCCTTCAAGAGTATGGTCACGCAACGGACGATATACTCGCCGTGCTGCGGCCGCCGGCATCGACGGCAAATTATCATTCCACAAGGAGCGACGAGCTCTTCGACGCGGTTATGGAATATCTTCTAAACGCGAACGGCGTTTTCACGGTCATCATTCCTCGTGACCGCAAGCAGGCCGGCGCGATCAGAGGTATCATCGAACGACACCCGCATGGGAACAAACGGTCTGTGGTCCTTGACGAAGCAGTAGACGGCTTAGAGCTTGCCGCCGCAGCGGACATGGTCGTGTCGGGCGGAGGCACGATGAATCGCGAAGCGGTATTGCTCGGCGTCCCCGTGTACAGTATTTTTGCGGGAAAGGTCGGGGCCCTCGATGCCCAGATGGAACGCGACGGTTCGATCACCTTTATACGGAAAACCGGCGACGTGTCGCGGATCGCATTGGAGCGCAGAACTGACCACCCTGGCGGGTACGGCGATGACAGGTTGACCGGCGGGGTTGAAACAACGCTGAAAGAACAGATAGACTCCTTTCTAAGCAAAGACCGACCGGCCTGATAGATGTTAAAACAGTATCCTGCATACAAATTCGTTCTCGCTTTTTGCGATTATGTCTTGCTGCTCGCGGCCTGGGTGGCCGCGATACTGATACGCTTTTGGGACGTCCCCACGGCTGAGCTTCTTTCGCGACCGCTGGTTCGAACCCAGGGTGCACTGATCGTTCTTTATTCCGTTGTCTGGATCATCGTTTTTCAGTATTTCAATCTTTACAAACTAAACCTGTTCATGGCCTTTGGCGAGCAGATCATCGCCATCACGAAATCGCTCGTTTACGGTCTCATCGGTTTGATCCTGATCACGTTTCTTTTCAAGCGGCTCGATTTTGTCGATTCACGTGCCGTCATAGCACTCTTCGTCCTTGTCAGCTTTGTCACCATAACGGTTTTTCGAACTGCGATCTTCAGGCGGCTATTTGCTCTCGCGTCGCAAAAAAAAATTCTTCATCGCAGGGTCCTGATCGTCGGGAAGGACCGGACGGCGAAAATGGTCGCGGCACAGATCACGTTTGACGACAGTCACGGCTTTGATGTCGTCGGGTTCGTCAATGACGAATTGCCGGTCGGCGAGCGCGTTTTTAAGGAACTGACAAACGTCGGACGGCTTGGCGATCTCAACGCTCTTGTCGATGAACTCAAGATCGAGGAACTTATCATCGCCGAAAGCGATGTTAGCCACGCGTCGCTGCTCGAGATCATCGACCGTGCTCAAGCTACGAAAGCAAACGTTCGGCTGGTTTCCGAGCTGTACAACATTATTCCCGAAAAGGTCCTGCTCGAAAAATATCTCGGCATTCCGATCGTGAAGATGCCGCAGAATTACGAAAATGTGCTCTTTAACGTTTACAAGCGCGTTTTTGATGTCATTCTGACCGTCATCGGCGTTGTCATATTGGCGATACCCTTTATGGTCATCGCTCTGTTGATAAAGCTCACATCCAAGGGCCCTATATTCTATTCGCATACCCGCATTGGAAAGGATTGCAAGCCTTTTCAGTTTTACAAATTCCGAACCATGTATGTCGGTAACGATGACAAGCTACATCGCGAGTTTGTGTCTGACTTTATCCAGGCAGACGAGAATGGTACGGCCACCAACGCTGTCAAAAAGATCACGAACGACCCACGCGTGACGCCGATCGGGAGATTGTTGCGGAAATCGAGCTTTGACGAATTGCCGCAGCTTTTCAACGTGCTCCGCGGCGATATGAGCCTCGTCGGACCGCGGCCCTGCATGCCCTACGAACTCGAGAAATACCAGCAATGGCATCGCCGGCGGTTGTCGGTCATACCGGGTTGTACCGGGCTTTGGCAAGTTGCCGGACGAAGCGCGGTCGATTTTAATGATATGGTCATCCTTGACCTTTTTTATATAGATAATATGTCGCCCCTTTTTGATCTCAGGATCATGTTCCGGACCGTACCGGTAATGCTGCTGGCAAAGGGCGGCCACTAAAGATGAAAGCTGTCGTAGTCGGAACAGGTTACTGGGGTCCCAACCTAATACGAAATCTCTTGTCGTCGGACGAGATCGAATCGGTTCTCGCGTGCGATCCGGATACGGAGCGACTTGCCAAGATGCGCAAGATGTTTCACGGCATCGAAACCGTTAGCGATTATAACGATGCGATCGGGCGCGCCGATATCGACATAGTCGCCATCGCGACGCCTGTCTCAACCCATTACGAGATCGCAAAGGCGGCGATGAATGCGGGTAAGCATTGCTTTATCGAAAAGCCGATGACATCGAGCTCTGCCGAGGCCGAAGAACTGATCGAGCTTGCGGCGAAAAAGAACGTGACGCTGTTTGTCGATCACACGTTCATCTACACCGGTGCGGTGCGCAAGATGAAAGAGATCGTTACTTCCGGAAGGCTCGGCAAGATCTATTATTTTGACTCGGTGCGGGTAAATCTTGGCCTCTTTCAACACGATGTAAACGTGATCTGGGATCTGGCGCCGCACGACCTGTCGATAATGGATTACCTTCTCGATGAAAAGCCCGTCTCAGTCTCAGCCATCGGAAGCTGTCACGTTGGCAACGATCTCGAAGACATCGCCTATCTGACACTCGAATTCAGCAACAACCTTATTGCCCATTTTCACGTCAATTGGCTCGCCCCGATGAAGATCCGCAAAACGTTGATCGGCGGCACTAAATCAATGATCATCTACGATGACACCGAGGCGAGCGAAAAGGTCAAGATCTATGACAAGGGGATCGATGTGACCACGCGCGAAGGCGTCTATCAAACGCTGGTCCAATACCGGACGGGTGATATGATCTCGCCAAAACTCGATCAGGAAGAGGCTTTGGCGGTTGGAACGCGACATTTCCTCGACTGCGTGATCAATAACAAAACGCCGATAACTAACGGCCAGGCAGGTCTAAACGTCGTTCGCGTCCTCGAGGCCTCAGCCCTCTCGGTCAAGGACCGCGGACGTCTTATCGAGCTTTAATATTTCATGGCCGAAACCGTATTTACCGAGCAGTACCTTCGTGAAAACTGCATCAGACTCACCGATGTGAAACTCGGTACCGATGTAAAGATATACTCTTTCGTTAACGCGTACGGCTGCGAGATCGGCGACGGATCACGAGTCGGGGCTTTTGTCGAGATCCAGAAAAATGTCCGCATTGGCCGCAGATGCAAGATCTCGAGCCATTCTTTTCTCTGCGAGGGGGTCGAGATCGAAGACAACGTCTTTGTCGGCCATGGTGTGATGTTTACAAACGATAAGTACCCGCGAGCGACGAACGACGATGGCTCACCACAATCCGAAAGCGACTGGCAGGTGGTTCCGACACTCGTTAAACGCGGTGCCAGTATCGGATCGAACGCGACCATTATCGCGGGCGTGACCATTGGCGAAAACGCCTTGGTCGGTTCGGGCGCGGTTGTCACACGCGATGTCGAGGACGGGGCTACGGTGACAGGTGTTCCGGCCCGAGCGGTCGGGAAATGAATATCGCTTCTGCTTTGGAGCAGGCCGCCGAAGTGCTTTCCGAGGCCGGTGTCGCCGACGCCCGACGCGAAGCCGCATCGCTGCTTGCCTTTGCCATAAACAAAGATCGGACCTTCCTGATCGCCCACCCGGAACAGGAACTCTCGCCCGCGACGCGTGCCGTTTACCTCTCATACATCAACCGTCGCTCTCAGCACGAGCCATATCAATACATCGTCGGGCGCCAGGAGTTCTTCGGACTCGACTTCGGAGTGACATCCGACGTTCTTGTCCCGAGACCGGAAACCGAGGTCCTCGTCGAGAGAGCGATCGACATTCTCAAAGATCTTCCCGATCCAACGTTTTGTGAGATCGGTGTGGGTTCAGGCTGCATATCGGTATCGATCCTCCATTCCGTACCCCGCGCAACGGCCACGGCCGTCGATGTTTCCAACCGCGCCATTGCGATCGCCCACCGCAACGCGGAACAAAATGGCGTCGCCGAGCGTTTGTCATTACAGATGGCGGATATTTTCTCAGAGGTAGCGGGCAGATTCGATCTGGTCGTGTCAAATCCGCCATATGTTCCGACGCGTCAGATCGAAACACTGCAGGCCGAGGTCCGCTGGTTTGAGCCGCTGGCGGCGCTCGCGGGCGGCGCCGACGGTCTTGACATCATTAAACGCATCGTCGAGCAATCACCCCGCCATTTAACCTCGCACGGCGTCTTATTAATCGAGATAGGATTTGACCAGTCAGAACAGGTCCGGCAATTGTTCGACGGCAGCGTATGGGAGGCCCCGGAATTCATCGCTGACCTGCAGGGAATACCCCGTATAGTTGCCGCTAAACTATTGAAATAGGGCTAAATATTCCTTGCACTTAAGCCCTCGGTGGAGTTAAGATGGTCTCGTTCATGCAAGGCAGTTCTTGAAGATATCTCTGGGGAACCCGGGGACCGATCGTCGGTCCCAATTTGAAAAGCCTGGATCCTCGTAAAGGTACCGTTCATATCGGAGGTGATTTTTGTGAAGGACATGCTTTTTGCCCTACTGGCGCTAGTTTCCGCAGTCCTGTCGGCAGTTTGCTTCTATGTGTATCTCAATCGTACACCCGAAACGATGTACTTTGTCGGATCTATACTATTCATAGTACTTACCGTCATTCTCGGTGGCCTGTTCCTTTCCGGACGCGTCAATCGAAAAGAGGATATTCACATTACCGAGTAGGTGTCGTTTATCCGGTTGCGGAAAATTTGAGCGAATAAGCCTACCGCTGATCATTTGAAGGAGCAGCAGGTACGGATGTACAAGATGGAAGAGCGGCCCCCTATCGGCCGCTTTTGTGCGCCCGGACTGCCATTTGCTATGAACGAACATCATAAATAAGGTATAATGTTGAAAAAAATGTAATGATTAGATTAGATTGCATTTTTAGTTGTATTTTAGATGCCTAAGATCGCAGACATACAGGAAACACCTAACCCGAACGCCGTAAAGTTCATCCTCAAAGAACCGGTGTCGCACGGGACCTCGCATTCCTTTAAGGTGGCCGAGGATGCCGCGGACGATAAGCTTGCCAAATCTCTGTTTGACGTCGGCAATGTCCTTTCGGTGTTTTACATGGACAAGATGATCACGGTCGAAAAGACCGACGAGGCAGAGTGGGATGAACTACTGCCCGAGATCGCGGTCCCGATCCGCGCCGCCGAAGCCGTCGAGAGTACGAATGGTGGCCGGACAAGTGCCGCCGCGACAGTTGGTGGAGCAATTGCCGCCGCCGCAAGTGATGATCCAACACTCGCACAGATAAACGATCTCCTTGACGAACGGATCCGTCCATACCTTGCCGGTGACGGTGGATGGCTCGAGGTTTTAGAGCTTGAAGACCATCAACTCAGGATCCGTTACGAGGGTGCCTGCGGCAGTTGTCCGAGCTCTCTCACGGGCACACTGATGGCGATCGAGAACATGATCCGCGATGAGATCGATCCCGAGATCTCGGTCGTCGCCGTTTAGCGGGCCTCCTCATAGCTAGCCGTTCAACAAACTTTATTTTGTTGATAAAGAAGAATTTCTTGACATATTCTTGCACAATTCGTCATAATTCGAGTGATGGCGATTTGCTGAAGTCGCCGACCCGCGCTGGGTATCACTACCGGAACCGCCAATCGCCGCCATTCCTTTTACCCGTCCGTACCCGTTTTTGATGGAGGAGAAGCCTTGTGAATAGCGAAGAACTCGAAGTTAGTCTCAGAACTGAATTCGAGAATTATCTGAAGGACGTTTTTGCCGGCATGCGGCACGACGTCCAGGAGTTTCAGAGCAAGATCGACGCCGAGTTTGAAAAGCACCGATCTCAGATCGACGAAGCCTTTCGCGGCTTTGCCGCTCGCTTTGATTCCGAAAACGAATTCGATCAGGCATTTCACGAATCAGTTCTTGAACACCTGCGCCTGGCACGCGATGAAGGCGCGAGGATAACCGCAAACGCACTGGCCGAGGCTGAAAAGCTGGAACCCGCCGGTCCCGAGCCGGTAAACTTTGCTGAGCTTCGTGACGCCGTTGCCGAGATCAGCAGCAAGGATTCGCAATCTTCAATATTAAAATCGCTGATCGGCGAAGCGTCGAAATTTGCGCCACGCGGCGCATTTTTCATAATCAAGAACGAGCATTTTGTTGGATGGAAGGTTTTTGGCAACACGGACGAAGACGCTGAAAGCGCTGTTCGTGAGATCCATTTCCCCGTCGCGTCAGATACGATCCTTGGTAAAGCCGTCGATTCAAGATCGACCGTCGAAGCGTCGTATGGCGAGAACTCACAAGACGAATCTTTTCTCGCGCCGATCGAATTTGGGCAGCCGCAGCGGATGTATGCACTTCCGCTAGTGGCCCGCGGCCGCGGCGTCGCTGTTATGTACGCAGACGGCGGCAGCGATGGCGGAACAGTCAATGCCGAAGTATTGGAAATGCTTGTTCGCGTCGCAGCCCTCACCGTCGAGGTGCTGGCATCACCGCATCCTTCGCAGACCGAACAGGTCCCTCAGGCCGCGGAATACGCATCGCAGATAGAGGAATACATTAGCGAACCAGCTCTGGCGGCGGAGCCGTATTTTGAGCCGGCTAAACCTCACTATGGATCGGCTGAGGACCATTTCGGGTCTGTCGAACCTGCGTTTGACTCTGCGGAACCGGGATTTGAGCCTGCCGAATCTCATTTTGAAAGAGCCGAACCGGCTTTTGAACTTGCTGAATCTCATTTCGAGTCAGCCGAACCGGCTATTGAGCAGCCTGAACCTCGTTTCGAAGCAGCCGTACCCGCCGTTGAGCAGCCTGAACCTCGTTTCGAATCGGCTGAACCACACTATGTTTCGGCCGTACCAGGCTTTGACCACGCGGAACCGGGTTTAACAAGCGAATCACCCGACGTGTCCGAGCGATTTCCCGTCTCATATGATGCGGGGGCTGTCTCGTATAACTTGCGTGATGAGGCGCCGGCCGTCGATGGATATCGAACCACTGAAGACCTCCAACGAAGAATTTGGAAAGAAGAGCCGTACTCCGTCGAACAGCCGACAGTCGAAACCGAACCGTACCACGAGGCTGACCATACAGACGATGCATACGCCTCGGTCGGATCACCTTTCGACACGACCGCGAACCGCGAACCCGAAGCCGAGACTGAAACACCACCGGCGTACGACCCGGCCCCGGCACAGACGGAACCCTCTCCCCAGTTTGAGACCGCGGGCAGCCCGGCGATGTTCGATTCGTCCGCTGCAGCCGAACCGGCCGCGGGCGAAAAGTCAATGCCTTTTAACAAGGCTGTCCAACCGTTTGGACCGGCAGGCGCTGTCGTAACGCAACAGCCGCCGGCCGTTTCCGCTCCGACACGATTGAGCGATCGTCCCGTCGATCTGCCCGTTGAGGTCGCGGAAGGCGAGCGACGGCTGCATAACGATGCCCGCCGGTTTGCCCGGCTCCTTGTTTCCGAGATAAAGCTATACAACGAGAAGAAGGTCCTCGAGGGCCGTCAGGCGTATGACCTCTATGATCGCCTGCGTGAAGCGATCGACCGTTCGCGTGAGATGTATGACAAGCGTGTCCAGCCACCCGTAGCGGCGAAGTTCGATTACTTCCATTACGAGCTCGTCAACGGCCTGGCGGAGGGCAATGCGGAACGTCTCGGCAGCAGCTATCCCGGCGCAACCGTCTAAAGCGTCTTCATTTCTAAATAGAACCGAGCCGTTCTTCTCATAAAGGACGGCTCTTTATATTTCGCGAAATGCCTGCAACCGACCGCATGATCCGCCGCTTACCCGGATGGCACTTTGATCGAAGGTTAGCGCTGGCCCTTGTTGTTTTCTTCGTGATCACACCGCGCCTATTGATTGGTCAGCGAAGCTATCTTGACTCACCCCGGGTCGGCGATGCTATCGGGATAAGTGCTCATTTCATAGAACCGCATTTTCCAAAAAGTGGTGAGATGAAGCTTATGGCCGACGCCGGGTTTGGTTGGGTCCGGACGGACCTCACATGGGAAAACACGGAGGGACCGGCCGGTCCCGACTTTAGTTATTACGATCGCCTTCTGGCCGAATTTGACCGCTATCATATTCACCCGATCTTTATACTCTGCTATAGAAATTCGCGTTGGAAAAGAGGGCCTTCGTTTAGTACCGATGCCGAGCGCGGGGCATTTGGGAGGTGGGCAGCCGCGGCCGTGGGGCACTTTCGCGGGCGAGGAATATATTGGGAAATATACAACGAACCCAATAACCAGATGTTTTGGGAACCGAATCCGGAACCCGATAACTACACAAAGCTTGCGATCGCCACCGCGAGAGCGATCCGCGATATCGCTCCCGGTGAAAAGATCATAGGTCCGGCAACATCAGGGATCGATCTGGAATTCCTGGAACGATGTTTCTCTGCCAGCCTGTTGAATTATTTGTACGCGGTTTCCGTCCATCCCTATCGTCACACAAACCCGGAAACCGTAGAGCATGATTATGCGTCGCTCAGGCGCCTGATTGAGAAATACGAGCCCAAGGGTAAGACGACACCTATCGTATCCAGCGAATGGGGATATTCGTCCGTTTGGGAAGACTATTCAGAAACGGGTCAGCGACGAAAGTTCGATCTTTCTGATGAGAGCCAGGGCAAGCTCCTTGCCCGGCAGGTACTGACCAATATCGCCAGCGGCGTACAAGTATCGATATGGTATGACTGGAGCGATGACGTTGGGGTATCAAACGACGAGGAGCGTCACTTTGGCATTGTTCATCCGGTCGGTGCGGGTTTCGCGCTAAAACCTGCTTACCTTGCCGCTAAGACCTTAACAAGTGTTCTGAATGTCTATCGCTTGGACCGTCGTATCGATGTCGACTCGGCCAACGATCACGTTCTTTTGTTCAGGAATAACAAGTCGATGCGATATGCCGCATGGACGACATCCACTCCTCACGATATGCATCTGCCAATCAAGCCCGGTAAGTATCAGATCATCGATTGGCGCGGCCGAGTCATATCGCATCGGATCGCGAGTGGGAGCGGGCTTGTTGTGTCATTAAGTGACGCACCGCAATATTTGGTTCCGGAATAATAGAGATATCCTACCTAGGTTCCGGCTTCGCCTACACAATAGGCTTTAACGTCCGTCGCCGTTGGCGACTAAGATCGGTTCAAGCTCGTATGAAATGCCTCCGTCTTCTGTGGCCGTGACTCTTAAGCCGTCGTAGACGGCGACGGCATAAAGCCCCGGGCCAGGGGCCCGGGTTGGGCAGCGATATTGGTTTCGAGCTGTCCTAGACAGCGACAGACCTCTGTTCAAACACACTGTCGCCCGCATACGCCGGCTTGGCTCAATTATGCGCACGTCCCTTGATTGATTCTAAGTCGAAGAACACTCGGCTATTAATCGTCGTCGTCAAATTTAAAGAGTCCGACAGCGGGAGATGTAACAACGACGATTATCGGTACGCATAGAAAGATCAATATAGGCAATCCTAGCGTCAGGACATATTCGATGCGGGTAAGATACAGAGGTCCTTTTTTATACGGAATCGAGTAAACACGGCCACTTGACTCGTCTGGAACATCTGTGCCGGTTCGAACGATATATTCCGTTACGCCCCACCAGCATATAATAAGTAATAATGGAACGAAGGAAAGCTTATAAACCAGTTTCTTTCTCCGAGGGTTATTTTCAAACATATCGTTTTTGCTGGCTGCCGGGCCTCTTCTTCGCTTGAATTCCGGGAAGGTCTCTTTGATCGTTCATCGGCTGTGGAAAAGAGACTCAGGCTAAACGAATAACATTATCGTCTCGTTTTGCGATCGGACACTTGGATTGAACTTCATTTACATCGCGATGCCCGAAACTTCAATATAATTCTTTGTGAATGCCCGTCTCGTTTATTAAGGTTGCGCGTCCGTCACTTAAGGCGGAGAGTACATTCAAAAGATTGTGGCTCCCCTTCAGGGAGCAAATCTATGATCTATATCTATCCTAGGGTTCCGGCTTCGCCTGCACCCTAGGCTTTGTTGTACGTCGCCGTTGGCGACAAGACATATGCACTCGGGGACTCATCTCGATTGCCAAAACCTTGCGGGTAGCCGAAATCATTTGACCTTGCCGCTAAACCCGATATGATAACCTCTATGCCTTCTCAGAAGTTTACAATTCGAGGGTTTAGGCCGCCGCGCGAGGCGGTGCTCAATTCATTGGGTACGCTCGAGCGGAAAACTCTCGATGTGGTGTGGCGGCAAAAGGAGGTATATGTCCGTGACGTCGTCGACGCGCTTTCGGACGCGTTTGCTTATACGACGGTGATGACGACGCTGGATAGGCTGTACAAGAAAGGGTATCTAGATCGCCGAAAGAACGGGCGAGCATTTGTTTACACTGCCCGGTTGTCGAAGGAAGATCTGCACATCGGCGTTGCCGAGGATTTTATCTCCGGTTTGATAGACCGCGCGACGGGCGGCATCGAACCCGTGCTCGCGTGTATTGTCGATGCCGTTTCGGACAAAGATCGAGAGCTTCTTGACGACCTCGAAAGGTTGATCAGGGAAAAGAAGGCGGAATTGGAGAATCGTTAAGAGTATGTATTTCGTGCTCGGAATATCGTTGATCTTTGGCTGCTTTTACGCGGTGCATCTGGGGGCGTCCGTTATAGCGTACTGTCTATGGCGTCTCGCCGGACACGCGACCAATGGTCTGCGGGCGCAAACGAAGGCAAATGCCATACTACTGCTTCGGATAGCACCGACGGCGGTGGCCGCTGTTGTTGCGCTCGGGTTCATCGCTCCTGCCTTCCTGCTTTACGAACCCCTGGTCTCGGATGAACGGGTCGGTTACAAGCTCGCTGTTCTGGCAGCCGTTTCCGCGATCGGAATGGCGGCCGCCGCGGGACGAATTTTCGCATCTTGGTGGAAAACACGGCGGTTGGTCGGCGACTGGTTAAGAGGAGCTTCGCAGGTCGCGATCGACGAGGTCGACATTCCCGCATATACGATCGATCACTCGTTTCCGGTGCTCGCCATCGTCGGTGTTTTCCGCCCGCGTTTATTCATCGCTCAAACGGTTCTTGACGCTCTCGAACGATCCGAATTGAAAGCCGCGATCGCTCACGAACTCGGTCATATTGCGAGTCGCGATAATTTAAAGCGAGTGCTTCTAAGGATCTGCGGTGATCTGCTTGTATTTCCGTTTGCCGGCTCTCTGCAGCGTGACTGGTCCGAATCGGCCGAATTGGCCGCAGACGAATGTGCGGCGATTCACGGCAGCGAGTATGTACCGCTCGATCTCGCCTCGGCCCTGGTAAGGATCGGCAAATTAGTGAGTCATGGCACCGCATACAGTCTTCCGACCGGAGCATACCTGCTCGATCCCCAGGATGGTTCTCTGGCTGTTCGTGTGGAGAGACTGGTTGGCCTTACTGACGCCCCATTAGATCATAGAAGCACAAACCATCTCACTGTTTCCGTGCTCGGTTGGACGGTTCTGGCGGCATCCATGTCAACGTTCCTTCTGTTAGCCGTGAATAACAGCTTTCTCGCCTTCATCCACCGCTCAACCGAAACGGTCCTCGCTTTTCTCCAGTAGATATCGTTGGATTGTCGGATCATTACTCGTTAAATACAGGGCTTCCTCAGACTTTTCCTCGTGGTTTCAAGACTCTTTCACGTGGTTTTAGAACTTTTCCACGTGATTCTGGGATTTTTTCACGTAAAACTGAGACTTTTCCACGTGATTTTGGAACTTTATCACGTAATTCTCGGACTTTTTCACGTGATTTCAGGACTTTTTCACGTAGTTTTGGAACTTTATCAAGTGGTTTTGGGATTTTATCACGTGGTTTTGACACTTTTTCACGTGAAACTGAGACTTTCTCATGAGACTTTGAAACGGTTTCGGATGATCTGTGCTGACTCTTCGCGGCTTCGTTTCCATCAAAACTCTTAATATCGGCTCGATAGAACGGCCTTCCCCATCTCTCGACCGATTCGCGAATACTACGAGTGTTGGTAGTAATTGACCCTGGTGTGTAGGATTTTAGGTTTGCTGGTCCATTCCTCAGACTCGGAGAAAACCATGTTAGCTAAAATTAAGTTGCTCTTGATCCACATGCTTGCCGGCGCGTTCTTGTTAGTTTGCAGCTTAGGATGGACGGCTTTTGCACAATCGCCTAATACCGCGACGATGGTCGTAACGGTGGTGGATCAAAACGGCGCCGTTGTACCGGGAGCTAACATTAAGGTTACAAATACCGCGACGGCGTCTGTCCGTGACGTGGTCTCAGGATCCGAAGGCTCGGCGACCATAGCGGCGCTTTCTCTGACCGGCGAGTATAAGATCAGCGTCTCTAAAACTGGGTTTGCTAACTACGATGTTGGCGGTTTTACATTGCGCGCCGGTGAAACCGCGACGGTGAAGGTCAAACTCGTGGTAAGCGGTGGTGTGAACGAAGTAACTGTCTACGGTACCGCGGAAGGTGTGCGCTCCGATCCGCAAATCGGCCGGCGGCTCGATAGCCGGCAGATAGACGAGACGCCGGTCCTTGGTCGGAAAGCAAGTTCAATACCTCTCCTCAATTCGGCTTTCCGACAGGCGAAGGGCACGGGGGATCTCTTCGTCAACCAGACGTACTACGTCACAGGCGCGGGCTCACGCCGTACGACGACCACCACCCTTGATGGAGCGAATAACGATGAAGCGTGGGGGCGCCAAACGATGATCGCCACGATACCGTTAGGCGCCATCCAGGAAATGACGGTGCTTTCGAACGCGTTTTCTTCGGAATTTGGCTGGACCGCGGGTCCAGCGGTGAACATCGTCACCAAGTCCGGGACAAACACCTTCCACGGCGAAGGAGTGTTTATGAGCCGTCCCGGTGGCATGCAGGCGAAGACGTTCTCGACCAAGGGGTTTTGCCCACCTTCCGTGCCGAGTTGTGTGACGCCCACCACGCTCACCGCGATCAACCCGGTGGATATTCCTGATGCTCTCAGCCAGGTCTCGGCATCTATCGGCGGCCCGATCGTCGAGGACAAGACCTTCTTTTTCGTAACGGCCGACTTCACGCGGCAAAATCGAACGACATTCCTCTCGGCGTCGCTGCCTCCCTTTGTGCTACCCGCCGATGGCCACCTCGACTATACGGGTCACTACCGCCAGGGGCTATTCGACGGCCGGCTGGATCATAAGCTCACCTCAAACCAGACGCTGATGGTGCGAATGAATGTCGACCGGTTTTACGACGACAACCCCCAGGACGCTGTGGGGGGTACAAGTGCACCAAGCGTCGCCCGAAAATACTCGCGGGCGTCGTGGACGGCGCAGGTCAATCACACGTGGGTCCTCAGCGCGAATCTTCTCAATGAGGCACGATTCGCCTACCTTAATGGCGATCCTGTCACCCGGTGGGAGGCACAAACGCTTTCGACCACCTACACGCGCGGCGGGTCCGTACCGTTTACGATCGGACAATCGCGGCTTTCGGACCTGTGGGGACACCAGGCGCAGTTCTCTGACACACTATCGTGGACACATGGTAAGAACTACTTTCGTTTCGGCGGCAGCATAGTTCGTCACACATCCGGTGGAACCGGATCCGAGCCCGGAACCGCCGTTCTCGGTACGTTCACGTTCAAAAACACGACCACCGCCCCGTTCGGTCAACTGGCGCTGGTCGATGTGCAGAGCTATACGCAGCCGATCAATTTCGGAATCAGCAGCTACGTTCTGACGCAGTGGCTATATACCGGATTCGTACAAGACAGCATCCATTTGCGCCCGGACCTTACGGTCGATGTCGGGCTTCGTTACGACCGGCAGACCTTGACCGATGCGAAAAAGAACTTTGCTCCGCGCGTTGGCTTTGGCTGGAATCCGAAAGGGGACGCGCGTTTGGCCATCCGCGGCGGCTACGGCATGTATTACACACAGATTCAGTCAAATCTGATCGCCAGCTATCTCGTAAACGGTCTCGATGGATTGTCGACCTATACTGCGACCCCCGGTCAGCTCGGCTTTCCGACCTGTCTAACGTGCGCGCCGGTGAATGTTGATCCGAGAACTCTGCCGCCTTCGGAGATCCCAGCCCGCGATATTACCATCCAAGCGGGCAGGCGGGCCTTTTATGAGGCCCAGTTCAGAAGATACGGTCTTAACTTCGACCTTTTGCCAAATTACCCGGACAAGTTGGTAAACCCTCGCAGCCAGGTTATATCCATCGGGGCCGAGCGCGAATTTGTGAAGGGACTGTTTGTCGGGACCGACTATGTGCACCAGCACTGGACCGGTCTCGATCGGACTGTCGATTTGAACGCACCGTCAATCTTCGACCGCACGGCGTCCGGTCAGGTAAGAACGGTTGCTGCTGCAAATGCAACACGCCTGATCCTGCCGGTCGCCAGCGGCGTCCGCCAGGTCAATGTATTGATGAACCTCGGCATTGCCGATTACGACGGCCTGCAGACGCAGATCAGCTACCGCGGCAATTCGCGTATGTATGCCGCGGTCAGTTACACGCTCTCCAGGGCAACCAACACCACCGAACCTGACGGTAACGGTATAAACCCGAACGAGAGCAACATCGCCCGCCTGGGCGAGGTCGAACGTGGACCAAGTGTGCTCGACCAGCGTCACCGCGCGGTCTTCACGTTTAGTTACCGGTTCCCGTACAACTTCACGGCCGGCACGCTAACGCAACTCGCTTCCGCGCGACCGTTCAACGCCACCACGGGCGTCGACAACAATGGCGACGGTGCAAATAACGACCGGCCCGTCATAAACGGCAAGGTTATAGGGAAGTCGGCGTTCCGCGGTACCCCGACGCAGGATGTATCGATATTTGTTGAGAACCGCATTCATCTGTCAGAACGCATGGCGATCCTGCTTAGGTTAGAAGGTTTCAACGTGTTCAATCACGCGAACATGCTCGGTCGCGGACAGACGATCTACGGTAACACCGACACGCCGAATTCGGACTTCGGTGCATTCGTTAGCGGCGTCGGTACAGCCACAAACGCTATCCCTGCTTTCGCAAATATCGATCCACCGCGAATGTTCCAGTTGCAGGCGCGATTTGTTTTTTAGGGTAATGCGAATGTTTGTAGGTAAGGGCGCGTGAAATTCACGCGCTCTTCATTTATTATCAGGCTAAAGCCGACTGCGGTTTGTAGCTACTCGTTTCACTCGTTATGAAAAGAATCCTATTCACTGTATTACTTGGTGCAGCGTTGATCTCAGCTGTTGGCTGTGGACGTTTCTCAAATGCAGGTAATGGGACGATGGCCGAGCGCCTGGTAGTCATCTCGCCAATCTATAACGAGATCATATGGGCCCTTGGAGCCGAAGGCAGCGTCGTCGGTGTCGATCTGTCAAGCACATATCCCCCGGATATAAAGAACGTGCAGACCGTCGGCTATCACCGGGCCCTGAGCGCCGAGGGGATCCTTTCGCTGCATCCGACCGCGGTCATTCACGACGGCAATATCGGGCCGCCCCAAGTCATCGAGCAGCTGCAGAGTTTGAATATTCCCATGAAGACGTTTGCGGCTAAGAACGATTCGGTCGACGATACAAAAGCTCTGATGCGTGAAATGGGCGTCTATTTTCATAAGGAAGATCGAGCTGAAGAACTGTGCCGAAACATGGACGCTCAAATGGCGGCATCGATCGAACAAGCGAAACAATATACCGATCATCCGCGGGTAGCGGTCATCCACTTCGGACGCGCATCGAATGTCTATCTTATCGTGGGCCGTGGCGGCGGCGGGGACGGTGCCGCGGCCGCCAGGATGATAGAATGGGCAGGCGGAGAAATGGCGATCGAATCGAGCGGAATGCAGCAGATGGCATCGCCCGAAACGATCGCCCAAGCTAATCCGGACGTTATTCTCGTAACCGACTTTGGGTTCGACCGTCTCGGAGACTCTTTAGACCAGATAAAGGCATTGCCTGGCGTTGAAACCTCGAACGCCGCCAAGAACGATCGCATATATCGTATCGAAGAGAACCAGCTAATGTACTTTGGCCCGCGCTCCGGCGAGAATATAGGAAAGGTGGCATCGATCATTCATCAAAAGTGACAAACACGCGTGGAAATCCGCGATCACTTCTCGTCGCGCTAAGCTTAGCCACGCTTCTGGTGCTCGCCGCCTCGATCAGGTTCGGTGCGATCGATTTTTCGGTCTCTGATATTGGTCAGGCCCTCGCATCCCTTCTTCCAGGACACGCCGAACCCACACTCGACCAACGCATTTTTCTTGAGCTTCGACTTCCGCGAGCAATTCTATGCCTGCTTGTCGGGGCCAGTCTCGGCGTTGGCGGCACTTTGATGCAGGCGCTTTTTCGCAATCCGATCGTGGAACCCGGACTGATCGGGACCTCTAGCGGTGCTGCCTTCGGATCGGCTCTTTTCTTCGTCCTCGGCGGCGTTCTCGATATCGGTGCGAGTTTTTGGAGTCTGCCCCTCGCTGCATGTATCGGCGGGATCATTTCGACTTACCTCGTATTTCTTCTTGCTCGCTCGCGCGAGGATGGACGGGCCTCGGTCGTAATGCTGCTGCTTACGGGGCTCGCGGTTAACGCGCTCTTTATGAGCGCGATCGGCTTTTTGTCTTACGTCGCACGCGACCCGCAGGCCCGCTCGATCACCTTCTGGAGTCTGGGCACGCTGTCCGGCGCAAGCTGGCGTGCCGTTGAGATAGTCGCCGTGTCGACCATCGGCGGATGTGTTGTCGCACTCCGCTATGCAAAAGAGCTAAATGCTCTGATGATCGGCGAGGAAGAGGCGACCTATCTTGGCGTGAACGTTAACCGGCTTAAATGGATAATTCTATCGGTCAATGTGGTAATCGTCGCGGTCGCGACGGCGTTCACCGGCGTGATCGGATTTGTCGGCCTGATCGTTCCGCACATCTTAAGGATGCTGCACGGGGCCGACAACCGGTTTCTAATTATCGGAAGTGCGCTTACAGGCGCCATGTTGTTAAGCCTCGCGGACCTGGTTGCTCGATTATTACTTCGGCCCGCGGAACTTCCGATCGGCATCGTTACATCGGCCGTCGGAGTGCCCGTGTTCCTTTACCTGCTGCGGCGTCGCCAATACGTTTTCTGATATCTATGCTTCAAGCGAGCGATATCACATTTCAAGTCGGTGATAGGAAACTCATATCTGATGTTTCGGTTTCGTTTGCGGCCGGCGAATTTCATCTGGTGATCGGGCCGAACGGTGCCGGCAAGTCAACCCTCATCAAAGTCCTTGCAAGGCTGCTGCGGCCGCAAAACGGGCAGGTCGAATATCAGGGCGAAGATATACGACATACGAGCGAGGCCGATCTTGCAAAGCGTCGCGCGGTGCTCTCACAAGCGATCGAAGTTGCATTTCCATTAACAGTTCGCGAGGTGGTCATGATGGGCCGGTATCCGCACTTCGGTGGGCGTCCGGGGCCGGTGGATGAGGAGATCACCGACCACCTCATGGAAGTTTTTGACGTGGTGGAATTCCGCGACCGCAACTATCAGACCTTGAGCGGCGGCGAACGTCAACGTGTCAACTTTGCGCGTGTCTTGGCCCAGGTCTGGATCTCCGGCACCGGAACCTTACCTGCCGATGATTCGGAAACGCCGAGGCAAGCATGCCGCTATCTTTTCCTTGACGAACCGCTGACCTTCCTCGACATCCGTCACCAGATCGAATTCATGAAAAAGATCCGCTCTTTCGCCGACGCGCCCGATATCGTGACCGTCGGGGTGGTCCACGATCTTAATCTCGCCGCCCGGTTTGCCGACCAGATCGTGTTGATGAACGATGGATTGGTTGTAGCAAGCGGCACACCGGCCGAAGTGCTTACAACGACAAGCATCCGCGAGGTGTTCGGCGTGGAGCCAACATTTGTCCCCGTCGAGCACACGGGAATTCATATCGTCTTCGATTGAAAGCGGTTACAAAATATAAGGTTTGTTAAGCGAGCGGTCTTTGACCGCGGTTGGGTAATTCTCGTGTCTTTACTGTGCCCGCGACTTGGGACCTGGGACTTGGGACTCCGATCTTTCACTCATTTTAAGAACTTTGTATCAAACGCCCTTGGCAGAAGCTCTTTCATTTGTACGATCTCATGCTTGCCATGCAGGTTTGCAAAGATGACGGGAATGTCGCCGCCGAATTCCCAAATGATCTGGCGGCAGACGCCGCATGGCGGTGTAAGCTCTTCGGTGTCGGCAACGACGGCGATCCGTGTGATCTTTCGCTTTCCCTGTGAGATCGCGTTCCAGACGGCGACCCGTTCAGCGCAAACCGTCAAGCCATAGCTGGCCGATTCGACATTGCTGCCGGTTATGATCTGGCCGTCGTCGGTCTCGAGTGCGGAGCCGACCTTGAATTCTGAAAAGGGGGCATATGCGTTCTCGCGAACGCGCGTTGCCGCGTCAATTAGTTCTTGTTCCGAATGTTCCATCAATGATATTTCCGCTGTGTTTTTCTCTGTTAAGTTTCTCACGCACGAGGCCGCAAAGGAACTGGACACTGACCCCCATCTGCGCGCCTTCGGGAATGATGATGTCCGCGTGGCGTTTCGAAGGCTCGACAAACTCGAAGTGCATCGGGCGGATCGTGCGTTCGTATTGTTCGAGCGTGCGCTCGAACGACCGGCCGCGGTCCGAATGATCGCGTCTCAGCCGCCGCATCAGGCGGACGTCATCCGGCGTATCGACAAATACGCGTACATCAAGTAGGCCCAACACCCGCGGTTCGGCAAAGATCAGGATGCCCTCGACGATCACCACCGGCTTTGGCTCGATGATCTCGATCTGACTGCTTCGCGTGTGCGTCTTAAAATCGTAGAGCGGCATCTCAACCTCGAGCCGCTGCTTGAGCCGCATAATGTGGTTGACAAGCATGTCGCTGTCGATCGAATCCGGGTGGTCAAAGTTGGCCTGGCGACGCTCATCGAGCGGCATATCGGCGAGGTTGCGGTAATAAGAATCCTGCTCGACAAGTACGACGTTCTCGGCGCCGACGGCCGATACGATCGCTCTCGCTATGGTTGTCTTACCTGAACCTGTGCCGCCGCAAATGCCGATGATCATATCCGTTTCACCACTCTCCGCAGCAATTCCCCGAAGGCCTCGGCCGCTCGTAAACCGGTTTCCATTACATGGCTGTGGTCTATGATAGAGGTCGTCATGCCGGCCGCGTAATTGGTAATACACGATATACCGAGCACTTTAGTTCCCTGGTGCCGGGCGGCGATCGCCTCGGGGACCGTCGACATACCAACGACATCAGCCCCAAGTGTTCGGTACATCCTTATTTCTGCCGGCGTCTCGTATGTCGGTCCCGACAATGCACAATAGACGCCGCTGTGGACGAACTCCTCAAATTCGGGATCGCGGCCCGATTCGAATCTTTCACTCGCGATCGCACTCGCCTCTTCCATCACGATCTGGTGAAACTCACGATCGTACACTTCGCTCATATCCGGGAATCGCGGTCCAAATCGGTCGTCGTTACGGCCGCGAAGAGGGTTGACGCCGATGCAATTGATATGGTCAGTGATGATCATCAAACTGCCGGGCATCATGTCGATGTTAAGGCTTCCGCCGGCATTGGTCAGTATGAGGTTCTTTATACCCAATAATCCGAAAGCCCGAACGGGCAGCATAACCTGCTCCATCCCGAAGCCCTCGTAAAAGTGGAAGCGGCCCTGCTGAACGATGACCGGAACGTCGTCGATCTCGCCGATCAAAATACGACCCGCATGTCCCTCGATCGTCGTCTTTGCAAACCCCGGGATCTCCTCGAAAGGGATCCTGACGGCATCGGGCATCTCATCGGCAAATGAACCCAATCCGCTGCCGAGCACGATCGCGGTCGCGATGTCGCACTTCATTCTCGATCTGATATAGGCGGCGGCTTCGGCTGCCAGTTCGTAAGACATAAGTATAAAGAATCACAGATTAGCACAGAAAAACGGAACATTACCTGGTCCGCTTGCTTTTCATGGCGCAGCCGTGTCGTTTCTAATTTTCTTTTGTATAAGGAATACCGAGAGCTTTGGGTGCTCTCGACAGGCCGATGAACCCGGCAAGCACAATGATCGTTAACACGTAGGGGATCATTTGAATGAATTGCACAGGCACATCCTCACCGGAAGGCATCTTTATGACCCCCTGCATCTGAATAGCAAGGGCCTCGGTAAATCCGAAAAAGAGGCAGGCGATGAGCACCGGGACAGGGCGCCATTTCGCCAGGATCAACGCCGCGAGGGCTATAAACCCGCGGCCCGCGGTCATATTTCGGGTAAACAGCGAACTCTGTCCCGTCGAGAGATAAGCACCGCCTGCAGCCGCCAGGACACCGGAAACGATCACGGCAATATAACGGAGTCTTAAAACATTTACGCCCGCGGCGTCGGCCGCCTCGGGATTTTCTCCGGTTGCACGAAGACGAAGTCCGAATGGCGTTTTATAGAGTACGTACCAGCAAAGCGGTACCAACAGAAAGACAATGATCGAGGCTATCGATATTCTGTTATTAAAAAACGTTGGGAGCAGATCAAGCTTATCGATCTGCGGCGTCGAACCGGACGAGTCATAGACGGCGCCGCTTATGAGTGCGGGCAATCCCGCCATCAGGAAGTTGATTGCCATACCTGCAACGACTTGATTCGCTTGGAACTTAATGCATGCGATCGCATAAACGAACGCGAGCACAGCTCCCGCGGCCATGCCGCAGATCATTCCAAGGTATGGATTGTGAAATTGAAGTGTGGCGACCGCCGCTGTGAAAGCCCCGGCAAGCATTAAGCCCTCTAGCGCGATGTTGATGACGCCGGAACGTTCTGAAAACAGCCCGCCAAGTGCGGCAAAGATCAGCGGCGTTGACAATCTGATCGCCGAGAATAGTAACGCCAAGGTGAGAAGCTTATTCATACCCTCGCCTTCACCCTCCGTGCGATCGAGTACATCTGGAGGCAAGCCACAAACAGGATAATTATCGCCTGAAGCACCTGACCCAGATCCTTGGACACCTTAACCGTAAATGCGTCGACAAAGATCTCGCCGCGCATCAGCACGCCAAAGAAGATTGCCGCAATGAATACACCCAACGGGTGATTTCGCCCGAGCAACGCGACGGCGATTCCCCAAAACCCCCACTCGGCGGAAAATCCATCGTAGTAATTATGGCGGTTTCCGAGCACTTCTCCGATCGCAACCATGCCGGCCAACGAGCCCGAGATGGTCATCGCAATTACGATCTGCTTCTTTGGCGATATACCGCCGTATTCCGCTGCATATGGGTTTTCGCCGACGGCACGCAACTCATAGCCCCACTTTGTTTTCCATAAGAAGACATAAACGAGCACGCACATAAGGATAGCCAGCAGAAACGCGAGGTTGAGCGGCACGTCTTTGGGAATAAACGGGAGAAACTGATTGAGCTGCGGAATATGAGCGGCCGTGCCGATCGGCGCCGACTGCATTATTGGGTCCCCAGGTATCCTGTAGTAATACTGCGTAAAATAGCTGACGAGTGCGATACCGATAAAGTTGAGCATGATCGTGTTGATCACCTCGTGCGATCCAAACCGCGCCCGTAGGATTCCCGGTATTGCACCCCAAAGCCCACCAACAGCGATAGCGGTGAAAACGCACATCGGTACCAGTACGTACCACGGCAAGCTAGTCCACGACCAGTTTTCATCCTTTCCGAAAACGGTTACAACAGTGCCGCCAAACTTGATCCCGACCCAGGCTGTAGCGAATGCGGCTACATACAATTGTCCTTCGGCTCCGATATTCAATAGCCCGCATCGGAGAGCGACAGCTACCGCCAATCCGGTAAATATCAACGGTGTTGCGTAAAACAGCGTCCAGCCGAGATCTCGGGCTGAGCCAAATGAGTTACCGATCAACAGGCTGAAAGCCAGTATCGGGTCGTCACCGATAATGAGAATTATCAAACCACCGACGATAAATGCCGCGAGAACGGCTACGAGCGGCCAGAGAACTTCACGAAAAACATTCATTATTTCTTCGATCCGGGCGTAATATACGCGGCGCCGGCATTATTTCTATACGTATTAGCCTGTTTACCTGAAGATGCGTCAACAAATATACCCGACAAAGACCAAAAGTGTCATCCTCAGATTCGAAAAAGGTGGAGTTTCGACCGAAAAAGATGAAAATATATAGTTGACAAGGATACACTCATATTTTATTATAGTTATAGACTAATTGATTAGTCATTTAGTTGGAATTTGGAGGAAATCTATATGAACGTTGTCAAATACGATCCGTTTCGCGAACTGCGCGGATTGCAGGACGAGATGACAAGGCTTTTTACGGGTGTCGTTCCACCATCACTCAATCGTGAGGAAATGTTGAACGGTGCATGGGTACCAAACGTCGACATCTACGAGAATAAAGACAATCTCGTTCTCGAGGCAGAACTGCCGGGGATGAATCGCGAAGACTTTGAACTATCGATCGAAAACAATGTGATCACGCTCAAGGGCGAGCGTAAGTTTGAAAAGAAGGCCGAGGGTGATAATTATCACCGGATCGAGCGATCTTATGGGGCATTTACCCGATCGTTCACTCTGCCGCAGACGGTTTCGGCCGACGGAGCGAAGGCCGAATTTAATAATGGCGTCCTTCATGTAAGGCTGCCGAAGCGTGAAGAAACCAAGGCACGCAAGATCGAGGTGATGGGCGAACCAGCGCCACCCAAGACGATCGAGACAGGCGGCAAAACAAAAGCTGCGACGTCATAAAATAGGCTTCAGACAGATAGCGGCGAATGATGAGTGAATTCATTCATCATTCACCGCTAATCATTTAGAATAAGGTTATGAGATTCGAGAGATTTACGATCCGCGGCCAGGAAGCTGTGCAGGAAGCGGTCGGAATTGCGGAAAAAAACCAGAATCAGCAAGTCGAACCCGAGCATTTGCTCGCGGCAATGCTCGATCAGAAAGAGGGAGTTGTAAAACCGATCCTAGGAAAGATCGGTGCTAACGCTCAGGCGATATTGGCCGAGCTTCAATCGGTTATCGATAAGTATCCCCACGTTTCCGGGGGGCAACAATATTTCAGCTCAAGAACAAATACCATCTTCCAGGAAGCGCAGAAAATTGCTGAAAAGATGCAGGACGAGTATCTCTCGACCGAACATCTGCTGCTCGCCATTGCCGCCGAGAAAGACGGTGACGCGGGGCGCATCCTTCGCTCGAATGGGATCTCTAAGGAGGACCTTGAAAAGGTAGTGACGGATATGCGAGGCGGTTCACGTATTACGGACCCGAACGCCGAAGAAAATTTCCAGGCGCTCGATAAGTATGCACAAGACCTCACTGACTTGGCACGAAAGGGAAAGCTTGACCCGGTCATCGGACGTGACGATGAGATCCGTCGAACCATACAGATCCTTTCGCGGCGTACAAAGAACAACCCGGTGCTTATTGGCGAACCTGGTGTCGGTAAGACCGCCATCGTCGAAGGGTTGGCACAGCGTATCGTTTCGGGTGACGTTCCTGAAACGCTTAAGAATAAGAAGCTCGTCTCATTGGACCTTGGCGCGATGCTCGCCGGCGCGAAGTACCGCGGCGAATTCGAGGACCGACTGAAAGCCGTTCTAAAAGAGATCGAAAAGGCGGAGGGTCAGATCATCCTCTTCATCGACGAGTTACACACACTCGTCGGCGCCGGAGCGTCCGAAGGTGCCATCGACGCTTCGAACATGTTAAAACCAACCCTTGCGCGCGGTACGCTGCGTGCTGTCGGTGCCACAACGCTTGGCGAGTACCAAAAATACATCGAAAAGGACAAGGCGCTCGAACGCCGGTTCCAACAGGTATACATCGGGGAGCCGACCGTCGAAGATACGATCGCAATACTTCGTGGATTGAAGGAGCGATACGAGGTGCATCATGGTGTCCGCATAAAGGACGCGGCGATCGTCGCGGCCGCAACACTATCGAATCGATACATTACCGACCGCTTTCTGCCCGATAAAGCAATAGATCTGATCGACGAGGCTGCGTCGCGGATCCGTATAGAGATCGACAGCCTGCCGCAGGAGATCGACGTCCTGGAGCGCGAGATATTACAGCTCGAGATCGAGAGGCAAGCTCTGTCGCGTGAAACCGACAAGAAATCAAAAGAGCGGCTGAACGACATCGAAAAGCGAATTGCCGACCTTAGAGAAAATTCCTCTGCGATGAAAGCGAAATGGCAGTCGGAGAAGGAAGAGATCGAAAAGATGCGCACCGGCAAGGAGCAGCTCGAGCAATCTCGTCTCGAGCTTGAGCGCGCGCGGCAGGCAGGCGATCTTAATAAAGCGGCGGAACTCCAGTATGGCAAGATACCCGAACTTGAGAAGTTGCTGAAATCTGAACAGGAGCATCTTGCCGATCTGCAAAAGGACGGCGTCTTTCTCAAGGAAGAGGTAGACGAAGAAGATGTTGCGCAGGTGGTCGCCAAATGGACCGGTGTCCCCGTATCTAAAATGCTCGAGGGCGAGATGCAAAAGCTCGTTGCGATGGAAGAGAATCTTCGCAAACGTGTTATTGGACAAGACGAGGCTCTTGAGGCAGTCGCAAATGCTGTCCGCCGGGCCCGTGCCGGTCTGCAGGACCCGAACCGACCGGTTGGCTCGTTTATATTTCTGGGACCTACAGGTGTCGGTAAAACCGAAACCGCCCGTGCCCTGGCTGAATTTCTTTTCGACGACGAGCGGGCGATGGTCCGGCTCGACATGTCGGAATACATGGAAAAGCACGCTGTGGCGCGGATGATCGGTGCACCTCCCGGATACGTCGGATACGAGGAAGGCGGCCAATTGACCGAAGCAGTTCGACGAAGACCGTATTCCGTGGTCCTTTTTGACGAGATCGAAAAAGCCCACCCTGACGTGTTCAATGTATTGCTTCAGATCCTCGACGACGGGCGATTGACGGACTCTAAAGGCCGCGTGGTCGATTTCAAGAACACGGTGCTTATCATGACGTCAAACCTGGGCTCGCGTGAGATCCAATCGGCTGAGGGCGACGAGAAACAGGCTCGCGAAGCTGTGTTGATGATCCTTAGGGAACATTTCAAACCCGAATTTCTCAATCGTATCGACGATACCGTTGTTTTTAGACAGTTGAGTCGCGATCAGATCGCCCAGATCATCGATGTCCAGCTCGAGAAACTCCGAAAGACACTCGAGGAGCGTGGCGTCAAGATCGAACTCGAGAATTCGGCCAAGGAACTGCTTGTTGCCGAAGGCTATGATCCCGTATATGGAGCAAGGCCGCTGAAACGGGCGATCCAGAGTTTGATACAAAACCCGCTTGCGGTTCGACTGCTAAAGGGCGAGATCGCCAGCGGGCAAACAGTGCGAATATCAGCCGACGGCGGCGAGATGAAGTTTACACCGGTGGCGGTGGGTCAAAAAGCTGTAAGCAGTTGATCGATCAGGCTACGAAATAATAATAAATGAGCGAAAAGAAGATCATGGTCGAAGAGGAAGGGGACGGAAAGATCCCGTTTCGGGACAAGCGTCGATTTAACGCTGATGGCGAGTTTATCGCCGAAGAAGAAAAACCTTCTGAACCGCAAAAGTCTCCCAACGAAATTGCACTTGAAGCGCGGCTGACGGCCGAAACCGAACGTCGTGAGGCCGCCGAATCAAAGCTTGTCGGCGTTCAGGCCCGATTTGAGGAAGCAAAGCGAAACCTCGAGCGTGAGACAAGCGAAATGCGCGATCGTTTGAAGAAGACCCTTGAAGACCGGGCAAGACAAGATCAGTTGAACTTTCTGGTAACGCTTTTGCCCGTTCTGGATAATCTCAACCGGGCGATCGCCGCTAGCGAGACCGATCCGTCGATCGAGCATCTCCGTGATGGTGTGATCGGAACGGCGCGAAGTTTTGAACGCGCTTTGCTCGATGTCGGCGTTCAACCGATCGCATCGGTCGGCGAGAGGTTTGATCCGGAGCTTCACGAAGCCGTCGACATGGTGCCGGCCGATCCCGAAGACGACGGCAAGGTTGTTACAGAGTATTCCCGGGGATATAGATTTCGTGACAAATTGCTTCGGCCCGCCCGTGTTCAGGTGGGTAAATCGATTGCCGGTTCGGCAGCCGAATAAACAACGCGGCAGCATCCTTTACTTGGTAACAGAAATTCTTTCCGCCCCGCGTAGGCGAGGTGTTATGATTGATTGGGACAAAGCGCCGGGGGCGGCGCAGCATCCAACCCTTGAGGTTTGACGGCAGGTATTATGGCAGATATAGACGCATACAAAGACAAATTCAGCGATAGCGGTCAACGAATTTTAGAAACGGCATTGAATGAGTCGAAGAAGCGCGATCAAAACTACGTCTCCACCGAGCATATCCTGCACGCGTTAGCCTTCGAAGAGGAAGAACTTTTTACATCCACAATGCGCGATCTTGCGGTCGATCCACGATCCGTAAAGCTGCTGATTGAAAAGCGGATGGAGAACGGCCGCCAGCATTCCGGAAAAGGATTTCGGATCGCCCCGGAGACAACCGAACTTTTCAAACGCGCCATGGATCGCGCACGCTCGCAAGGCCGCCGCGTTATCGATGCCGCAGACATTTTTTATGTCCTTTCGAACGATGAACGAAGCGTTCTAAACGACGTTTTGCAAAACTTGGGAGTGCCGTCCGAAGAGGTTGCGCAGATTGCCCGAACGCGCATCCGCAAACGCGAAAAAGAAGAGGAACGGGTCCGGCAGAAATACGAGCTGCCGTCGTTTCTTCGTCATTTTGGCGTTTCACTAAACAAACTTGCCCGCCAGGATAAGATACCACCGACGATAGGCCGCGAGAGGGAGATCTTGCAGATGATAGAGATCCTCTCGCATCGCGAAAGATCGAATTCGCCGATGCTCATCGGCGAGCCCGGGGTTGGTAAGACCGCGGTTGTCGAAGGGCTTGCCCGCCTTATCGAGCTCGAGCCTGAGAAAGTTCCCGCACGTCTTCGTGATTCGCATATTGTTCAGCTGCAGATGGGTGGTCTCGTCGCCGGAACAATGCTGCGCGGTATGTTCGAAGAGCGAATTAAGGGGATCATCGACGAGGTCAAAGAAAAAGAGCACATCATTCTTTTCATTGACGAGGCACACACCATCATCGGTGCCGGTGCGGCGCTGGGAACTACATCAGACGCGGCAAATATGTTCAAATCTGCGCTCGCTCGCGGCGAGCTGCGAATAATCGGAGCCACGACGGTGACCGAGTACAAAGAATACATCGGCGAGGACGAAGCCCTTGCCAGGCGTTTTCGACTTGTAAAGGTCGAAGAACCGAGCATCGATGAGACTAAGGAAATTCTACTTGGCCTCAGACCAAGGTTGGAAAAGAACTATTCCGTGACGATCTCGGACGAAGCGATCAACACCGCGCTCGAGATGTCGCCGAAATACATCAGAAACCTGCATCTGCCGGACAAGGCCATCGGATGGCTCGATACGGCTTCGGTAAAAGTTGAGATCAACGAGCCGACTGAGCTTATCGTGCGGCCGGAGCACATCATCGATGTGATCTCGCAGGAATCGCGAATTCCAAAGGACATGATCTATCGCGACACGTCCGATAGGTTCTCCGCGATGGAAAGCGAGTTGGCAAAGCGCGTTGTCGGTCAAAAGGACGCCGTTAGGGCCGTCGCCGAAAGGCTGCGGCTTAACAAAGGTCCACTCAAAGAAAACCATTATGCTCCGGACGGCGTTCTGCTGTTCCTCGGACCGACGGGGGTAGGTAAGACCGAGCTTGCGAAAGCGGTGGCTGAATTCATGTTTGGCGACGAAAGCAAGATGGTCCGCATTGACATGAGTGAATACGGCGACGGTACCGTCGGTATCGAAAAGCTGATAGGAATGCCGCGCGGTATCGTCGGGTCGGAACGCGGCGGCCTTCTTACAGAACAGCTCAGGGACAATCCTTATACGGTTTTGCTACTCGACGAAGTAGAAAAGGCCTCGCCATATCTGATGAATATTTTTCTCCAGGCTTTTGACGAAGGCTGGATCACCGACGGACGGGGTAAGAAGGTCTATTTTTCGGATGCGATCGTCATTATGACGTCAAATTTAGGATCAGAGAACTTTAAGAAGTATGAATCGCCGCTCGGTTTTGGCAACCAGGCGTTGGGAAGCATGCGACAGATCCGAAACGATGTCATGAAAGCCGCTGAAAATCGGTTCACACCGGAATTTCGCAATCGAATCGATGAGATCATCGTCTTTTCACCGTTAACCATGGAAGAGGTCCGCGAGATCGCTCAACTGTATCTGGCCAAGATCCAGCATAATATGGAACGCCAGGGTAAGATCGTCGAGGTAACCGACGCGGCGCTCGACTTATTAACGGAGAAAGGTTTCAGCCCATCGTATGGCGCGAGATTTTTGAAACGCCATATAGACCAGAAGGTGAAACTTCCGATCACAAATGAATGGAAGGCATCGCGAAAGTTTGCAGTCGACGCGGTCGATGGCGAGATCAAGGTCACGCCCGAGGTATTTAGTCTGAACTAAACCGCACGGAAACTTTTCGCATCCAAGACCTTGGTGATCAAATTTCATCAAGGTCTTTTTTATTTTAAGGGGGGATATAGATCATGAAGCTATGGGCAACAGTATTTTGCGCAGCTGTGGCACTCTCAATTAGCACATTTTTCTTATTTGGGAAATCACAGGCCCCGAAAGAATTGAAACCGGAGGTTGAAAATCGGTCGGAAGCGGTGCATTACGAGATCGTTCCGGGCCGCAGTAAATTTATGGTTCACGCTTTTCGCGGCGGTTTGGCCGGGTTCAAAGGACACGATCATTTTATCGCCGTGAAGGATTTCAGCGGGCAGGCTCAGTTGACGCTCGACGCGCTCAATCCCGCATCACTGAATATGTCGATCCGCGCGGCGTCATTGGAAGAAACGAGCGATGTTTTTACAGCCCAGCAGAAAGGGATCATTAAGAAGGAATTGGACGATCTAGTACTCGAATCCGCCAAATATCCCGAGATCACGTTCAGGAGCAGCGACGTAAAAGGTGTTTTGAAAAACGGCCAGTTTGACGTAAAAATCGGCGGCGATATCACACTGCACGGGGTAACCAAGCATA
>OCZT010000278.1_pt1 | contig 49297 bp, 40 predicted proteins | sample 1539031 | NCBI WGS metagenome assembly OCZT01 (sample SAMEA3539308, study PRJEB22396) | soil metagenome | biome: tundra; feature: field; material: soil | place: USA | collected 2010-05 | depth 0.15 m
GCCCGCGGACTGACGGGTGGTTTTGTTCGAGGGCATAGCCCCCGAGTCTTGCCACTCATCACCGCTCCCTCCACGCTGTCTTCACCCCCGATCCCACGTGACACCTGCGTTCTCCTTCGCCGCGCCAGCGGCTTCGTTCAACATTCCCCGCAGCCAACCATCGGTCCCCGGCCTCGGTGGCTGACATCAACGTTAGGCAAAATTTTATGCAAACCGCACATGAAGTCCTCCTGGAAGAAGGAGCCGCCCGTCTGCAGCGCGAAGCGATTGAAAAGAAGTGGGCGGAGCTTGTCAGCCGGCGCCGTGCCCCAAGATGGCAGGCTAGGCTTTGGTATCAGTCGGTAATGTTCTTAGTGCTTGTCGGATATTTCAGATTCGCGAGCCAACCTGGTGACTACCGTGGCATTATCTTCGTCACCGCGGTTTTCCTCTTTTACTGCATCCCGTCATATGTCGTGAGCCAACAAAGAAGAGAGAAAGCGTTACTCGCGATAGTTGAGCAGGAAGCGCCGCAGCTATACAGGAAGCTCCAGCAGGAAGGAATAGCCTAACGCACGTGGAACCAACCTCGCCAAGCCGCGATGGTTCATTCGTAACCGTACCGCTTCCGCAGCAGCCTGGGAGAATTGAACACTTACCCTAGCACCTGTGCGGCTGGACGCTAGATCGTCAGTCTCGAACGTCGCATTTTAGAAAATGCGTTCTAAATCGGGTCACAACCTCGAAGGATCGCCTCGAACAAACGCATCGAGCGACCATCGGCCTGGACCGGTCCAGAGCAGAAATAACAAGCCAAACCACATTGCGAAGTCGGTCCGAGCTTCATGGACCATGCTCAGCAGGCCGTAGCTCTTGAGCTTCATGAGGGAGAAGCCAAGAATGCCATGGCCAAGGAAAATCGGTATCTTTGTGGTAAAGATCGCGACCGAGATGTCGCAAAAGAGCGCTATGGTTGCCACCCGGCCCAGCAGCCCGAGGATGACGCATATACCGCCGACGGTTTCCACAGCGGCGACAAACGGTCCAAAAAACTCTGGAGCCGGGATTCCAATGCCAGCGAAACGCCCAGCGCCGTTTGTGGCGGGATCGAGGAATTTCAGAATACCCTCGTTTAGAAAGACGCCGCCGACAACAAACCGAATAAGAATGTTGGCCTTCGGTCCGTCAGACGGACCCCAAACGATTTTAGAGAGATTCATCGAAAGTACTGGGTTTTGCTTCGAAGGAACGCTGACATTGCGAACATTCTATGCATTCTTAAGCAAGCGGCGTTTTGCACGTATCGCCGCGAAGAAGATCGGCAGCGAAAAAAGCTGAGCGATCATGAGGAAAGCAACGAGGTAGTGCAATGACCAGCCATAGAGGAGCCCCGTGACAATGCTTCCCGCGAGCCATCCTCCTCCATATCCCAGATAAAACAGACCGAAGGCAAGGTTCCGTTTTCCCTTCGGCAAGACGCCGGCGATGATCGCCGTAATCAGGGTGTCTTCCGTCGCGTACGCGATGCCTAAGAGCACCACCCCGGCGAGCACTCCGTAAAAGCCGCCGAAAAAGATGAGGGGTGAAAAGAGAGCGGAAAGAAAGACAGCACAAAGCACGGTCGGCAGCTCGAAGCGATCATACAACTTGCCGAGAACGAGATTGGCGATCACTCCTGAACCTGTGGCAAAGGCCAGGAGGAGCGGTATCGAGTTGACGGCGATGAGCTTGGTGGTGATGAGATGAAAGGCGAGCAGTTCATAGCTCATCATGCCTGCCGCGAAGCAAGTTCCTGCGATCATAAAGAGCCAATATGAACGCGAGTATCCGCCGCTCCGTGCGGTCTTATCTTCCTCCTGACGAGTTGGGGTAGGATAGTTCTTTCGTGCGACGACAAGCGAAACGAGAGCGAGCACACTTGATATGAGGAGCAAGGCATACCCGGTCCGGTAGCTGCCCTTGAGGAAAAGTACCAGAGCGATAAGGAGCGGCCCGAGGGTTGCGCCGGTCTCATCGAGCGCGGTGTTTACTCCATAGACCCACCCTTTCCCATGTTTGGCGGTGATGTAGGAAAGCATCGCCTCCACCGTAGGCTTGCGAATGGCGCGACCAATTCTCTCGAGGAGGATGAAAACTGCGGCAATTGGCCACTTTCCCGCAAATACCATGGCGGGAACGGCGAGCAGGTTTATCGTGTAACCGACGAACGTGACAGTCCAGTATCGCCCCGTCTTATCGGCAATGTAACCGGCGACGGGGCGCAGGACATAACCGAGAAATTCCCCGAGGCCAGCGGTGATGCTGACGACCACGGCAGTTGCTCCGAGCAACGCCATGTACTGGCCGTTGATGCTCCCGCCTCCCTCATACGTCATGTCACTGAACAGATTGACGACGCCCATCATGAGCACGAAGGTGAAAGCGGGCGAAGCCGAGTCGAATGAGAGGCGGCGAGACTTTGTTTTCATTCGGAAGCGAGAATGAAGAGAAAGGCTCTCAAAGCGGCAGGACCAGCCATTTTAGTGACAAGAATGCAGTGTGAGTGAGAGGTCAATCAAACGCAGCCGGGGTTAGCGCATAAATCAGGTGACGAGGTGGCGCAAAGTGCGCCAAGGTAGGGGAGCACCTTCCAATGAATCCTTGGCGGCGTTTCGGAATCCGCCATTACGTTCATTTTATGAAGACCCAGCCAATGGAGGAACCAAGGTTGAGCCGGCAACTAAGGGAGCGGCAGGAGCAGGAGTAGCCTTCTTCCTTTTCGCCTTCTTGGCAGCAGTCTTCTTAACCGCCTTCTTCTTCGCCGGAGTTCTTTTGACGGCTTTCTTTTTCGCCTTACGGCCACGAGTTAGGCCCGCACTTTTCTTAATGTTTCCGATGGTGGGAACAGAGACCCCATGTTTCTTGGCAATGGCACCCGCAGTCATGCCGCCACGCTTCAAGTCCGCGACGATGCTCTTCCGGATGGCAGTGGTGATCTTCGCCCGCTTCCGTGCCTTAACCGGTGCTGCTTTCATCACGGCGACCTTGCCACTGATGGCCGCAAAGAGGTGATCCACGGTCTTGTAGCCAAGTTTCCTAATCAACGCGGCAACCCTCTTCCTATCTGACTTCAGCTTCTTAGCGGAAGCCTTCTCAACGCTTGCCTCTAAGGAGGCGATCTTGCGTTTCATTTTTTCGATCTCTCTGACTGCTTTTTGGATTTTCATGGGAAATTACGAGCGGGATTGATGTCGGTAATAATCTGGGAGGTTGGTATATATGACGAGGAAAAATTGGTTTGGCAATCCAGTGTGGAAGTGAGCTGTAGCTGACCGGAACCTGAGGCCGACACACCCGACCTCGACAAGTTACGATGGCTCATTCTAATTGTATCACCGTGACTGCCCATTCGAGACTGTCGGTGCCATGATGAATACCGGACGCATTGCTCTCCTTGGAGGCATGATTCTGGCAGCAGTTACGCGCGGGTTGTTTGCGGCGGTGCCCGCACCGGATTACTGGCCGACGCAAGGCTGGCGCGAAACCTCGCCGGAGCAGCAGGGTATCGATTCCCAAAAACTCTCCGCTATCTTTCCCTTCGTGGAGGAGAAGGATGTACCGATTCACAGTCTCCTGCTCATCCGCAATGACTGGATCCAGTTTGTCCTTGATCAGCCGCTTCGGTCACGGCCCGGCACCGAATTTTTTTATTCGAGCAGCGCCATGCATCTCTTGGCCGCCACGCTGAGCGTGAGTACGCGCATGAGCCCGCTCGATTTCGCACACACCTCCTTGTTCAAACCGCTAGGCATCGACGCGGCCGTTTGGCCGACGGATGCGAACGGGGTTCCATCTGACTGCGGCATCCCTAGCCGGGCTGGCCATCCTGATCCTCTGCTTCAGCGGTGCGGCATTGGCATTTCACGATCAGGCGTTAAGTTGGGCGGAACGGGGCGCCCGACACCCGGGCGTGCCAGCAGGTTCGGCTGAAAGGCTCACATTTCACGAGGCGTTAGCGTCGGCTTCCCGTAGCCAGACTGCTGGCTCCATAACCAGCATCGCCGTCTCAAAGGATCCCGGGGACGCGATCACTCTGACAACAGCCGATCGAAGGACTTGGTGCGTGAACCCGTATTCCGGCGAGACGCGCCAAGCCGCGGCGCCCCGGCTGGAAGCATTTTTTTTGTCAATGAGCCGACTCCACAAAAAGTCTCCCTTCGGCGCGGGCATCTTAGCCGCCGCCAATGTGGTGTTTCTGTTCCTCACCTTGAGCGGTCTCTATCTCTGGTGGCCGCGGACGTGGAGTTGGAATGCGGTGAGGCCGACGATCTGGTTTATTTCGGGGGCGCGAGGTCGCGCCCGGGATTGGAACTGGCACAATGTGGTCGCAATCTGGTTGCTTCCCATCCTGTTCGTTTTGGCGGCAACCGGCGTGGTCCTTTCCTACGGGCCGGTTAATCGCCTGATGTTCCGCTTGGCAGGGCAGCCGCTAGCGAACCCGGCGGTCAGACCTGCGACAATTTTGGCCACTCCGCCCCACGACTCTCCGTCGTTGGAGGATTTTATGGAGCAGGTAGAGAAGAATTTCCCGGACTGGAGGCAGATTGTCTTTACCTTCCAACCCGCGATTGCTCCCGCGAAGTTCGGTGCGAGGGGCCTTCTGAATCCGCAGCAACTTTCCGCTTCCGTGACTATGCCTCATCCTTGGCCAGTCTTTGCAGTCACGAAGGTAACCCGGGATATTGCGACCGGTGAGCTCCGGGCAAAGGACTCCTATGCTGACTTGGATCCCGGGTGGCGGGCTCGGAGCTGGGTGCGCCTTTTGCACAGTGGTGATGCCTTTGGCCTACCCGGGCAGATTGTCGCAGGCCTCGCCTGCTTGGGTGGTTGCCTGCTCGTTTACACCGGGTACGCGATGGCTCTGCGTCGGCTATTCAACCGAATTCACGCGCGGGCATCTTAGCGTGTCCACGAGCGGAGAACCCGCAAAGGCGCAACCAAACAGCAACCGAGCCATGGCTTACCTCTGTGGTGTCGTGAGTCCTGTAGCGTCCAGATGAGTCGTCAACCCGATGCGAGCGATGAAGAATTATTGGCGGACTAGCTGTAGCTTAAGAAACGGATAAGCATATGTGAATTCGGTGATCCGATTGGCCGCTTTACGACGCGGCGCCGGATAATGGTTTGGCCGGCATCCGGACTTTGTGGCATCCTGCTGGCTGGGAAAAAACGCAAAGCCTCCGTGCATCAGCTCAGATCATCCGCCTGCAATCGTTGGTAAATCCGGTGAACCGTCGGCGTCCGGGATTTGGGGCACATGGAGATTACTCTGTCTCGGGCTCCGAGTTCTTGCGCCAGTCCACGGCCCCAAATCGGCTGCTGCCGAGAAGATTGTAGACGAGGCTGAACGTCCCTTCCGATTGGTACCGGTCGGGCGACTGACCATAGTGGCTGTGACGATGAGACTCGACATATTCGATTCCCACCGCCTGGTGCTTGAACAGCCGAAAAGTCAGGCCGACATCACCGCGAAAAATCTGTTCCGATCCGGTGCTGTCATCGGAGCCCCTCCCACTGACGAAATAATCGCGCGCCGTAAAATCGAGCATGGTCCGGCGGCCGAAGATGAAGCGGAGGGCGAGCAACCCCTGGGGCGTAACACCATAGTGGTAATCGCGCAGGCCGTCGGCCCTCGGAATGGAGCCGGCGGCACCGAAGCCGGCGCCGACCAGGGCCGATCCCTGCATCGCCACGTGGCGCGCGAGCCACCATTGTCCGGTAGTTCCTAACGAGAGGGCGGTTGAAGAGACGCGAAAAATCGGAGGAGCGATGTAATCGTAACTGCCGTAGAGCCCCCAGATGCCCCGGTAATTTTCCCCGACCTCGTAGTCAGTCCCATAAAGGAGGCCGCGATCCATGACATCCTGGACAAAGTTGTGCCCATGCGCACTAGTCTGGCCGGCGAATTCGAAAGAGAAGTAATCAAAGGGCCGGTTGTATTCATAACCCGTCTTGCCCGGGAGTCCGTAGATGAAGGAAAAGTCTATGACCGCCTCGCTCTGCTTCCGGTCGGTGTAAGCGGACCCTTCGTTGAGCAGCAGGTTGTTCGTCTTGACGAGGTCCGTGCTGGCGCCCCAGCGCAGGCGGATGAAGGTCGCCGGATCATGGCTCGCGAACACGGCCTTGAAGCGGTCACCAAACACGAGACGGCTGAAGCCGGTCGGCGGAGAAATCACCCCGGCGCCAAGTTCACGCCAGAATCCCGGATGTTCGCCGCCGCCTTCCAGCAGGAGGCTCGCCATCCGAAACAGCGATTCACCCAGAAGGGCTCCGGCCGTGCCGGTCGTGATCTGATCATTGATCGAGGGCAGGTCGGTTTCCCCGGCCATTTTCCAGATAAAGCTGCCTGTATTGCTGTAAATGAGCGACGGCCAGAAGGAGACGCCGGTTGACCGCGCAAAGCCGAACATCATCGAGCCTTGGTAGGGATGGGCAAATTGATTGATGTTGAAGGGATCCGTATCGAAAACCCAGTGCTGTTCGTGCAGGTGTTCCCACGTGCTGTTCAGCGTCGAATCGTAGACATCGTGCGGGATGGTGATTCGGTCAAAGACGCTGAGCGCGGCTAGAAACTCCGGCACTTCGAAGGCCGGAACCACGTAGCTCTTTCCCTCGCCGGTGTTCCAGTTGAGGACGAGGTCATGTCCGACAGATGGCGCCACGGCCGGGACCGCATCGGATGGGGCCACTGTCTGGGCCCTGGCGCCCGCCCCGATGGCGAAAAGCAGGAGGGCCGCGAGGGCGCGGCAGGGCGAACTGAGAACCGGCTGAAGTTGAGTGGCCTGGGTGGCGAGAAAGCGCATGGTTTCTAGATCAGCGTTCCCACGGAGCGTAAAGGTCTTGCGGCAGCGTCACAATGGGGTGTTGCCCTGCCTATGCGCTTATTCCTGTCGAGAAACCACCGGGCTACGCGGCAAATACCTGTGCGTTTCGTTATTTCCGGCTTCCTTGAAGCGATGACTCGACAAGCGCTTCCAAATATCCGCGCAGGTTCGAGTCCTGTAGCGTTAACGCTGAAAGAATAAAATAGAAAACAACATTAAGAGTTTCGGTTCACCGGCCTCGCCGGCGTTGACCTCCACGTGGACCAACACCGCGTCGATGCCCTGAAGAGCGGCGGAAGTGCAGGTGGCGAGCATGTTCTCCGTTCAAGACGGTGCCGGGTTATTAGCCAGGCTGACGGGTTTTCGCGCAGGTGCGCTCGCGGATGATTTCGATGTTTTCCTCAACGGCGTCAAGATACTCGTTTGGTCCATCCGGGTACGGTCGGGCGAGAAAGCGGTAAACGGACTGAAAATCCGTGGCCAGGCGGGGCCGGATCACGTTGGTCCAAAAATAGGGAGTCTTTAACACCAGATCCTGGGGCGACGTGAATCGGCGCCGATGAGGCGGCACGGCCACGAAGTCGTCGGACTCGAGAAACTCGCCGTAGAGCACCTCTAGTTTGTCCGGGTAGTCACTCGCGGCCATCTGACCGAGGAGGTCGGACGTGGCGAGCGCACAGCAAACGAAGCACTCCGAAGGGCTGGCCTGCTGCAAGCGGCCGATCTCGTTATTGGGCCCCGTGCAATTGATGATGCTGAGCACGGTGCGGATTTCCTTTTCGTTGACGCCGAGGGACGGCAGGTAGGAGGCGGCGAAAGCGCAACTGCGCAGGACATGGGTCAGCGTGTATTTCGCGCCCGTGCCGCTCGTGTCCGAGCGAACCTTCAAATAACCGGTGTCGTGCAGCAGCGCGGCCACGATCGCGAGTTCGAATTGCCGGGGGGTAAGACTTTCGACTTCGCCGGACTGCTGGGCTCCGTTGAGCAGGAGAATCAGGCAGACCGTCGCCTGCAGGGTATGCTCGAGGTCGTGATAGTGGAGATCGTTGGCCTGATAATCCGACTGCTGGCCGGCGAAAAGCAGTTCCACCTCACGGAACGCCCGGTCCAACAAGGTCAGGGTTTCGCCGGGAAACTGTTGCCGGAAAATCTCTCGGGCGAGAGCGGCCACGGCCGCGGGATTTTTGGTATCGACAGGGGGAAGCATGGCAGCAGAGCCGGGGAAGGAGGGCTTCGTCGGCGAACTGGGACGGCGAAGTCAGGCGATTAAGAATTTGCGCAATTGTCGCGCAAGTTCAAAACCGGGTGGAACTACTTAGCCAATGATTCTAGGCATCACGGGAGGAATGGGTTGCGGAAAGTCCGCCGCCGCCAGCGAGTTCGAGCGCCAGGGATTCCGGCGCATCGACTCGGATGCACTCACGCGCGAGCAGGTGCTGACGTCGCCGGCCGTGGGCGCGCAGTTGCGCGCGCGATTTGGCGACGGGTTGTTCGCGAGCGATGGGACCGTCAATCGGGCGCACCTGGCCCGGCGGGTCTTTGCCGATGATGCGGAGCGGCTGTGGCTGGAGGAACTGACTCATCCGGTGCTGTTCGGCCTGTGGCGCCAGGCCCTCGCGTCGGCGCCCGCGGCCGATTGGGCCGTCGAGGTGCCACTATTGTTCGAGAAGAACCTGGAGAATTGGTTTGATTTCACCCTCTGCGTGGCATGTGATCCCGCTCAGCAACTCGCCCGACTAGAGCAGCGTGGCCTCCCGCACGCGCTCGCCGAGCAACGAATCTCCAAGCAACTGCCCCTGGCGCGTAAAATCGAGCTGGCTGATTTTGTTTTGTGGAACGACGGCACCGTCCAATTCCTGCAAGACCAAGTTAACGAGCTCATCCACGCCTTGCGGGTCGTCAGCTGAGAGTTTCGCTGCGGCTCGCAGCCACCGGTGCCGGGCGCTTTCCCAGCCACTTTTATCAGCCCCGAACATGGATATTCCCCCGAAAAACGACGACGCCACTTCCGACACCGGCTCTGCCGCAGACACCGGCGAGGAAAAGAAAATTTCTCGCCGTCGCCCGCGCGCGGTCAAAGCCAAGCCTGGCGCCGCGCCCGAGCCGGAGGCGGCGCCGCCGTCCGCGAGCACGGAAACGGCGCGTCCCGAGCCCACCCCGCCACCGGCTGCGGCGGAGGGAGCATCCGCGGCAAGCCCCGCCGAAACGCAGTCGACGGACGGTAATGCCGGCGCCCCGCAGCCGGAGAGCCACGGTGGCGGTCAAGGGGAGTGGCAGCAGGACCGGGGTGACCGCGGTTTTTGGAAGCGTAACAAGCGCAAGCGGGGCCGTCATGGTGGCGGTCACTGGCAGCCGGGTGGGGGAGGCGGGCAGGGCGGACAACCGCTCTCGCCCTACCCGCCGCAGCCCCTGCCGCCGAGCAATGCGCCGGTCTTTGGCGATCTGCCGAATCCCTCGCGCTTCAACGATCTCGCCGCGCTCAAGACCCTGGCCAAGGAAATCTCCTCGGGCAAAGGCGAACCGGTTTATCTCGACGAACTCTATGCGTTGCCGCTCGCCGAGCTGACTTCCTTTGCGAAGAAGTGGGGCGTCGAATTTGAAGGCGCGCCCAATCGCAAGCAGCTCCTGGCCCAGGTATTCTCGCTGGCTGCCGAGAGCAAGCGGGCCATCCGCGACCGCGGTTATATCGACCAGACGGATCGCGGGGCATTCATCGTGCACGAGCAGGTGAATTACCGGCTTTACCCGGACGATGCCTATTTGCCGGAGAGCCTGATCAAACTCTACGGTCTCAAGCGCGGACACAAGGTGGAGGTCCTGGTGCAGGCCCCGCAAAATGGCGATCGCTGCCCGGCCGTGGTGCGAATCGACAAGGTGATGGGTGGGGACCCGGAGGATATTTCCAAGGTCACGCCGTTCGAGGAACTGATTCCGTATTACCCGCTCAAGCGCATCCTGCTGGAGTCGGAGGAACCGCAGAAGGACGTCTCGATGCGCGCGGTCGACATCCTGACGCCGATTGGTTTCGGGCAGCGCGGCCTCATCGTGGCTCCGCCCCGCACGGGCAAGACCGTGCTGCTGCAGAATATCGCAAACTCGGTCACGGAAAACAGCCCGCAGGCCAAACTCATCCTCCTGCTCATTGACGAACGCCCCGAGGAAGTGACGGATTTTCGGCGTCACACCAAGGGCGAGGTGGTGTCGTCCACGTTTGACGAAACTCCGGAGAGTCACGTGCACTGTGCCGAGATGGTCATCGAAAAGGCGCGGCGGCTGGTCGAACAGGGCGAGCACGTCATCATCCTGCTCGATTCCATCACGCGGCTGGCCCGGGCCTACAACGCACTCGCCGGCAACCAGGGCAAGACCATGTCGGGCGGCCTCGAGTCAAACGCGCTCCAAAAGCCCAAGCGCTTCTTCGGCTCCGCGCGCAACATCGAGGGCGGCGGCAGCCTCACGATCATCGCGAGCGCTTTGATCGACACCGGCAGCCGGATGGACGAAATCATCTTCGAGGAGTTCAAGGGCACCGGCAACAGCGAGCTGCATCTCGACCGCGGCCTGGTGGAACGGCGCATTTTTCCGGCCATCAACATCGACCGGTCAGGCACGCGCAAAGAAGAGCTGATCTACCATCCTGACGAATTACAGAGAATTTACGGTTTGCGGCGTGCGATGCAGGGCCTGGGTCCGATTGAATCGATGGAAATGCTCATCACGCGTCTCAAGAAGACCAAATCCAACGCCGAGTTTCTCATGAGCTTGAACCGCTAGTCGCGGACTTTTCATGTGACGATTCTGGCCGACGACTTTGTTCTGCAACTCGCACTCGACAAGGGGTGGCTGAGTGTGGCGCAGCTGGAGTTGGCCCAGACGGCGGTCGCAGGTCGAAGCGCCGCCCCCGAGGACGGATCGCCGGTCACGCCCGTCCTCGGCGCGCTGGTGGCGGAGGGAGTGCTGACGCCATGGCAGGTGGCGGCGTTGCGGGCCGAGGAATGGGGGCTGGAGACGGTGGATCTCGCCGGCATGAGCGTCGCGGAGGACGTCCGCCGGCTGGTGTCGCGGGCTTTGGCGGCGAGTTATCGATTGGTGCCTGTTTCCTTGGATAACCAAACGCTGCGGGTGGCGGTCAGTGATCCATGCGACGTCGATGCGATTGACGACCTGCGCCGCTGGCTGGAGCTCGACATCGAAGCCTGCATTGCGCCCGCGCAGGACATTGAGCGCGCAATGGAGCGGATCTACGGCGCCGGGCAGACAATCTCCGCAGCAGAACCCGCCGCCACGGACGCCGATAATTTGGCGGCCGAGATTCCTTTGGCCGCAGCAGAGGATGCACCCGTCGAAAAGCTGATTCACGGCATCATGGCGGGGGCGATTCGGCGCCGGGCGTCAGACATTCACCTTGAGCCCCTCGAGCGACGCTTTCGGGTGCGCTATCGCATCGATGGCGTGTTGCTCGAAGTGGAGGATCCGCCCAAGCGGCTGCAGCTCGCCGTCATTTCCCGGATCAAGATCATGGCGAACATCAGTATCGCCGAGAAACGGGTCCCGCAGGACGGGCGGATACAAATCACCCTTGATGGCAGGTCGTTGGATCTGCGGGTCTGCTCGCTGCCCACGGCTCATGGGGAGAGCATTGTCATGCGCATTCTCGATCGGGAAAACCTGCGGCCGGGGCTGTCGGATCTCGGCTTCTCCGCCGAGGTCCGCGTCCGCGTGGAAAAGCTCATCACGCTGCCCGACGGCCTGCTGCTGGTCACGGGCCCGACGGGCTCGGGCAAGACGACGACGCTTTACGGCTGTCTGCAGCAGCTCAACCGGCCGGACCGGAAAATCATCACGGTGGAGGACCCGGTTGAGTATCAGCTCAGCGGCATCAACCAAGTGCCCGTGCGCCACGAGATCGGGATGACCTTTGGATCCGCCCTGCGGGCGATGCTGCGGCAGGCGCCCAATACCATCATGGTGGGTGAAATCCGTGACCTGGAGACCGCGGAGATCGCCCTGAACGCCTCGCTCACGGGGCACATGGTCTTCAGCACGCTGCACACCAATGACGCCCCCGGGGCGATTGCGCGCCTCGCCGACCTCGGGGTGAAACCCTTTCTTCTTTCCGCGTCGCTGCGGGCCATCCTGGCCCAGCGCCTCGTCCGCAAGACCTGCCTCCGGTGCCGCCAGCCCTATGTACCCACCGCGACGGAGCTGGGCGCGCTTAATCTGAGCCCGGCGGACGCCGCTGCCGCCACGTTCATGCGCGGCTCGGGTTGCCCGGAGTGCCATGGCACGGGCTATCGCGGGCGCACGGGGATATTCGAGCTGCTGGTCCTGACCAAAGAGATCCAGCAGCTGATCCACGAATGCGGCGGATCGGCCCACCTGCGGGCCGCGGCCCGCAGCCTCGGGATGCGCACTTTGCGCGAGGATGGTGCTCGCAAGGCAAGCACAGGTTTGACCACCATCGAGGAAGTTGTTTCTATCACTGTTGGCGATACCAGCTAATTCAATCACCCGGACCCACCATGAGCTATGAAATGAACGAGTTGCTTGAACTGGTCGTCGAGCAGAATGCCTCCGACCTCCATCTGCAGGTCGGTCAGCCGCCCACGCTCCGGCTCAGTGGCACCATGACGCCGATCGACGGCCCGGCCCTCAGCCCGCTCGACACGGAAAAGCTGATGCAATCCATCACGCCCGACAGCCACATCAGCAACGTGAAGCTCAACGGCGGATCGGACTTTGGTTTCGCCTTCGGCGACAAGGCCCGTTTCCGCGTCTCGGTGCTCAAGGCCAAGGGCAACTACGGATTGGTGCTGCGGCAGATTCCCTACAAGATGTTTGGCCTGCGGGATATTGGCCTGCCGGACAAAATTCGTGAGCTCCTCTACCGTCCGCGCGGCCTTATTCTCGTCACCGGGCCCACGGGCTCCGGCAAGTCCACGACGCTCGCCTCGATGGTCAATTACATCAACGAGAACCGTGACGGCCACATCATCACCATTGAGGACCCGATTGAGTATTATCACAACCACAAGCGGTGCGTCGTGACCCAGCGCGAGGTGCATTCGGACGTGCCGAGCTTTGCCGAGGCGGTCCGCCGGGCGCTGCGCCAGGACCCGGACATCATCCTCGTCGGTGAAATGCGCGACTTGGAAACGATCGAGGCGGCCATCAGTGCCGCTGAGACGGGTCACCTGGTGTTTGCCACGCTGCACACCAACGGCGCGGCCAAGACCATCGACCGCATTGTGGATGCCTTTCCGGCGAACATGAAGGACATGATCCGCACCCAGCTCGCGTCGTCGATTCAGGCGGTCATTTCCCAGGTGCTGTGCAAGAAGATCGGCGGCGGCCGCATTGCCGGCTATGAGATCATGATCAATACGACGTCAATCGCGTCCCTGATCCGCGAGAACAAGACCTTCCGCATCAACTCGGACATCCAGACGGGGGCCAATCTCGGCATGATCACGATGGACACGCACCTCATGAGCCTCTTCAACCGCGAGCTCATCACCGCGGACGAGTGCGTGGAAAAAGCGCAGGATCCCGTGCTCATGCGGGACAAGCTGGTTGCCGGCGGCGCGAAGTTGAAGGTGCTCTAACCGTTGGTATGGCCGGCCATGTTCGAGCGCCACAGCGAGGCGATCTACGAGCTGCTGCGGGAGGATGAGGACATTGATCCGATCCGCCTGGCGGATTTGAGGGAGGAAGGGCGCGCCGCGGGACGGTCGCTGGCCGATGTCGTGATTGATGGCGGCTGGATGGAGAAGCCGGTGCTGCTGGCCAAAGTCGCCGGGCACCTGGGGTGCGGATTTGTGGCGGAAGTGCCGGCAGTGCTGCCCGGCGAGGTCGTGACGCTGCTGCCCGGTGCCCTGGCGCGGGCCTACGGCGTGGTGCCGCTGCGCGCGGCCGGTCACGACGGGGACATTTTGGCCGCGGATCCCTTCGCCAGCGAGACGGCGAGCGAGCTCAATTTCGCCCTTGGGCGTCAGGTCCACCTGCTGGTGGGCGACCCGGCCAAGGTCGAATTGCTCATCAAGCAGCACTATGGGGAGGACGAGGCGCGGCCGGATGAAGTCTTGCGTGAGATCGATGTCGATGAATTTGCCGGCGCCGACGGTGCTATTACCGCCAACGACCTGAAGACCATGGCCGGGCAGACCCCGATCGTCCGCTTTGTCAATCTGGTGCTCGCGCAGGCGATTCGCGACCAGGCCAGCGATATTCACTTCGAGCCGTCTGAACAGGAGTTCAAGATTCGGTATCGGGTTGACGGGGTGCTCTACGAAATGACGCCGCCCTCCAAGGCGCTCGCGCTGCCAATTACCTCGCGGATCAAGGTCCTGGCCAACCTGGATATCGCCGAGCGGCGCGTGCCGCAGGACGGGCGGATCAGGATCAGCCTCGCCGGCCGCGCGGTGGACCTGCGGGTCTCGACGCTGCCGACACAATTTGGCGAAAGCGTGGTGCTCCGGGTCTTGGATCAGTCGGCGGTTCAGCTTGAACTTGCCGCCCTCGGCATGCCGGCGGATGTGCAGGCCGGAGTCCAGCAGATCATCCGGCGGCCCAATGGCATCTTCCTTGTTACGGGGCCGACGGGCTCGGGCAAGACCACCACGTTGTACAGCGGCCTGCGGGCCATCAACCAACCCGAGCTCAAGCTGCTCACAATCGAGGATCCGGTGGAATATGAGCTCGAAGGAGTAATGCAGGTGCCGATCAACCCCGCCGCGAGGCTGACGTTTGCCTCGGCCCTCCGCTCGTTTCTGCGCCAGGACCCGGACGTCATTATGGTCGGTGAAATTCGCGATCTCGAGACCGCGCAGATCGCCATCCAGGCCTCCCTGACCGGGCACCTGGTTCTGTCGACCCTGCATACCAACGACGCGGTGTCCGCGGTTACGCGGCTGCGGGACATGGGCGTGGCGCCGTTTCTCCTGGCGTCGACGGTGGAGGCGGTGCTGGCCCAGCGGTTGGTCCGCCGCATCTGCCCGCATTGCCGCACTGCGGGTGAACCGGCGCCCGCGCTGCTGGCCCAATTGGGCGTTGCCGGCGCGAGCCTGGGAAACCGCGAGGTCTTTCGCGGACGCGGTTGCGCGCACTGCAGCGGGACCGGTTATCGAGGTCGGATGGGAATTTTTGAGTGGCTGGTGTTGTCTGAGCCGTTGCGGGAACTCGTCGCGGCAGGGGCGCCCGCCCATCTGATTCGCCAGTCAGCGCGCGAACAGGGAATGCGCTCATTGCGGGCCGAGGGCCTCCGGGCGGTCTTTGATGGGGCGACCACGCTCGAGGAAATCCTCAGCTACACCTGAGCATGCCGAACTTTGCCTACACGGCCATTGAGCCTGGCACTCGCCAGGAACGCCATGGCGCGATTGCGAGTGCCAACCGCGCGCAAGCCGCGGTCGATTTGAAGATCCAGGGCCTGGCGCCAACATCGCTCACGGTCTTGGGCAGTGCCGCCGGCGCCGGCGAGGCCGGACCCGCTGCCAATCCCGAACCTCGTCGCCGTCCGCCTGGTGCCAGGACCTTGCTTCCGTTTGGTCGCGCGGTCGGCTCCAAGGAACAGATGCTCTTCTCCCGGCAGCTGGCCACGTTGGTCAGGGCGGGCGTGCCGCTGCTGCGCGCATTGCAGATCCTCGCGCGGTCCGAGCGAAACCCAGCTTGGCGGGGGGTGATCGCGGGCCTGGCCGAGACCATTCGAACGGGCGGCAATCTTTCCGACGGGCTTCGGCAGTATCCCCGGATCTTTGACCCGCTCTACTTGAACATGGTGAGGGCGGGAGAGGCCGGGGGAGTGTTGGGAACGGTCTTGGATCGCCTCGCGCGCTTTTTGGAGCGGACCGAACGGATCAAGGGCCGCGTGAAGGCGGCCCTGACCTATCCGCTGATCATCGTGGTGGTGGCGGGCCTGATCATGACCGGGCTGATGCTTTTCGTGGTGCCGAAATTCGAGCAGATCTTCAGCAGCCTGCTCAAAGGCCAGCCACTTCCGCTGCTTACCCGGGTGGTGATCGGTGCGGGCAATCTTTTGGGTCACCACCTCGTGCCGGCGCTCGGACTTATTGTCCTGGGCTGGATTGGTGCGGCGACGTTTCGCCGGTCCCGGGTTGGCACGCGCATAACGGACTGGCTGCTCCTCAAATTGCCGGTATTTGGTAAAATGTATTTGAAGGCCGCGATTGCGCGTTGGGCCCGGACATTTGGCGCGTTGCTGGCAAGTCGCGTCCCCATGCTCGAGACGCTGATCATCACGCGCGAAGCAAGCGGAAATGTGCATGTTTCAGACGCCATCAATCTCGTTCACGACCGGGTCAAGGCCGGTGAGACCGTGGCGGATCCGCTCGAGGAGGCGGCGATGTTTCCCGGCCTGGTGACGAGCATGGTCCGAGTCGGCGAGGAAACCGGCACGCTGTCGGAGATGTTGAATCGGATCGCAGAAGCCTATGACGAGGAAGTGGATAACTCTATTGCCGCGCTGACCTCGATCATCGAGCCCGTCATGATCGTCGTGATGGCCGTCGGGGTCGGCATCATGGTTGTCGCGCTTTTCCTGCCGATCGTGGGCGTCATTCAGCACCTGCAATAGGCGAGGCTGGGACTTGCCCGTGCTGTGGGACTACGTAGGCCAGGCGACGGGGGTCGCTATTCTACGGGTAAGGGATTTGATAAAGTTGCTGCTCTTTTTTGAGCAACGTACATCATAATAGTAGTCACTAAATACCCATGAAAAATACGAACCAGGCCAAAGGCTTCACTCTTGTTGAAATCATGATAGTCGTCGTCATCATCGGCCTCCTGGCCGCGATGGCGATTCCGGCGTTCCAGAAGGTCCGCAAGTCCTCCCAGGACAAGACCGTGTTGAACAATGCCCGCCAGCTGTCCGCGGCCGCCGACCAGTATTACCTGGAAAACGGTGTCTCGACGGTGACGCTCACCAACCTGGTCGGCACGTCGAACTACGTGAAGGCGCTGAACCTGGTGGCGAACGAGACTTATCCGAGTGCCTACACCCAGGGTGTGACGATCACCATCCGCGGCATCGCCGGGGTGCGCACGATCACGTACGCCCCGTAATCGGATCCCTGCGTTTTAGCCCAAGCCGTCCGCCACCAGCGGACGGCTTTTTTGTCGCCCGGTTTACGCCGGATCCTGCTTTTGCGGGGGCTTGGTGAGCAGTTGCGAATTTAAGCCGGGTAGTCGCTCGGAGAATTCCTCGCCCTCGGCCGCCTGCCGCAGTGCCCGCTGGACCATGCCCATCTTGGCATCAAGGTTGTCGATCATGGCGACCAACACGGCCTCGGGCGTGGCGGCATAGACGGCGGCGCCCCACTCGGGTTCTCCCTGGTGACTGAGGACGATGTGCTCCAGACGCTCCAGCAGATCATCGCCGAGCTTAATCTTCTTGCCGGCCTTGCGCACGAGCTGGTAGCCGAGCACGACATGGCCCTGCAAGATTCCCCGGCGGCTTCGCTTGGTGGCAAGCGTGCCTTCGTATTCGATGGTCTTGCCGGTGTCGTGCAGCAGGATGCCCGCCATGGCCAGGTCGGCATCCACTTCCGGATAGAGCGGAAGCAGCGCCCGGCAGGCCCGGGCCATGTGCACGGTATGCTCCAGCAGGCCGTGACGATACGCGTGATGCATCGAGACCGCGGCGGGCGTCCAGCGAAACGCGTCACCGATTTCATCAAACACCGTTTGGACGGTGGCCCGCAAACCCGCATCGGCAATTTGCCCGATGAAGCCGGTGAATTCCAACCACAGGGCATCGGCGTTCTCCGGCGCGAGCTCGACGAGGTTGTCCAGCAACCCGGGGGCGCCGAGCTCCGCCTCCGAGAGGACCACGATCCGGCCCAACTTGGGCGAAAGCCGGCCCTGATAGTAGTCGATCTTGCCCTCGACGCGGATCACGGAGCCCTCGCCGGCGCCCTTGAGCAGCTCGAACGCCGGGTTGTCGCTGAAAACGGTGCAGCCAAATGAGCCGGTGCGATCGCCCAGATCCACGCTGTAAAAGGGATTGCCGTTGGACGCGGTCTTGGGCGCCAGTTTCCGCACCACCAGCAGGCTGGCGAAGGGCTGGCCGCCCGCATTATCGCGCGCCTTGAGGTCGCGGACCGAGGAGAGGAGGGGCGTGGCGTCAGGCATGGGATTCAGGGGGCCGCGGGGTTCACGGCTGGTAGTATTTCTCGCGGGCCCGCACTTGCACAATCCGTTTTTCAGGCAAGATGCAGGCGGTCAGGCTGCCGCCCAGCACGCACGCGGTGTCGATCCCGAGCGACCATTTCAAACGGGATACGTCGGGGCGGGGCGTATGGCCGTAAATGACGAAGGGCGGGCCATTCCAGAGTTCGGACCAGTGTGGCGCGGTGGGATCCTCGGCGCGTTTGAGCGGCGTCCCATCCTTGGCAACGACTTGGATACGCGTCACGATGCGCGCGGGTTGCCGTCGCCATGACTGGTTCGGAAGGAATCCACCGTGGACCAGCACCACCCCGTGTGCCGCGTCATGGAAGGTGAGCGGCATGGCGCTCATGTAGGCCCAGTCAAGGTGGCTGAGCTGCTTGAGGGTGTCGTAGTCGGTCTTCTTAAGATGGGTGGGGTCGCCCGTCTTGCGGTAGTTGAGCAACCGCAGCTCGTGGTTGCCCAACAGGGCGAGTTTTGCGTGCTCGCGGGCGAGGGCGATCACCCGGGCGCTGTCGGGGCCGCGGTTCACCAGGTCGCCCAGCAGGATGACGCGGTCATGCTTTTCCAGCTCCAGCTTTTCCAGCAGGTCCTCGAATTCGCGATAGCACCCGTGAATGTCGCCGATGGCAATGAGGCGGCCTTTCATGGGAAATCGGGAATTTGGCTAGCGTTCGTTTTTGGGCGGGCTAAACACAAGGCGCAATGGAACTGACCCTGCATCCGTCCGCCAAAATCTGCCGGGCTTCCGGCCGCGCCTTCGCCGAAGGCGACCGCGTGGTTTCCTACCTCGTCCGCGAGGCCAGCGGTGAAATCGGGCGCCATGACCTCCTGGCGAGCGAGGATGCGGGCTATGCCAAGCCGAGCTTTGTGTTTTGCAGCTGGACGGTGAGCTACAAGCCGCGGCGCGCGGACGAGAATCCCGACCGCGCGCTCAAGCTGACCGCGGAGAATCTTTTTGTCACGCTGGGTGACCCGACGGCGGAGCCAAACTCGGCGAACACGCCGCTGCTGCAGTTTCTCGCCCTGCTGCTCGAGCGCAAACGGCTGCTCCGGCCGCGCGGACGCACGGCTGACGGCGAACGGCAGATTTACGAACACACGAGAACCCATCAGCTCTACGAAATTCCGGAGGGAAATCTCGACGCGGCGTTCTTCGCCCAGCTTCAGGGCCAGCTCGACCTGCTGATGGGCCCGCCCAAGGCCGCCGCGGAACCGGTCGCAACAGGAGCCTAGGGACGGTCGGCGCATCGGTGGTGCGGGCAGGTTAGGGCGCGACCGGAGTGGCCCGGAGCCGCGCGGAAGCCATGAAATAGCGCTGGGCGGAAAAATCCGGCTCATTGGGCGCCCTGGCCGGTGGGGCGTAGGTGCCGTCCAGCTGCAGCTCCTGGGCGTCGACATTGTCGCGCAGCTCCGTCGGCAGCAGGTCCTCAATCAGGCGCTTGCGCAGCTCGGGATCCTCGATGGGAAACACGGTTTCGACGCGGCGGAAGAAGTTGCGCGGCATCCAGTCGGCGCTGCTGCAGTAGACGAGCGGCTGGCCACCGTTCTCGAAATAAAACACGCGGGCGTGCTCCAGAAACCGGCCCACGATGTTGCGCAGGCGGATGTTTTCGCTGAGCCCCTTCACGCCGGGGAAGAGGCAGCACGTGGCGCGTACGATCAGGTCGATCTTTACCCCGGCTTGGGAGGCAGTGTAAAGGTTGTCGATCGTCACCTGGTCGACGAGTTTGTTCATCTTGGCGACGATCCGCGCGGGTTTTCCGGCCGCGGCATTGGCGGCTTCGTTGGCAATGAGCTCCTGCAGCCGGGCGTGAAGGTTGAAGGGCGCGACGAGCAAGTGTTTGAACACCGGGGAACGGCCGAAACCGGTGAGGGTATTGAACAGCTGCGCGATCTCGGCGGTGAGATGCTCGCGGCAGGTGAAGAAACTCAGGTCGGTGTAGAGCCGCGCCGTCTTGGGATTATAATTGCCGGTGCCGAGATGGACATACTGGCGGAGGCCGCCGCCCTCGCGCCGGACCACCAGGCTGCACTTGCAGTGGGTCTTGTGCCCGACCAGCCCGAACACCACGTGCACGCCCGCCTCCTCCAGTTGCCGGGCCCAATGTATGTTGTTCGCCTCGTCAAACCGGGCCTTCAGTTCGACCAGCGCCGTGACCTGCTTGCCGTTGATCGAGGCGTCCATCAACGCCCGCACGATGGGGGAATCGCCGCTGGTGCGATAGAGCGTCTGTTTGATCGCCAGCACATCCGGGTCGCGGGCCGCCTGCTCGACGAAATCGACGACGGGATTAAAGGAATCGTAAGGATGATGCAGCAGGATATCACGCTCGCGAATGGCCTCGAAGAGCGTGCCCGTGCCGCGCAGCGCCGGGGCGTCGGCCGGCGTGAAGGGCGGGTATTTCAGGTCCGGCCGGTCAATGAGCTCATAGAGACTCATCAGGCGGAGCAGGTTCAGCGGGCCCTGCAGTCGAAACGCATATTCCAGCGACAGCCCTAGATAGCCGCAGAGGGTGTTGAACAGGGTTTCCTCCACGCCCGCCTCGATCTCGAGCCGGACGGCGGCACCGCGGCGCAGGTTGCGCAGCTCCTCCTCGATTTTCTTGAGCAGATTTTCCGATTCCTCCTCGTCGATGTAGAGATCGCTGTTCCGGGTGACCCGGAAGGCGTGGGCGCCGGTGATGCGATAGCCGGGAAACAGGGCGCCAGCGCACAACTTGATGATCTCGCTGAGAAAGATGTAGCGCTGCGGGCCCGCGATCTCCGGCTCGATTTGCACGATGCGCGGGAGAATCCGTGGCACGGGCAGGATGACCATGAGCTTCTCCAGGTCGGGCGTGTCGGGATTGTCGAGCGAGACGAGGACGTTGAGGGTCTTGTTGCCGATCTGCGGAAAGGGGTGCGACTGATCAATGGCGAGTGGGGTGAGCACGGGCAGCACCTGCGACTGGAAATAGTGCTCCACCCAGGTGCGTTCGCCGGCCGAGAGCTGGGCGCCGACCCGAAAAACGATGCCTTCCCCGGCGAGCAACGGCACCAGCTGCTCGTGCCAGCAGCGGTATTGCTCCAGCACGAGGCTGTTGGCCGCGCCGTGCACGCGCTTGAGCTGCTCGCGCGGAGTCAGTCCGTCGAGGCTCAGCTCGCCCGACGCGGAATCCACCTGCTGAATCAGGCCGGCCACGCGGATTTCAAAAAACTCGTCGAGATTTGAGCTGACGATGGCGAGAAACTTGACGCGCTCGAGCAACGGATTGGTCGCGCACTGGGCCTGCTCCAGCACCCGGCGATTGAACGCCAGCCAGCTTTGCTCGCGATTGGCATAAGCGCTGCGGCCCCCATTGAACGCGGAGGTGCGCGGAATGGATTTGCCGGCAGTCGCGGTGATTTTGGAGATTTTTTTGCCTCGGGTCACGGAAGGAAGAATCGCCCAGCCTAAGCCCGCACCACGGTGGAACGAGCGGATAGAACCCTGTCACCGAAATGTTACACAGATTTGCCCGGGACGCCAAGCGCCGCGACTAACGGCGGATGGGGATGCCCTGGGCAGCCAGGTAGTCCTTCGCCTGCGGGACGGTGAAGGTGCCGAAATGGAAGATGCTTGCGGCCAGCACGGCGCTGGCGTGCCCGCGATCAAGCACCTCGGCCAGGTGGGCAAGGGTGCCCGCACCACCGCTGGCAATAACCGGCACCGAAACGGCGTCACTCACCGCGCGCGTGAGTTCGAGATCGTAGCCGGCGCCCGTGCCATCCCGGTCCATGCTGGTCAGGAGGATTTCGCCCGCGCCAAGTTCGACTCCCCGCCGGGCCCAATTGACCGCGTCGAGGTCGGTGGGATTCCGGCCGCCGTGCGTGTAGACCCGCCAGGGCTTGCCGTCCGGTTCCCGCTTCGCGTCGATCGCGAGCACGATGCACTGGCTGCCGAAACGGCTGGCCGCATCGGTGATCAACTGGGGATTCTTGATCGCCGCGGTATTGAGCGAAACCTTGTCCGCCCCGGCCTTGAGCATGGCCTCGATATCCGCCACCGAGCGCAGACCGCCACCGACCGTGAGCGGCATGAAACACTGCTCGGCCGTGGCGGCCACCACGTTGAGCATGATACTGCGACCTTCACTGGAGGCAGTTATGTCGAGAAAAATGATCTCATCCGCGCCTTGGGCATCATAGGCCTTGGCCATCGCAACCGGGTCTCCGACGTCTCTAAGCTCACCAGCCTCGGCCTTACCAAATTGCACTCCGCGGGTCACTTTGCCGTTATGGACGTCGAAACACGGAATGATGCGGCGGGAGAGCATTTCAGCAAGTGACGAGTAACAAGTGGCAAGTTGCAAGAAACGACCTGCACAAGCAACTGGCTGCGCTGGTGGCTGCCTCAGCTCGTCACTGGGCACTTGTCACTCGGAACTTCCGAATCAGACGTGCATCACGTCGGGCTCAAAGTTCACCGCGAGGCGGTAAACGTGACCCGGGCGCATGATGAGCGGATGGTCGCGCACGAGATACTGCAGGTAGTGAATCTTGCCGTAGTTCGTGCGGTAGGTGGGATCGGCGCTGACGACCTCGGTCTCCTGCCACGTGCCTTGAAAATCGTCCTTCACGACGCTGCAGCGCTGGCCCTGGGGACCGAGCGCCAAGGCGCCGTTGACATGGTATTTCGAGTGCGGCGCGGCGATCGCGAGCACGTAGCGGAATTTGTCGAGCGTGACCGCCTGCTTGACCGAATAGGCGAACTCGCAGCTGACCTTGCTGCCCGTGAAGGTCCACTGGACCTTCACGCTGCCGAGGTTTTTGACGAACTCCTCCTTGGTGGAGATGAGCTCGGGCTGTTCGTAGCGGAAATAGAAGCTGTTCTTCAGTCCGAGGCCGGTGACGCAATTCTTGCCGTAAAACGCGGGGATCGTCACATGGTCGCCGAAGGTCAGCTCGGGCAGCATGATCGGCAGGTAGACATTGTTCGGCCAGTCGAAGACCCCCGGACAATGCGGAAAGGGCAGGGAGTCGCTCGTGAGCGTCTTGCCGGAGCTCATGAGCGGAACCTGCAGGTGGAGGCCGCTCTCGGCGTCGCGATAGAGGAACAGGCCCTGTTCCTTGCGGTTGCTCTTGTCGAAGATGACGAAGCGGCCGGAGGTGCGCGGCGGTTCGATTTTCGGCGCGCCCGGCGGCACGTGCACCGTCTTGGCGAGGCGGGACCACTGGCACAGGTACCGCGCGGCGTCGAAATTGGCCATGCGGGTCGTATGGTGCGAATAGGCGGTGCGTTCGTCGTCGCGCAGGTCGAGGAAGCCCTGCTCCTGGTCGAGGTAGGTCTCGTAGAAAAAGAGAAACAACCGGCGCAGGATGTCGAAATACCTGGTCTTCTGGTCGTCGGCGATCCAGCCATCGCGCAAACCCTGCAAGATCAGGCTGACGCAGTGCATCTGGCCGTAGGCGCCCGCGGCGCGGCCAAAGGCCCAGCCGAGCCCGTCGGCCCGGACGAGGTCCGGCATCATCTTGATGTATTTCTCGGCGTAGGTGCGCAGGGTGGGGAGCTTGCGGTCCCGCACGCCGCTGTTGGCGTGCAGCTGCAGCGCCGAGCGGATGAACACGAAGGTCATCACGCCGTAGAGATTGAAATTGCCGCCGAAGCCCGTCGTGGCGTCGTCGAAGAAGCCGGCCGAGCTGGTGGCGGTGATGCGCTCGACCATCCGCTCAATGAGCCGGGAGGTCTCGTCCTTCTTGGACAGGCCGAGGCTGAAGCGGGCGACGGCCCGGGCGATGTTGAACGCCTGCCAGTGGTTGTCGTAGTCGCTGCGATGCAGCAACTGCTTGTCGATCCGCTCGCGGGTTTCCTCGACGAGGCGCTCCCAGACGGGATTGCGTTCCTTGGAGGGACCGAAGGCGAGCAGGCCGAGTGAGGCGTAGGCGAGGCCGTTTTCCGCGGGCGGCTCGGTGAACATCTGCGCCGTGATGCACCGGGCGGCGAGGTCAATCAGGTCGAAGTCCTTGAGCGTGGTCTCGCCCGTGGCGCGGTAAAATTCCCCGAGGGCAAAGGCGACGTGACCGGGCTCATCGGGACGCGATTGCTCTCCGTTTGCGGGAAGGACGGTGCCGTCAGCTTGGATCGAGTCGAGATTGTGGGCCAGCATTGAGCGGGCCATGTCGAGACATTGCTCGGAAAAACTGTGCATGCGGTGGTGTTGGAGGGCGTCGGCGACGAGAGGAAGGGAAACTTTGTCCGGCGCAGGGCGTCGGCGGCAAGAGTGAAGTTAGCGGGCGATGAGCTTGAGGAACTCGGCGTTGGTCTTGGTCTTCGAGAGGCGGGCGATCATGGTCTCGGTCGCCTCCTCGATTTTTTGCTGCACCAAGGCCCGGCGGAAGAAGTGGATGCCCTCGAGCGTCTTGGCCTCGATCAGCAGCTCCTCCTTGCGGGTGCCGGAGGCGGCGACGTTGATGGCGGGCCAGAGGCGCATCTCGGCGCACTTGCGGTCGAGGACGAGCTCCATGTTGCCGGTGCCCTTGAATTCCTGGAAGATGACATCGTCCATCCGGCTGCCGGTCTCGACGAGCACGGAGGCGATGATGGTCAGCGAGCCGGCCTCCTCGGTCTTGCGGGCGGTCGCGAAGAGCTGGCGGGGCTTCTCGAGGGCGCGCACATCGAGGCCGCCGGAGCCGGTGCGGCCACTGTTGCGCGCGGTGTTGTGCGCCCGGGACAGGCGGGTGATCGAATCGACGAAGAGGACGACATCGCGTCCGACCTCCACCAGGCGCTTGGCGCGCTCGATGCAAAGATCGGCGATGCGGATGTGATTCTCGATCTGCTCGTCGTTGGACGATGCCCAGATTTCCGCGGCGGTGACGCTACGCTTGAAATCAGTCACTTCCTCGGGGCGCTCGTCGACCAGCAGGATCATGACGTGGCACTCGGGATTGTTCTCCAGGACGCCGAGCGCCATGTCGCGCAGCAGCGTGGTCTTGCCCGTGCGGGGCGGGGCGACGATGAGGCCGCGCGTGCCCTTGCCGATGGGGCAGAAGAGATCCACGGCGCGGGTCGTCATGCGGCCGTCCTTCATTTCCATCTTCAGGAATTGATTCGGCGAAATGGTCGTGAGCGCCGGAAACTCGTAGCGCGTGCGCCGGTCCTCGAGCGCAACGCCGTCCACGGTCTCGATGAAGCGCATCTTCGGATTCGGAAAGCGGCCATCGGGCGGGAAGGCGGTGCCGCCGATCATCGAGCCGGTGCGCAGCTTGAAACGGCGGACCAGCTCCTTCGGCACGAAGGGATCGGTCGGACGGCGTTTGCCGCCGCGGCTCAGGTCGAGCAGCTGGCCGTTGCCACCACGTTGCAAGTCGACGTCGAGGACGCCTTCCACGTGGATGGTTTCGACCGGGGCAGGCGCGGGAGCGGCCGTTTCGGGGCTGACAGGGGCCGCGGCCGGGGTGGGCGCGGAAGTGTCCGCCGGAGCAGACGCAGTTTTCTTTTCCATACGAAGTGTGAGACAATGCACGCCCGCGCTTGACGCTTGAAACTCAGAGCGGGATAAGAGGCGCAGTTCGCGTTCCTAACCCCAAATCCGCCACCAACGTGACAGACCAGACGATTACCTCAGTATCCCGGGAACACCGGAAATTCAGGCCCTCGGCCGAGTTCAAAGCCCAAGCCAATCTTGGGAGTGAAGCCGCCTATAAGAAGCTGTATGCGGAGTCTGTCAACTCCCCAGAGAAGTTCTGGGGCCGCCAGGCGAAGGAGGAGCTGGTCTGGCGCAAGCCTTTCAAGAAGGTGCTGCAATGGAAGATGCCGCATGCCAAGTGGTTCTTGGGCGGGATGTTAAACGTTTCCGAAAACTGCCTCGACCGCCATCTCGGCACCTACCGGGAGAACAAGGCGGCCCTCATTTTTGAGGGCGAGCCGGGCGATGTCCGGACCATCACCTACAAACAGCTGCACTTTCACGTCTGCCGGCTGGCGCACATTTTCGATAACATGGGCATCGGAGCCGGAGACCGCGTCGCGATCTACCTGCCGATGATCCCGGAAGCGGTCATGGCGATGCTGGCGTGTGCTCGCGTAGGCGCCGTTCACACGGTGATTTTTGGCGGTTTCAGCGCCGAGGCGATCAAGGACCGCATCAACGATTGCCAGGCCAAGCTGGTCATTACCGCCGACGGCGGCTGGCGGCGGGGCAAGGTCATCGAACTCAAGGCCAACGTGGACCAGGCGATCGAGGGCACGCCCACGGTGCAGTCCGTGATCGTGGTCAAACGCTGCGGCAATCCCGTGACCATGAAGGAAGGGCGCGACGTGTGGTGGAAGGAAGCCTGGGAGGGCGCGCCGAACACGCACGCCGCCAAGGCGTTTGATTCCGAGCATCCGCTCTTCATCCTCTACACCAGTGGATCCACCGGCAAGCCGAAGGGTGTGCTGCACACGAGTGCGGGCTACCTGCTCGGCACCAAGCTCAGCGCCCGGTATATTTTTGATCTCAAGGAGAACGACCGCTATTTCTGCTCCGCGGACATCGGATGGATCACCGGCCACAGCTATGTCGTCTACGGACTGCTCGCCAATGGCGCGACCGTCTTTCTCTACGAGGGAGCGCCCAACCAGCCCGAGCCCGACCGCTTCTGGCAGATGATCGACCGCCATGGCATCACGATTCTCTACACCGCTCCGACTGCCATCCGGGCGTTCATGCGCTGGGGCGACAACTACGTGCTGCGCCACCGGCTTGATTCGCTGCGCCTGCTCGGCTCGGTCGGCGAGCCCATCAACCCCGAGGCGTGGATGTGGTATTACACGATGATCGGCAAGAAACGCTGTCCGATTGTGGACACATGGTGGCAGACCGAGACCGGTTGCATCATGATTGCGCCCCTGCCCGGCATTACCCCGCTCAAGCCCGGTTCCGGCACCTGGCCGTTTTTCGGCGTGGTCGCGAAGGTGGTGGACGACAAAGGCCAGGAGGTCCCCCGCAACACCGGCGGCAAACTCGTGCTTACAAAGCCCTGGCCGTCCATGCTGCGCACCCTCTGGGGTGACGACGATCGCTACCACAAGGCCTACTGGAGCGAGTTTCACGGCATCTATTTCACCGGCGATGGCGCCCGTCAGGACAAGGACGGCTACTTCTGGATCGTGGGCCGCATCGACGACGTGCTGAATGTCTCCGGCCATCGCATCGGCACCGCCGAGATCGAGAGCGCGCTCGTTTCGCACCCCGCCGTCGCCGAGGCCGCCGCCGTCGGCCGGCCCGATGAACTCAAGGGGCACGCCCTCGTGGTGTTCGTCACCCTCAAGTCCGGCCACGTTCCCAGCGATGCGCTCAAGGAGGAACTGCGGAATCACGTCGGCAAGGAGATCGGGTCGCTGGCGAAGCCCGACTATATCCGCTTCGCCGCGGGCCTGCCCAAGACGCGCAGCGGCAAAATCATGCGCCGCATCCTCAAGGAAATTGCCGGAGGCGGCGCCGTGAAGGGCGACACGACCACCCTCGAGGATTTCAGCGTGGTCGCCAGCCTGCAGCAGGAGGAATAGGCTCCGCCAGGCCGGCGTCCTGATGCGCAATTCTACGCTCGATTGCCGCGCACTTTCCGTTTGCGGCCACCGGCTCTTTGGCGCTTGATCAAGCCGTCATGCTGCTCTCCCCGGCAGTCCGTGCTGGCGTTCGCCGGCGCCATGCTCGAGGCGGCTTTTCGTTCCTCGAGGTGCTCGTGGTCATTGCCATCATCGTGACCCTGGCCGCGATTGCTCTGGGGATCGCGCAGGGCGTGAGGCAATACGCCGCGATGGCGCGGGCGCGGGCGGACCTGGCAGTGCTGGGCCAGACCCTGGAGCAATACCGCCGGCAATACGGTGACTACCCGCAAACCGCGGATTCGCCGGAGAAACTCTGTCGGGCGCTCGCCGGCCGCCTCGGTCCCACCGGCGCCTCGATCCGCGGACGGAATTTCCTCAGCACCCTCTCGGTCAGCCTGCGCGACCCGGAGCATCCGGATGCCACGGCCAATTATGTCGTGGATCCGTGGGGCAATGCCTACCAATACGTTTTCTTTACGCGACCGAGCGGGACGGCGCCGGTGCAACGCGGCTATGTGTTGTTCAGCTTTGGACCACGCAGTTCCACCGAGACATTGCCCAGTCGCGCCGAGGTCGTGCCCAGCACGTCCGGCAGTCAGGGGGGCGTTGTTTCCTCCGCGGCCATCAACGCCAAGAACATCTACGCCGGCCAGTGAACGCTTGCTCCGGCGCACGGGTGGCCCGGCCGCTGGTGCGCGACTGTCCGCCCCTGGGCGACACGCCGGATTCACGCTGGTCGAACTGCTGACGGTGATGGCCATCGTCGCGCTCCTCGCCGCGATCCTGATCCCGAGCACCGCCTCGGTCCGTATCACGGCGAAACGGGCCAAGACCAAGGTGCAATTCGGGCAGTGGGCGGGCGCGATGGAGCAGTTTAGGCAGGAATACGGCTATTATCCGGCGATCGACGGCGGCAGCGGCGGAAAGGTCGTCCCGGAGTTTTTTGCGGGAGCGTTGACCGGACAATCCTTGGATGGCAGCGCCGCGGCGTCGGCCAGTCACCTTGCGGGCAATGCCAGGCTGTTACGGTTTTATAACATTGGGGAAAGTGAAATGAATGCCACGCGCCGCGAGCTTACCGATGCGTTTGGCAACACCGATATAGCCGTGATCTACGACAAGAATGGCGATGGGATGATTGGCTCCGTGGATGGCGAGGTGGTCGCAGTCCGCGGACAAAATGGCGCGGGCGCCTTGATGCCGACGACCGAAGATTTGAATCTCGGCACGGGTATTCGGGCGGCCGTGATTTTCTACTCGGCGGGAAACGGCACGGCGGGAAGCGACCTGGTTTTCAGTTGGAAGTGATGAAGGCACGCATTCATCACGCTTTCACTCTGATTGAGATTCTCGCCGTCATCGGGATCATCACGCTCATGGCCGGCGTCTTTGGTCTGGCGCTGCGCGACGGCAGTCTGGCTGTCGCCCTGCAATCGGCCCAGGGAACGGTGGCGGGTCTGTTGGTGGCGGCGCGCGAGCAGGCGGCGGCAAAGCAGAATCGCGCCTTGCTGGTGGTGGACTCGGATCCGGCGGACGACGACTTTCTGCGCGGCGTCCATGTTGCGATCGAGACGGCACCCAACTCCCGGCAGTGGCAGATCACGGGAGACGACGCCCTGCTGCCGCGAGGCATTTTTGTGGTGCCAGGCGGGGCAGCGGTGATCGGCGCGGTGTTTCCGGCAGGTGAGGGCGCGGGCGGTGCCTGGCCTGTCGGACGCATATCCTCCCTCGAATTGGCGTCGCCGGGCAGTATTTCGCCGGTGGCGGGGAATCCTTCAGGCATTTTCTTGCGCATGACCGTTCCGCTCACCGCGTTGGGCGCCGCCGGCGCCGGTGGGGGCGACAAGATCGTGCTGGCGGCGGCGCGGCGAACACCACTGGGCGTGATCTTTGACCATCCTGAGTGGGTGCGTGGCGTCACGCTCAGCTCCTATGGCACGACAATCTTGGTCAACGATGGACCGGGCTTCGATTTCTAGGCCAGCGTCGCCGCTGGCTACACCCGCCTTCACGCTGATTGAGGTCGTGGTGTCGCTCGGAGTTTTAGCCGTGACGGTCGTGGCGGTGCTGGCGCTGCAAAACTCAATCAGCGCCGCGGTCGCCGAGGTTTTGGCCCATCACCGGGCGGCGCAACTCCCGGACGCCGTCGACGTCGAGCTCAGGCGTTTGCGCGATCTGCCGGTCCCGGAAGGCCTGCCGACCCACCTCGACGCCCTCGCCGGAATGATTCCCTCCAGCGAGAGCCCGAGCGCGTTGAGATTGGTCGCCGCAAAAGACGGATCGCACGTGATTCGGGAGAGTGAGGCGGATGATCCGGCGATGGGACTGGCGTGGCGAGACCGCTTTTTCTTGATCGGGGTGCGACAGCAGCCGGCACCCTTGAATTATGTGCGCGAGGCCGGATATCTGGCCCTCACACTGACGTTGACGTGGCCATATCAGATACCCACCGGTTCAGGTCTTGGGGACGCCGTGGCTACCGACCGCGCGCAGGCGTCGACCATGGTTTTCCACTGCGCGTTGACTCCATGAAAGGTCGACGTCATTTGCCGTCGGACGGCCGCGAGCCGCAGCACAGCTTCACGATCCTCGAGTTGCTCGTGGCCGCGGCGATTACCGTGCTGATTGCCGGTCTGGTTCTCAGCCTGACCTCGAGCGCTCTCCGCAACTGGAGTCGGTCGCAAGGCGCGTTCACGGCGGACAGCCAAGCCCGGCTGGTGCTCGACCGACTGGCGCAGGACTTTCGCGGCGTCCTTTGTCGCGAGGATGGCAAGGTCTGGCTCGCCGCCACGGTGCAGTCGGCCGTCAGCGTGAGCGGCGCATGGGTGAATGGCACGAAGCCCGTCACGCCATCGCTGAATCCGGCGGCAGCAAATCTGGTCGACGCGCGTTTCGGCGTGGCCGGGATCTGGTTGCGATTTTTCACCCTGGCCCAAGGCGCGGACTCACGCACAAATGATCCAGCGGCCCCGATCGCCGTTTCCTATCAGCTTATCCGCCGGTCTCCGACGCCATCGGGCGAAAACTGCCATTACCTGCTGTATCGGGCGGCGATCACGCCGTCGGAAACGTTCGCCGCAGGCTATGACCTCAGCGGGAGCAGCTACACTACGGCGAACGATGACGATGGAGCGGCTGGCAATGTGACCAGGCCCGGACTCCGCCAAGTGATCGCGGACAACGTCATTGATTTCGGCGTTCACTTTTTTGGCTATGCGCCGGATCTCGCGTCGGGAGCACCCGTGCTCCAGCGGATATTTCCGGTCGATGGGACCGATCTCGACTTCCGCGCGAGATCGCCCTCTACGGCCGGGGAAGCGGGGATGCGTTTTCCCGCGGTGGCGGATGTTCTGGTGCGCGTGCTCACGGACGAAGGCGCCCGCCAGATTGCGGCCTTGGAGTCCGGCCAAATCACGGGGGATTGGTGGGCCATTGCGGAGGCAGATTCCAAGGTTTTCACCCGCAGGATCCTGATTAACGCCGGTTCCTTCTGATCATGCCTCCGACCGCGGACTCGCGCCGAATTCAAGCTGAGACGCGCACGGGTGGCTTTGCCCTTCTGATCACCCTTGGCCTGCTGGCGTTTCTCGTGCTGCTGCTATTGGCACTGGCGGCGCTGACGAAGGTGGAGACGAGGAATGCGGATGGCGCCCTGCAGCAGACGCAGGCCCGGCAAAACGCGCTGATGGCGCTTACGATTGCGCTCGGCCGGCTGCAGAAATTTGCCGGCCCGGACGGCCGCGTGACCGCCACGGCGGAGGCGTTTCGCAGCGACAATGGAGCGAGCCATTATACCGGCGTGTGGGATGCGGCGAATCCGGGCGCGACGCCGCTGACCTGGCTGGTGAGTGGCAGCGAGGGCGCCAACCCTCTCGGCGTCACCTCCGCCGGCAGCGGCGAGGCAGTGGAGTTGGTCGGAGCCGGCACGTCCGTCACAACCAATGACGTCATGGCGCCCAAGCAGGCGGTCATCGCCAATGACGTGCCCGGGCAAGCCGGAGCGACCATCGTCGGCAATTACGCCTGGTGGATAGGTGACCAGGGAGTAAAGGCGCCCGTTTCACTGGCCGACCGCACGGGCGAGATCACGTATGCACCATATGATGCGGTGGAACTCCGTCGTCGCATTCGTCAACAGGTCGCGCTCGGCGCCGGCCCGGCCGATGCCACCGGGCAGACTGAATTTGAGCCCCGCGATGCGGCTAACACACCGCTGTCGCCAAAGGTCCTGATGACAGGCCAGCTGGCATTGCTCCGCCGCCCCGATGGCGTGACGCCGGTGGGCTCGGATACGGTTCGCCGCAATTTTTTTGCCTGGTCGGCCGGCAATTGCGCGGTGCTCGCAGCAACGAAGCCGGGCGGGCTGCGCCAGGATTTGTCGCTCAAGCCGGAACTGCTCGGGTCGGCCTTTGCGGCGTGGGCGGATTCCCGCGCGATCCATGGAGGATCCGGCGGCACCCACGGCGCCTGCCATTTTGCCCACGTATCCCGCCGTGAATCCTCGCGATGCGTTGCGCCGCCGCTATCGGCTCACCGCACCGCAGAATGACGCCGGCGTGGCGCATGGCGTTGCGCCCGTGCTTTCGTATTTCCTCATCACCTTCAACGTTCGCACCGATCAGTCGGTCGGCGGGAGCATTCGTCCGCTGGAGGTTCGCGCCCGCTGGATGATGTCGTTCTGGAATCCCTACACGAGTTCGCTGGTTCCGGAGGACTTGCAGCTGGAGGTGACCGGTTTGCCGGTGCTGCAGGTGATCGACGACACCGCGGGAGTTACGGTCGCGAGCATCCCGCTCGATACGCTTTACGGAGCGCCGCTGTGCATTGCGCTTTCCTGGGGGCCCGCCGGGCGGGACGACCAGCAATCCTGGCTGCCGGGACGCGTCTACACGTGGTCGGCACAGGAAAACCTGAACAAAGGTTCGGCACCTCCCATCGCTGGGTTCTCCAGTATTTTCTACACGCGAACGCTGAGCTCCGCCGCGGGTCAGGGCGTACAGCGGGCGTTTCCGTTTGCGACCATGGTCAACTCGGCCCAGGCGCACCTGCTGGGCGGACCGACCCAACTGGCCGTGAAGCTCTACCGCAACGTGGCGGGCGGAGGCCGGGAACCTCTGCGGACGCACCTCAGTCCGGCGTTCAACGCCTTTGGCACGACGCCCGCGGTCGCCAATGCCGCGACGTACCAATTCAGTTATCTTTTTCGCTTGGTTGAGAGCACCGATACTCCCGCCAGCCCGGAAACCTGGCTGTGCACGGCGGGCCAGGATCCGCGCGAAGCGATTCTGCCGGCGGACAGTTTCCTATCCGGGGCCAGCGGTCCGCGTCCCGAGCTGTATCCCAACTACACGTCCATTTCATTTCCCGACCGGTTGCTCGACCGGGCCTTGCCGGCCAGCAGTGCCTCCGTCACCGGCCAATCCTACAACGAAGACACGCCGCTGTTCGAACTGCCCCGGGGCCCGTTGCTCTCCGTGGGCGAGCTGCAGCAACTGGCGGTGGTCGGCGCGCGGCCGTTTGCCGTCGGTAATTCGTGGGGGCAATCCGGCAGCTGGAATCAGGTGTTCGACCGGTATTTTTTCTCCGGCCTGAGCGTGGGCGTCGGTTTTCCTGATCTGCCCGCCGGAGATCCTTTGCCCAATCCGCTCCTGCGGGTGGCTGGGCACAAGGGCGACGGCACGCCGGTAACCGCAGCAGACCTCGCCGCGGAGGCGGTCGGCGGTTACTCGGCAAAATATCTCGTGCAGCGCGGCGCGTTCAACGTAAACTCGGTCAATCCCGACACGTGGCTGGCCGTGTTGCGCGCGGGGAGATTCAGTGCCGGCATCGAATTCAGTTATCTCGCTGCCTCGGCGTCCACCGGCACCCAGGCGGACGCGCCGACCGCTACCACGACGCTGGGCGATGCCGTGTTTTTCCGGTTTCCATTCTCCGCGCAGGAGACGTATCGGGCGGATCCGGGCTACGCGGCCAGCACGACGGTGCCGCCAGCCCTGCCCAACAACCCATCGGCGGCCAACACACACCTTTTCCGCCGGGGAGTGCGGGTGCTTTCCAACAACCAATCCGTGGCACTGGCCGGCATGATCGCGGCGCTGGTGCGGCAAAAGCTCGCGGCGTCGGGTCCCTTTGGCTCGCTGGAGGAGTTCCTGGGGCCCTCGTCGCTGTATGGCGGAGTGAGCCTGCTGGAGAGGGCGATCGCCGACGCGGTCACGAGCGACGGGAAGCACCTCACCGATCCCTCGACGGTGGCGGAGTTCAGTTCGCAATGGCTCACTCAAGGCGACTTGATGGCATTGCTGGCTCCAATACTCTTTTCCCGTTCGGACACGTTCATGATTCGCGCGTATGGCGATTCAGTCAATCCCGCCACCGGCGACCTCGAAGGCCGGGCGTGGTGCGAGGCGCTGGTGCAGCGTCTGCCTGACTACGTTGACTCCACCCAGCCGGCCGAGACGGCGCCCGTGACGCTCAGTTCGACTAACCAGGCCTACGGCCGCCGTCTTAGGATCACGCTCTTCCGATGGCTCGCCCCTACCGATATTTGACCGCGATGGTGTTTTGGTTGCTGATCGGGGTTGCGACTTTGGCGCAGCCGGCGGTGCCACCGGAGCGGCAATGGAACTTCACGGTCTTTTCAGCCCAGCCGATTGACGATCTGACCTATTTGCCGCGCCCGGATGCGACTCCGGTCCCGCTGGTCTTTTATCCCACTGCCCGTGCGCTGCGTTATTCCTACTCCGGCCCGGCCACGTTGCGGTTCTACCATGCGCGGACGGGCGCGATCGCGGTGGAGATAGACGTGCCGCCAGAGATTCGAACGTCCCTGCTGATCCTGTCGGCCAGGGGTCATGCGACAGACGCCGCGTTGCATTATGAAGCGACGGTCGTGAATGACGATGCGCTGTCGCATGCGCCGGGCTCATTGCTGATCCTCAATTTCAGCGGGTTGAAGCTGAGCGGCAGCATCAACCGGCAACCCATGACGCTGCTGAATGGAATCAACGCGCCGATTCGGGTGGGCCGGGACGCAGCAATCAATCTGCGCACGCCATTCAAGACCCGAACCTATCAGGCGTATGCCGAGACCATTGCACTCGAGGAATCGGGCCGGGCATTGCTGCTTCTGCTGCCACCGTATCGCCAGGGATCGCTCGAGGTGCAATCGCGGGTCCTGGTGGATTCGCCGCTGGATGCGCCTGGAGCAAAACGCCGCTGACCGGAATGTGGCGGGCAATATTCAGCCGCTTGCGTGGCATCGCGAATGGGTTCAGGCTGGCGGCGATGAGGATCGTAATCGTCGAGGACCACCTGATGTTCCGTGAGGTTTTGTTGAAGGTGTGCACGCGCGATCTCCGCCATGACGTGGTGGGTGAAGCGGCGGATGGGCGCACCGCCATTGAACTGGTGACGAAGACCTTGCCGGATCTGGTCCTGCTCGATCTGCACCTGCCCAACGTCGACGGATTCGGCGTCGTGGAGGCCGTGCAGCTGGCCGCGCCCAAGGTGCGCATTCTGGTGCTCTCGTCGCATTGCGACGACTACACGATTTTCCGGGTGGAGAAGGCGCGCGTCCAGGGCTTTGTCGACAAGAACACCAATACCGTCACGGTCCTGAAGGCGGCGATTACCGCCGTCGGACAGGGCAAGCCGTATTTTTCCGAGACGTTTCTCCGCATCAAGGCGGCGCGACATGACAATCCGCAGTCGTTCGACAAGCTGCTGACCGATCGGGAGCGGGCAATTCTCTCACTGATTGGCGAACCCCAGAGTGACCGGGAGATCGCCGCGCGTTTGGGGATTTCCGCGGAGACGGTGGAGAAGCACCGCTTCAATCTCTTGGGAAAACTGGGCCTGCAATCCACGACGGAACTCGCGCGCTATGCGCGGGAACATGGTTTTACGCTGGTTGTTCCGCGGTCCGGAACTGACTCATTGCTTCCGTAAGCGCACGGATTTCGCGGTGGACGCGGTGGAGGAGCCCGACGAAGGCCGCCCGGTCCTGCACACGCGCCGCGCGTTCGAGATTGATGGCGGCTTCTTCCAGGGCCGCACTGCCGACCAGTTTGGCATGCGACAGCAAGTAATGGGCGGCGTAGGCCAGTGCATCAAAATCGCGGGCCTGATAGGCCTTGGTCAGGCGGGTCTCGCCCTCGGACAGCGCTGCCAGGAAACAAGCCACCTGGTTCCCGAGGCCCTGCTCGGTGCCATCCGACATGTAGTCGAGCAGGGAAACGTCGACCACCCGCGTGGATGATTCGGGCGAAACGTGCACGGTCGCGGCCGTCAGCAGGCGCCGGCCGGCGGCGATCAAGATCTTCCGGAGCTTGTCCGGCGTGAGCGGTTTGCCGACAAAGGCGTCCATCCCTGCTTCCAAACACAACGCGCGGTCCTGCGGAGTGCAGTAGGCCGTGACGGCGAGCAGGATGGCCCGCGGGCCGTCCTCCTCGAGGGCGCGGATCTTGCGGGCCACCTCCGTGCCGTCCATGTCGGGCAGTTTGCGGTCAAGCAGGACGAGGTTGAAGCGCTTTTCCGTGAACAGACGGATCGCCTCCTGCCCGGTGCGGGCGCGTTCGCAGGACAGACCGAGCTTCGCCAGCACTGCGGAAGCAGCCCAAGCGTTGTAATCGGTGTCCTCCACCAGCAGCACGCTCGTGTTGGCGAGGGAGAGTTTTATCGCCTCGGCCGGGGCGGCCGCCATGACGAGGGGCAGCCGGAGAAAGAAACGCGCGCCGTGCCCTGGGCTGCTTTCCACGCCGACCGATCCGCCCATCAAGTCGGCCAGCAACCGGCACGAGGCCAGACCCAACCCGGACCCTGTCACTTCGCTGCGCTGGGCGCTGGGCAGGCGGGTGAATTTGGTGAACAGGCTGGATTGTTCCGGCTCGCTGATGCCCGCGCCCTCGTCCGTCACGGCAAATTCGACCTCACCGGGCGACCCGGCCGGCACCGATGCGGTGAGCAGGATGCGACCACCGGCATACTTGAGCGCGTTGGCGACATAGTTGACGAGAATCTGCTGAATGCGGCCGGCGTCGCCCAGCAGCGTCAGGGAAAGATCGGGATCGGTCTTCACGGTGAGCGTCGCGCCGCTCACCGCTGTGTCGGTCCGGAGCATCGTCACCACCGAGCGCAGGAGCTCGCCGGCGGTGAACGGCCCCGGGCGGAGTTCAACGCGGCCGGCTTCGATGCTCGCAAAATCCAGCACGTCGTCCACGAGCGTGGAAAGATAGGTGGTGCACTCGCGGAGGGTCGCGACCAGCTCGCGTTGCTTGGGATCGAGCCGGGTGTCTTCCAAGGCGAGGGCGAGCCCGACAATGCCGTTGAGGGGATTGCGGATGTCGTGGCTCATGTTGGCGACGAACTGGGTCTTCGCCGCGCTGGCTTGTTCGAGTTGCTCCGTGCGCTGGCTGACCTTCCGCTCCAGTTCGGCGTTGTGCCGCCGCAACGCCCGCACCCGGAGCCGATAAGCGCCGTAGCCGACGGGCAGCAGGGCGAGCAGCAGGCCGGCGAGGGCCGGGGCAGTCCGCCACCACGGCGGCAGGATGGCGAATCTGAAACTGGTTTCGTCGCTGATGGCGCCCGTTTCCGCCACGGTGCGCACGCGGAATGTGTAGCGCCCGTCGCGCACCGCGGTGAGTTCGCGGCGGGAGGACGAGTCGGCGGGAATCCAGCGGTCATCGAGTCCATCGATGCGAGTTTCCATCCGCAGCGCCGGCCGGAGCGCGAACTCCGGCGCGGCAAATTCGAAGAGGATGGAGCGCGTGGAGTAGGGCAGGGGCTGCGCGATAGGCTCGAGGGATTCCTTGCCCTCGCTCCGGGCGAAGGCATGGAGCAACGGTGCGAGGGGCTGCGGCGCGACCGGGCCGTTGGCGACGACATGGCGCAACAGTCCCTTGGTTCCGCCGATCCAAAGCACGGTGCCACTTGTGCCGGAAGTTTCGGCCAGGATGGAACGCGGTGCCCCGATCGTCCACAGCCCCTCGACGGAGTGAGGCTGCCAGGTTGCATGATTTCCGTTGATGGAAATGCGGGCAACACAAGCGGGGCGATTATCGCCTTCGAGGTAGGCCACCCACATCGTGCCGTCCGTGGCGATATCGGATGCGGCGGTAATTTCACCCCGCGAACGCCCCGTAATTGGTTCAAAGCGATTGGTGCTGGGGCCCATGATCCAACCACCTGTCGATGAGAAGACCACCAGACTGCCGTCAGCCGCCGCGACTGCTAGGCCCTGTCCTGCAAACGCCGGAAGGCCAGTAGTCGGATCTGCCTGCGCCGCTTCGACCGGCGCGGACGCATCGGGCTTCGCGACTAGGGTGCCGCGGATTGTCGTGCCCAGCCATAATCTGCCGAAATTGTCTTCCGCAATAGTCGTGGCAATATCCGGCAGGTTTTGGACCAATAGGCGCGTTTGGCCATTGGCGCCGACTAGCACGATGTTCCGGCCCTCAGATATCAAAATGCTGTCCGGCCAGACGCGCGATGACTTTGCAACAAATGTATCCTGAAGGGTGGAATGAATGACGGAAACGTGATCGCCTGACGCCTTCCTGACGGCGCCAATGCCTGCGATCAGTAGCCCGTCGCTAGAACACTCCAAATTCGTCAAATGACCGGCAAGTGCGGCCAAAGGTCGAAATCGTTTTTCGTCAGGCAGAAACTCAAGAACGCTATCATCGGTGGCCAGTGTGAGGCGGCCGGCGCTTCGGAGAATCCTAAGGATGGGCTGACTTGGCAATGCGGACCGGCCATCGAATACGACAGAGGTAGGCCGAGCCGAAAGGCTAAAAATATTTGAATTTGATGTGGCCCAAAGCTTACCACCACGATCGACGAATAGAGAAAAAATGGCATTTGTCGGCAGCCCGTCGGTTTGGTCGAGCAGTTTTTCGAGTGTTCCATCCGCTCTCACTAGGGCGATGCCTCCCTTAACTGTTCCCAAAGCTAATCGGCCATCGGGCAATCGAATGGCGCACGTCAGCGAATTGTGCAGGACAAAATCTGATGCCTCCTTCGCAAACGGCAGTAGTCGGTCATGATCGAAAGTGAAAAGTCCCTTCGACGTGGCAAACAGCCATCCATTCTGTGTTGGCTCCATCCAGGAGATGACGCCGTCTCCAAGCAGTTTCGCAGGAATTATCAAATGCGGACCATCGCTACCAAATATATATAGCCCGGTCGCCTTGTGGTGCACATAAATCGTTCCATTGACTCTCATGGAGCGCAGTCTTCGCGCCGTCGACGCGGGCATCGGCCAGACCTGCATTTTTTTTCCGTCCCACCGAAACAACTTTTCAGCCGAAACAAAAACAGCACCGTCCTTTTCCGCGAAAACTTGCCAGACTTCGCCAAGGTCCGCGTGTTCCTTGGGCACCTTTGAGACCAATGAATGGTATTTCCATGTACTTCCATCGCCTGTTTTGTCGAACCAGCCAATTTCGCCCATTGCCGCAGCCCACAGACGCCCGTCTTTGGCGAAATCTAGACCGCGCAGGGCATAAGCTCCGTTGATCGGACTGGTTAGCCACCTCTCGCCATCAAAGCTTACCAGAGCATTACAACCGAAATGTAACACGCCGTCGGCATCTTGCACCGTAGCCCAGCCCATCGCTTCCGCACCAATGTCCGAGGTAGAATATGCCGTGACAAGAGGGAATCCAGCTTCTCCAGCATCCTCGGCATACGACGGTACACCCAACGAAATCGCGCAAAATAGCAGGAGAAAGCCTGTTTGAATGTTGCCGGGCCTCAGGCGCCTGGATACTAGCAATTTCACGTGGTCAACAGATGCCTATTAATTGCAGCCGTGGCGATGCGATTTTTTACGTATTAATATCAAATGCCTACCGGAATCCCGGTAGTCAACGGTGTCGCCGCGGACGGAGATGTGAGGATGATCGTCGACGCCATGAATTCCATCAAACGCCTTGTCTTCGGACTTGCCTCCAGCCTCCTGCTCGCAGCCGGTTTTATGCGCGCAGCGGATCGTCTCGATCCCATGAACAATAGTCTTCGCTTCACTCCAGATAACGATCAGGTCGGCGCGACGCCGCCTTGCACATGGCCATGTGACATTGCTTCGGAAACAGCGTAGTTAATTACCGCCATGCTCAGCCTTGCTGCCTTGCGCTATCGCAACGTGCTCGCCGTGCATGGCGGGCCCGTGGAGCGAATCGAAACCGGCGTGTTTCCGGTGTGCGGCCGACGGATGATCCAGGCTAACGCCCGACTCTCCGCCGGTCTCACGCCGAAGCGCGCCCGGAGCATCTACAGTGATGCCGACGGCAGCGGCACGCACCCGCGGGCGAGTGTCGCCCGGCACATGGCAGTGTCGGAGGCACTCGAACGCTGGGCCTTTCACTCGGTCGTGCGCTCGTCGCGCGCGGCCGAGTTTGGCTTTGACGTCGATCCTTCCTCCAACGGCATGTCCGCGTTTCCCGGGTTGGTCCGCACCAACGCGCGCCGCAAGGCGATGCTGGAGGCGGTCGAACGCTACACGCTCATCTCGTGGTGGGAGGGTCGCGCGGAAGGCCGCTTGTTTGAAACGGACTGGCCCGGCGTGTCCGCGGTGGCCATTGACGGCCCGTTCGGCGGGGTGACCGTGATCGCTTTTGCCCGCACGGACTATGGCGGGTATGCCTACGGCCACGCTGCCGAGGAGTCCTTTGGCGCCGCGTGCGAGCGCGCCGTGATTGAGCTGGCGCGCCATGAGTGGGTCCTGCGTTCCTCCTGGCTTAGCTTTGTTTCCGGCCAGAAGAGTGCGCCCACGGATCTCTTTGAACGCCGGTGCCTGTTTTTCTCCTCGCCCGAAGGTCACGAATGTTTTCAGCGGCGTTTGACGAGTCGGCCCGAGGCCGCGATGTCCCGGCCGACAGTGGTTTGCGACCGGGACATTCCCGGGCCTTGGGCCGACTACGCCACGGTCTGGCGGTTCGCGCTGCGTCCGCCGTCCGATGGGTTCCTCCACGCCGGCGACGATTATTTTTTCTGGTGATGAACCGCCCTGCCTCTGCGTTGCTTCCCGGAACGTCCTCGCCGCAGCCGTGGCCGACCGGCGATCTGCCGCAACACTGCCCGCCAAGTGTCAAGATCCTGCATCTCGAGGACAACGACATCGACGCTGCGCTGGTGCGGAAGTTGATCAGCGCCGAGTGGCCGGCGTGCCAGATCACGCGTGTGGCGACCCGTTTTGCCTACACGGGGGAACTGCAGCTCCGGCACTACGATGTGATCCTGTCGGATTTTACCCTGGAGGCGTTCAACGGCTTCGAGGCGCTCGCCCTGGCCCAGCAGCGGGTGCCGGACACACCGTTTATTCTCTTATCCGGAACAGTCGGTGAGGATCGGGCCATCGAGGCAATCCGTGCCGGGGCGCGGGACTATGTCCTGAAGGACCAGATCAAGCGGCTGACGGCGGCGATTCATCGCGCCCTGAAGGAAAACGAAGAGCGGGAGAAGCGTCAGCAGGCTGAGCGACACAGCCGCGAGCTGGCCGGCTTCCTCAACAAGGCCCGCGACGCCATCATTGTCATCAATTTGGAAGATCGCGTCACCTTCTGGAATCGCGGCGCGGAACTGCTCTCGGGCTGGAGCGCGCTCGAGGCTGCGACCCATACTCCCGATCAGCTGTTCGGGTCGGCCGCCGCCGGTTCAATTGCCAATGCCCTCAAGATCGCAAGTGCGCAGGGCGAGTGGGTAGGTGAGATCGAGGTCTGGGCCAAGGGCGGCCAGCACCGGCTCGTGGAATTTCGCGTGTCCCTCATCAACGATGATCAGGGCCGGCCGCAGGCGCGGCTCGTGATTTGCACGGATCTGACCGAGCAGAAGCTGGCGGAACGCCGCATTCGCGAGCAGGCGGACATGCTCGATCAGGCCCGTGAGGCCATCATCATCACCGACCTCGACGGGCGCATCCTGTATTGGAGCGCCGGGGCGGAACGCATCTACGGCTGGCAAAGCGACGAGGCGGCGGGCAAGATGCCCGACCAGCTTTTCTCGGACAAGGAGGAAGTGATCCGCTTGCGCACGGCCCGCGAGATTACCCTGGGGCAGGGCGAATGGTCCGGAATGATGCACGTGCACGACCGGTTGGGCCGGGCCCGCGTGGTTGAAATCCGACGGACGCTCATCCGCGACGAGACCGGCCGGGCCAAGGCCCATCTCAGCATCACGAGCGATGTCACCGAGCAAAAACGCCTGGAGGAGCAGTTGCTCAAGGTGCAACGTCTGGAAAATATCGGGCTGGTCGCCGCGGGCATCGCCCAGGATCTCAACAACATGCTCGCCCCCATGCTCATGGCGGTCCCGGTGCTGCGCGAGTCGGTGACCGATCCGGCGGCCATGCGGTTGCTGGAGATCCTGGAAAAAAGCGCCGATCGCGGTGCGGCGCTCATCCGGCAGATTCTGGCGTTTTCCCAAGGCACCGCGGGTGAGCCTCAGCTCGTGCAACTGCGGCACCTGCTGCGCGACCTCCTCATGTTCATGGCCGAGACATTTCCGAAAAACATCACGGTGGAGGAGCGGATCGCCGCCGATTTATGGACGGTCAAAGCCAATCCCTCGCAGATTCATCAGGTGCTGCTGAATCTCTGCGTCAATGCGCGCGATGCCATGCCCCAGGGTGGCGAGCTGCACGTGCGCGCGGAAAACTGCCGGCTGGACGAGGCGGCGGCGGGTGAGATTGAGGACGGCCGGCCCGGCGCCTTTGTGGTGCTGCAGATCGAGGACACGGGCACCGGCATCGCTCCCGACGTGCTGGCCCGGATGTGGGAGCCATTTGTCACCACCAAGGGCGCGGGCAAGAGCACGGGGCTGGGGCTCTCCACCGTGCGCGGCATCATCAACCATCACGGGGGCTTCATCCAGATGCACACCGTTCCCGGTGAGGGTTCATCGTTCCAAATCTTTTTGCCAGTCGCGGAGACCCCGGTCGACGCATCGGGGCCCAAGTCCTCCGCCGCGCCCCGCGGCAATGGAGAACTCATCCTGGTGGTGGACGACGAGCCGCCCATCCGCGACATGATTGCGAACATGCTCACGCGGCACGGCTACCGGGTGCTCTCCGCCAGTGATGGCGCCGAGGCCACGGCGTTCTTCGCCAAACACGCGAATGAAGTCCGCCTCGTCGTTTCTGATCTCAACATGCCCAATTTGGACGGGGCCATGCTGGCCCGCGTCCTGAAGCGGATGAGCCCGGATGTGCGCGTGCTGCTCGTGAGCGGCCTGGCTTCGCCGGGCGCAAACCGTCCCGGCTTTCGGCCCGAGGAGTTCACCGGCGCATTCCTGCGCAAGCCCTTCAAGGCCGATGAACTGTTGCGGAAGGCCAGCGAGCTGCTGCAACGCCCGGCGACGCCGACACCTGCGCGCTAGGTTCCCGGCGGCAGCCGGCGGCGCGCCGATGCCGGCGCCCGGAAAAAGCTCGCGGCGGCGTTTGGGAGCACCCAGACCGAAAGCTTACCCCCCGCCGTCCGGCACCCCTCTCGGGAAGGTGCCACCTGAGAATCCTGCCGCCTGATTTCGCTCCCGCCCCCTCCTTCATGAAGACCCGCCGCGATTTTATCCGCACGACCGCGCTGGGTGCGACGGTTGCCACCGTTTTTCCCCGCCTCGCCGACGGAGCATCGGCGTCGAGCTCGCCCGTCGTGGCGACGCCGCCGTTGGCATCGGACAACGCGATCACGGCCCGGCATCGGAACATGTATAACGGCGACACCTGTATCTATTTCTACAATCCCGAGCTTTGGCAGCCGGAAGGTGGCCCGTTTTCCGCCCGGGCCATCCATCGCTTTGTCGAGGTGCTGCAGGAGAGTGGCATCGATACCTTTCTGATCAACGCCAACGCCTCGAAGGCTTGGTATCCCAGCAAAGTGATCCCGACCATCCTCGATGGCTACAAGCGGGGTGACCGGGAATTTTTCCGGGCGCACGCCATCTGCATCGGTATCACCAAGCCGGACGAGGTCGAAGTTTTCATGGATAAGCAGGTCCTCTTTTATAACCTGTATCTCGACTTGGTGGAAGCGGGCGTCGACTGGCTGGCGGAAACCTCGAAGGCCTGTCGGCAGCGCGGCGTGGCTCCGTGGGTCAGTATTCGCATGAACGACCTGCATGGGCACCGAAACTTCCAGGGCAGTTTCTTCAATCTGCCGATGCTGAAGCGAAAGGAGATGCGGCTGCATCACAGCACGTATCCGGGCATGGCGGGCGACCTGACTTATCGCGAAGGACTCAACTACGAGCTTAAGGAGGTGCGGAATCACTTTTTCGCCCAGATCCGGGAGGTCGTGGAGGACTATGATTTCGAGGGGCTCGAACTCGACTGGTGGCGTCAGCCGCTCTGCTGCGAGCCGACGGTATCGCCGCAAACCCTGGCGATGATGACGGACTGGTTCCGCGAGGTGCGCGCCCTCACGCAGCGCCGCGCAGCCAAGATCGGTCGGCCGTATTATTTCGGCATGCGCCTGCCCGGCCGGCTCGAAACGCTGAAGGCCATCGGCATCGACGTCGTGACGCTCTGCCAGGAGGGCACGCTCGACTTCATCTGCCCGTCGGGCTTTTGGCGGACGGCCTGGGACATGCCGCATGACAGTCTGCGCCGGCAGGTAGGAGACCGGACGGCGATCTACGGGGTCATCGAAGAAGGGGCGAACGCGATTCCGACGTGGTCGCCGCAGTACGATGTGACCAAGGAAATCCGTTACATCTCCTCCAGCCGGGAAATGCTCCACGCCAACGCCGCGGGCAAGCTCGTGCTGGGCGCGGACGGGATCGAATGGTTTAATTTTTACGTCGGGGACCAGGCGAAGGTCCCGGGGATTGGGTCAACGTACGCGCTGCTGCGCGACATCCACCGCCTGGATTTTTTGCGCGGAAAAGAGAAGCATTACACCTTTGCCGACCGTGGCTCTACCGTGCTAGCAATAGGGCTTGCCCAACCGCCGTTTGAGGCCCCGCCCCAAGTGCCGGCGGTGTTGCAGAAAAACTGGCGGCATAGCTTCCGGCTGCCCATGTGCGCCGAACCCCCCGACCGGGGATTGGAATTGGTCATCCAGATCGTGCTCAACAAGGACGCCGCCGAGGCGCCCGTGCCCGTCTCAATCAATGCCTGCTGGCCCAGCGCAGAAAGTGTTGCCACCGACCGGCTGCTGTTCCCGTGCGGGTCGCTGACGCACCACATCAAGGATCACGTCGGGCACAATTATCGCTTTCCTGTCTCCCTCGTGCGGGACGGCTGGAACGAAATCACCGTCGAGAGCACAGGCGACCAACCGCTGACCGTCGTCTGCATCGAGCTGGGTGTCATGTCGTCCCCACCAGCTGCCACGGGATTGGCTTCCGCCGGGCGCGGATTGGGAACGCCGGCCTGAGACTCAGGGGTTGCCGGTCGCCGGCTGCCACGCAAGCAGCCGTCCGCGCAGCCACCGCCCGCGTTCAGTAGGGGACATTAAAAATCGTGCCCTTCTTCCCGCCCGTTGCCTGCGCATGGTAGATGAGGGCGACAGTTTTCCCCGTCGTCAGATCCACGATCCAGAAATCACAATACGGTTTCCCGTCGGACGAGTCGTGGCCGTTCTTGATCATGAGCTGATAAGCAGTGCCGGCGCTGGCTTGGAGAGGCAAATCAGCCCGCGCGAGAAAATTGGAATAGCGAGGTCCTGGATCAATGCCAATTCCGAGCAGGACTTCTTCACGTACTGCTGAAACTGACGCAATCCCGTGAAACCAAGTCTGGCACCATGCTCTTTGTATATCCAATCACAGAGCGACCATGCGATATTGCAGAGCTCATCGGCTAACGCCTTGTCAAGCGTGCGGTCCTTAAAGGCGACATTCTTTTCTGCTAGAAGCGCAAGCCGTGAGCTAGCGCTTGATGAAGCGAAGGAAAGAGCCATTTTCTTTTCCTAACGTTGAGGTCAGCCACTCGACCGCCGAGTTGGCTGCGGGGATTGGTGTGTGCCCGGCATGGGAGTGAACTGACGGGGTGAAAGTCCTCGATGCAAGAAACCAAAACAAAAGTTAAAGCATTAGACGAAGGCAACTGCGACGTCGCGAGGCGTCGTGGGAAAGAAGCTGGAGTCAAAGCGGCGAGCTCACGAACAGGAACGGGCTGCGAGGCCGGTGACGTGGACGAGTTGGCACCACACAACGAAGTCCCGGTATCAGCGTCACAGGTAAAGCCCGGGGTTGTGCCGCGAAAGTCACATCCCTTACCCGGGGAGACCTGTCCGGCAGGTTGTCCGCCGCGCGAGCGGCGGGCGGACACCGTCACGGGAAACCGTGACGGGGAGCGGACAGGAGTCAGCAGCGGTCGTAGTAACGCAGGACACGAGCCGGGAGTAGGCGGTCACCTCCAGTGGGGTGCGCCGAAAGACCCGGATGGCCTCACGCATGCGCGAAGGACCAAACTGATCGGGACCGCGGAGACCGCGGCTTCCTTCCAACTGGAGCTGGCGCTTTCGGGCGCCGGCGCTGGGACGGAGCGGGAGCAAGCGGCGGAGAAAGACCGTGGTCAAGGCGAGCTATGGGCTCGCATCCTGAGTCCGGCGAATCTCAACGCCGCATGGCGTCGGGTGCGCGAGAACGGCGGGGCCGCGGGGATCGACCAGATGTCGGTCGCCTCGTTTCCCGCTTTCGCTCGCGCGCACTGGACGAAGGTACGGGAAAAGTTGCAGGCCGGGACCTACGCGCCGTCGCCCGTGCGACGGACGTTGATTCCCAAGAAGCAAGGCGGTGAGCGTCCGCTTGGGATTCCCACGGTGCTGGACCGAGTCATCCAGCAAGCCCTCGCCCAGGAGTTGAGCGGGGCGTTCGAGGAAACGTTCAGCGAAAACAGCTATGCCTACCGGGCCGGACGCAACGCGCATGATGCGTTGCGCGCGGTGCGGGCAGCGGCGGCCGAGGGTTGCACCGAGGCCGTGGACTGTGACCTGAAAGGCTTCTTCGATCATGTTGACCATGATCTGCTCATGGCGCGGGTCGCGGCCAAGGTGACGGACAAGCGTGTCCTGCGCCTGATCGGTCGATACCTGCGCGCAGGCGTGGTGCTGCCGGACGGCACGCGTGAGCCGACGCCGAGGGGTGTGCCCCAAGGCGGACCGCTCTCGCCGCTGCTGGCGAACATCATGCTCACCCCGCTGGACCGGGAGTTGGAAAGTCGCGACTTGCGCTTCGCGCGCTACGCCGACGATTTTCTGATTCTGGTCAAAAGCCGCCCCGAGGCGGAGCGGGTGATGACGGACGTGGCCGGGTTCGTGGAGCGCAAGCTGAAGCTGACGGTCAACGCGGCGAAGAGCCGCGTGGATCGGCTGGCGCGGTGCGTCTTCCTCGGCTGTCGCATCGAGCGAAGACAGATTCGCTGGAGCGAGGCCGCATTGGAAGAGTTCCGCGCCGAGGTGCGCCGGTTGACCGGTCGCACGTGGGGCGTGTCGATGGAACGTCGGCTCGGGTCGTTGCGTCGTTACGTAACGGGCTGGTTCGGCTACTACCGGATCAGCCGCACGTATGGCGAAGTGCTCGAGCTTGATCAGTGGATACGCCGCCGCGTGCGGCAGTGTTACTGGAAGCAATGGAAACGCGGCCCGACGCGACGGCGCATGCTGTTGCGGCTGGGGGCCGCACGCGAGGAAGTGCATTTGGCCTCGCGGAGTCGGAAAGGTTGCTGGCGCATGAGCACCAACAGTGTGGTGCAGGCGGCGCTCACGAATGAATGGCTGGAGAAACAAGGCGTGCCCAACCTGCAAACCTCATGGATCGCCTATCATTACCCGCCACCGACGCCATCGTCGGTGGCGACGTAATCAGATCGGAACCGCCCGGTACGGACCCGTACGCCGGGTGGTGTGGGGGCCGGTGGCTAATTACCACCGGCTACCCGATTTGCCTCTTTTCTTCCAATCACAAGCACGTGGGCGCTGGTACCTAGCAGCGAAGCCTCTTCTTCAATTTTGCTGAGATAACTCAAGACGGTGGACCAAGTACCGCTGTTCTCTTGGAGTTCTGGAAGGGTGGAGAAAAGCCATGCCGGGCCTTCAACCCCGACCAGTCGTTCGACCTTGAAACCTGAATGGGCGACCTCATCCCTCAGTTCGGATGGAAGATGAAAGTATGCATCCGTAAAGTATGCTGGATGATTCGTGGGATTGCGGTGAACTCCCGAAGCGAGATCTTGCGTAACGATATCACAGAAATCCTTGTCTCTAACCCAAGGCTTTCGAAGGGCGTCCATCAAGGACACAAACCGGGAAATGCCCAACGCAAACACGACCCCTCCAGGCTTGAGTGCTCTATGCGCTTCTCGAAGCACCTTGAGACGCTCTTCCTTCTCAATCAGATGGTAGAGTGGACCAAAGAGAAGAATCATATCCGCGTGCGAATCGGAGACCGGAAGAGAGCGAGCATCGCCAACAGAAAAGCTGGCGATTTTGGCATCGCATTTCGCAGAGTGCTTTTGAGCCTGTTCCACCAGATTAGCGGCGGGCTCAATGAGATGCACTTGGTGACCCAACTCTGCTAACCATAGAGAATAGCGTCCCGTCCCTCCTCCAACATCGAGAATAGCGGCGGGAGACCTTAAATAGGGGTAAATCAATCCTTTTAGCCGCTCAAACTCCAGCCGGCCAGACGGCTTCAAGAGACGAGCGTCTTCGTCATAGGACCGGTAAAATTCAACGATGCTGTCTTTCATATTGGACTGCCTACGTTACGATGAACCACCGCGGCTTCGCGAGGCTGCTTCCGCTGCGAGGTTGGGCTCCTTCATGTGCTATGTCTCTTACCTGCGCAACCAAACAGCAACCAAGCTCCGGCTTACCTCTGAGGTGCCGTGAGTCCTGTAGCGTCCATTCCGCGCCTCGGCTTTGGGCAACTGAAAACGTAAACTCATTCCGATCGCAGAGCTGCCATCGGATCGACCTTGGTGGCGCGGCGAGCGGGGAGCCAGCACGCAAGGAGCGCGACGGCGACAAGTGCCAGGATGGCGATGATCACGGAACGGTAGTCCTGGGACGCAAGTTCCGGAACGATGGCCCCTAGGATCCGGGCGATGCCATAAACACCAACCAGGCCGAAACCGGTCCCCAGCAATGCCAGCCGTATCCCGGTGCCAAGCACGAGCCAGACAACGTCGCCAGATTGCGCCCCGAGGGCGATGCGCACGCCGATCTCCTGTGTGCGTTGGGCCACTAGACGGGCGATCACACCGTAGAGTCCAATGGCGGCGAGAAATAGTCCAAGGAGGGCGAACGTAACGAGGAGCGTATCGATCATGGTCGTGCTGCTTAGGGCCTTGGCGATCGACTCGTCGACGGTGCCAAGCTGCTGCACTGCCATGTCGGCGTCCAATTCGGCAATGGTGCGGCGCATGGGTTCTGCCAAGGAGCCGGGCGATTGGGCGCGCATGGCTATAGTGACGTGATTCCCCGCTTCCTGGGCGAGCGGGCGCATCACCTGGAACCGGGTGGCCGGCGCATTAAAGCCGATCGCGGTGTCCTGATCAGAAATGACGCCCACAACCTCCATCCACCCCCGGTTTGCCGGATCGAGGCCACCGATTCGCCGGCCCAGTGGGTTTTCGTGCGGGAACAGGGCCTGGGCCATCGACTCGTTGATCAGCGCGACGGGAGGCGAGCCTAAGCCGTAACGATGCAGTGGAAACTCGGGTTTGAGGTGATTTTTCCGATGATCTGCTAGGCGAGCGCGGGGCGGATTCCGACTG
>OCZT010000279.1_pt1 | contig 49205 bp, 37 predicted proteins | sample 1539031 | NCBI WGS metagenome assembly OCZT01 (sample SAMEA3539308, study PRJEB22396) | soil metagenome | biome: tundra; feature: field; material: soil | place: USA | collected 2010-05 | depth 0.15 m
TTATTGGCGTTTTCATAACCCGTAGGTCGGCAGTTCGATCCTGCCTCCCGCCACCAAATCAGCAAAACGGCACAACCTGTAGAGGGGTTTGCCGGGATGCATCCTGCATTTAGTGCTAGAGCGGAGCAGCGCGACGTCCATTTGGATGTCGCTCTGCTCGTTTGTGCCTGGCGCGACGCCTCTCTCCTTCGGTGCGATCAAGGAGAGAAAGATGGACGACGCTCGCACCGTCTCTACTGCCTCTGACCAGGAAGGCTTCTGGACTCAAGGCACGCCAGCCGAGCTGATGTCGCTGTGACTCTCGCTACACCCGATGAGTTGGGTGAGTCAATCTCGGAGAAGCGGAGCAACTTCATCGATGCTTAAGGCAATTTGACTTCGGGGGTGGAATAGGTTGAGTCTATTTGTTCTACAAGTCGAATAGATTCAACCCTATGGCGAACTTGGTGAGTTGTTTAGGGACAGGCGCTCGCTCGACTTTTCCTCTGCGTGCCAGGAGCGGACAACGGAGGAGACCCCAAACTACCCTTTAGGCGCGAGTGTGCACCGTCACCCGAGACTCCTCACCCGCATTCCTGTCCTGTGATTGCCCCCGCAATTGATCGCGTTGCACGTATTTTGGTATATTTTTTCGATCCACGATGGCATGTAAGTGGTTGATTGTATCACTTATTGGCGTTTGCATAACCCGTAAGTCGGCAGTTCGATCCTGCCTCCCGCCACCAAAGAATCAATGGTTTAGCAGGTTACCCATAAAAGACCGCCTCCCACGCACTATCCCGCGTTAAGCCTGTTGCACCATTTTCGGAACATTTCGCCAAATTGCGTCCCGCATCATTCTCTGAGCGACCTGCTGGTTCTGTTCAACTACCAGTGTTATGTCCTCATTAATCCACCGACTTCGGTCCGTTCTTGATCGGACCGGCCTATCGCGAAGGGCAATCTGTTTCCAAATCTCACGAGGCAAGTTTCCAAGGCAGGTATCGCTGGAGCAAGGGCGGTGGGATGGCGTGAGGGCGACGTTCAAAACTGGCTCTACAATTTGCCCGTCAAGTGAAGGTAGCTTATGCAGTCACATTTTGTTACTGGCGGGGCAGGAAGGGAGTTCCCTTCTTGTTGATTCCTGAGCCCAGAGGGTTCTCACGAACTCTTTGCGCTGCCTGCTTCCCGCGTACTAAACTTCAGACAGGAAGAGTGGCCGAGTGGTTGATGGCATCGGTCTTGAAAACCGACGTACCTGAAAGGGTATCGGGGGTTCGAATCCCTCCTCTTCCGCCATCGTAATTGAATTAAGCAAGTCAAGTGAGCCGTGCATGCAAGGGCGCTGCAGTATCAACGGACGCCGCGCTCTGCCATCCACGGAGCATATTCGTGGTCTTCTTTCACCATGTGTTTTGAGAACCAGTCGCGCACAAAGTACATGAACTGGCTGTACACGGCTTTGTCGCCATTCTCATAGCGGGCAATGAACTCCCCTACCTTCATGTTCAATTCCTGGTGCCTGGGGCGGTGATCGGCCAGGCCCGGAAACCCGGTGGACTCCATGAGGGTTTCCTCCGTGGCAAAGTGCTCATGGGAGAGCAAGGTCAGCTTTCTTATTAACGGACCGGCAGCATCGTCGACGTTCCCGCCCATCATGACTTCGTGAAGCTGGTTGAGGGAACCCATCAAAGCCTGATGCTGGGCGTCAAGTTGTTTGACGCCCACGCAGTACCTGCTTTTCCAATTGAACGAAAACATTGGGGAGTTCCTCGGAATCGTCTATCAAACACTGTTCATCGGCAAGCGATGAGGAACCTTGAATTACGGCCATCTGCCTGCATCGGTCTTACTGTCTTGTGCCGGGCCAATGTTCATATCCCTATTGGAATCTGGAGCTTTTTGAGGGTTCATGGAGCGCGGGCCGGCAATTCGATTCCGCCTCCGCGCCAGAATCTACAGGGGTTCGCCCTTCCGGCCAGACTTTCTCCCCTTCCCTGCTCTACAACAAAGTCCAGCCACAAACCCATTGGGGTATGATTGCGTCTATATAGTGTGCGGCCTTTTTCCCCGTGGGGCCGCCCCGGTGGTGTGTGTGTCCAAGCTTTTCCAGCGACTTGTCTTCGTATTATCGACGGCGATTTTCGCCGCCCTCGGTCTGGGCTTTGCCACAGGCGAGTTCGGGTGGTTCGGCGTGCATGCCGGCAGCGAGCAGGATGGCGCCTACCGCCAGATGCGCGTTTATGCCGAGGTGCTGAAGAAGGTTCAGTCAGATTATGTGACCGACCCCAGCATCAACGACGTCACGGCCGGCGCGCTGCATGGCCTGCTAGAGTCACTGGATGCGGATTCCAGCTATCTGAGCGCGACGGAATACAAGATATACAAAGAACGGCCTGCAACTGGCCTCGCCCAGGTGGGGATTACGGTTTCAAAGCGGTTTGGGTACGCCACAATTGTGAGCGTGCTGCTCGGTTCGCCCGCGGACAAGGAGCACCTGGCTGACGGCGATGTGATCGAGTCCATTGGCGGCCAATCTTCGCGCGAGCTTTCGCTGGCCGTGATCCGGTTGATGCTCGAGGGCAAGCCCGGAACCACGATTGCGCTCTCAGTAGTGCGCCCGCGCAAGGCGGACCCCGACAAACTGACGCTGACCCGCACCGTGACCCCGCTGCCGCCAATGGCCGAGCAGCAGTATGAGGGATCGACGATTCTCTATCTCAAACCCGGTGAGCTTACCGCTGCACGGGTGGACGAGATTGCCGCCAAGCTGAAGGCTGCGGGCTCGAGCCACAAGGTGCTGCTCGATCTGCGCGATTCGACGGGCGACGATGCCCAGCAGGGGTTGCGGCTGGCTAATTTCTTTGTGAAGCAGGGCACACTGGCAATGCTTGAAGGTCAGCGGTTCCCGCAGCAGACTTTCTCGGCAGATCCGGCGAGGTTCATTACAGATGCGCCATTGTCGGTGCTGGTGAATCGCGGTACATACGGCGCGGCGGAATTGGCGGCTGCGGCCTTTGAAGACGCCAAGCGCGGAGATGTGGTGGGCGAGCGTACCTTTGGCGAAGGCTCGGTGCAGAAGACCATTGAGCTGCCGGATGGCGCGGCGCTGTTGCTGACGGTTGCCAAGTACGAGAGCCCTTCAGGCAAGAAAATCCAGGACGAAGCCGTGGTTCCCACTGTAAAAGTGGGCCAGGCGCAGGACGAAGAACTGGATACGGATGAAACGCCTCCCGTCAAGGGCGATGAGCCATTGACCAAGGCGCTTGATCTGTTGAAGGCGAAGAAGGGCTAGGACGGGCCGCAGGAAATCGAACGCCTGGGACAAGAGTTCTTCTCCGTTTTGAAAGGGCGCGGCTTCAGCCGCGCCGCTCAATGGAGAGAGAACGCCGGGCTTTAACCCTGGAGGGAATTTGTCTTTCAAGAATCAAAATTCCCTCGGCGGCTAAAGCCGAAACCCATATTCGACGGAATTCGGCACGGCAGAAGCCATGCCTTTTAAAGAAACGAAATTCTTCCCCGACCTTTGTTCCGGAATTATCAAAGTACCTCCATTCCCCGAGGTGAAGATTCAACATGACGCAGACTGTGACTTCGCGCCACTCTGAAGAGATTTCTGTCGATGATTATCGCGGTTACGCCGGGTTATCACCGCTAGCCGGCCTTCTGAGCATGAAGGACGCCACCACCAAGGGGCTGACTGTCACGGAGTCGGTCGAGCGCATTAAGAGGATAAGATGGGCGTTGAAGCGGCTGCACATGGCGTTCATTGCGCGCATCCCCTCAATGCCCGTTTATGAACTGAAGATGGCGTTCAGCCTGCATGCGTTCTACTGTTCCGAGCACATCGGCGTGTTTGCCAAGCGGGTTACCGAGATGCGGCAGCCTCCTTATGGTCTTGAGGTCTCGCCGGATCCGATGCTGGACGTGTTTTTCGACGAGGTGCTGGGGGCTCCATCAACCGAGGCGCTGGTGCTGGGACTCTACGAGAAGGCACTGCCTGCCGTGATTCGGGCGCTTGAAAATCTCATGGCAGACACGAACAAGATGTTCGACCACCCGACTTACCGCATTTGCCGTTTTACGCTGCTTGAGTTGCAGGAGGCAGTGGAGTACGGGATCGAAGCGTTGAATTGCCTGGTGAAAGACGCGGACCGCGCCGAGTTGGCGGGATGGCTCGCGACCTTGGACAGAATTCTTGCTGCGACAGGCGATGTTGACGGAAGAGAGCCAAAGAGCGGAGAAACAGTGGCGCGGCAATTTTCCGTGACACCATACAAATACGATCCGGTTCCCAAGCGCGATGAGCGGTTCATTGATCCCTACAACATGGGCGTGAATGCCGAGGCGCTACTCTTCGACCCTGAGACCGAGCCGCTGCCGAAGACGATCATGCTGTACTTCAAGCGGATGCGCGAGATCGACGTGCCGGAGATGATGTCCAGCATTCTTTTCGAGGAAACCGGCAAGCCGTGGGACTACTACCGCGATATGACTCGCCAGCTGTGGGACGAGGCGCGCCACGCCATGATGGGCGAGGTGGGCTTTGTCTCCCTTGGAATTGACTGGACGAAGATACCGTTCAACTTCACCTGGTCACTGGGTTTGAATACCATTCTCACTGCAAAAGAGCGGCATGGGGTCCTGTTCACGATTGAGCAGGGCCTGATGCCGAGGAAGGGCGGCAAGGAGAATGAGTGGGAGATCGGGGTGGCCACGGCCGATCCGCTGACGGCGCGGATTCAGGACTACGACTGGGCCGATGAAGTACTGCATGCGCGAATCGGCAAGGATTGGTTCGTGCCGCAGATCGGCACCCAGGTAGAGGCGATGGCCTATGGCGACCGAGTGTGGAACAAAGTGCTTGTGGATTGGAAGAAGTGGAAAGAGGACGGCCTGACGGAACACCGCAACTGGTGGCCTGAGGTGTATCTCGCAGCCTGCAAGCACTGGGGCACCGAGCCCGATGCAAAGCTGCTTGGGTACAACAAGACCTATGAAAATGCACGCGCCGATCTGAAAGAGGTTGTTGCGGGCTAAGGACAGTTAAACCTACCTGGGAAGATGGCCCGGCCATCAGTATCCAATTTGGAGACTGATGAGCCGGGCCATTGCACGTGCGCAATAAATCAAACGAGAACAGTGGTAGCCTTAGGCTGAGGCATTTCCCTTCAGTTGCGTTGGGGAATTGCACTAGAGGCCTGAAACGCTTGGCTGCCCCTTCCACCCAACCCATTGAACCGCGCGGCCTGACACGGAGCCGCCGGTACTCCGTGCGGCCGCCGGTTCCGGAGCGGCGACGGCGAAAGCTGGCAGGCAAATTTGCACTGGCGTTGCTGCTTCTGCTTTCTGCGATTACCGGCTCTCTGGCCGGTCTGACGCTGGTTTACTCCGTCGATCTACCGCAAATCAACGATCTGGAGCGGTACCGTCCGTCCACTACGACGGATCTTCTTGATCGCAAGGGGCGCATCATCGGCTCGTTCGCGCTGGAACGGCGGATTGTGGTGAATTACGACGACTTTGCGCCGGTGCTGCGCCAGGCTGTCTTATCGATTGAAGACAAGAGCTTCGAGTCGCATTGGGGTGTGAACGTATTCCGCGTGGCGGGGGCGCTGTGGTATGACCTGCATAATCGCGGCCGCGCCCAGGGCGCTTCCACGCTGACCATGCAGTTGGCGCGCAACCTGTTTCTCTCCTCGACGCGCACAGCCACCCGCAAGATTCAGGAAGCCTATCTCTCCATCCAGATCGAACGGACGTTTACCAAGCAGCAGATCTTTACGCTCTACGGCAACCAGATCTACCTGGGCCACGGCATGTACGGCTTTGAGGCGGCCGCGCAGTTCTACTTCGGCAAGCACGCAAAGGATTTGACGCTGACCGAAGCCGCGCTGCTTGCAGGGCTGCCCAAGGGACCGGCGGCTTATTCGCCGTTGCTGAATCCTGACAAGGCGCTGCGGCGGCGCAACCTAGTGCTGAGCGAGATGGAGTCTGATGGCGTGATCTCGCACCTGGCGGCGGAGCAGGCGCGCAAGGCTCCTTTGGGACTGCACATCGCCCGTCCTGAAGCCGCTGTAGCGCCATGGTTTCAGGAAGAAGTGCGGCGAGAGCTGGAGAAGCGATTTGGCACCGAGCAGGTGCACGAGGCTGGCCTGAAGGTTGAAACCACGCTGGACCTGGACCTGCAACAAACTGCCAATCGCGCCGTGCTGGAGGGGCTTGCGGCGTACGAGCGGCGGCATGGATGGAAGGGCAAACTGGAAAATGCGCTCGAGGGCGGGACGAGTCTCGAAGAGTACAAGCATCCAGACTGGGCGATGCGGACCGGGGCCGGCGACTTTGTGCATGCCATGGTCACGCGCGTGATGCCGCTGGAGATTCGCGCACGGGTGGGGGCTGAGCAGATTGTGCTGCAGCCGGAGGACTGGAAGTGGACCGCGGTGCACTTTGCCGATGCGGCTGTAAAACCCGGCGACATTATTTATGTGCATCTCGGCGAGCAGATTGAAAGTGGCGCACGCAGGGCAACACTGGAGCAGGACTCCGGGGCGCAAGGAGCGTTGCTGGCAATCGACAACACCACCGGCGATGTGCTGGCCATGGTGGGCGGGAGGGATTGGGCCCTTTCGCAGTTCAATCGGGCGACACAGGCGGAGAGGCAGACCGGTTCAAGTTTCAAACCCTATGTGTATACCACGGCAATAGAAGAAGGCGCCAAACCCGACGACATGATTGTGGACGCGCCGGTGAGCTTCAACGGCTACAGCCCGCACAACTATGAGAACGACTACAAAGGCGCGATGACTCTGACCACCGCGTTCGCGGAGTCGCGCAACGTGCCCGCAATCAAGCTGGCGGCGCGTGTGGGCATACACAAGGTCATCGACATGGCGCACCGCTTCGGAGTGACCACCAATATTCCCGCCTACCTGCCGATAGCATTGGGCGCGGTGGAAATTACGCTCGAAGAGCAGGTGGCTAGTTACTCGGTCTTTCCCAACGACGGGATTCGCGTGAAGCCGCGGATGATTCGCAGGGTGAAGAACGCCGACGGCATCACGCTGTGGGAGGATGCGCCAGCCGTGACGCAAGTGATCGACCAGGAAACGGCGCGGACCATGCTGGGCCTGCTGCGCGCCGTGACTCGCATGGGAACAGGTGCCGCCGCGGCACAGTTGAATCACCCGCTGGGCGGCAAAACCGGCACTACGAGCGACTACACCGATGCGTGGTTCCTGGGCTTTTCGCCCTCGGTGACTTGCGGTGTTTGGGTGGGATACGACAGCAATGAGTCGCTGGGCGAAAAGGAGACCGGCGCCAGGGCTGCACTGCCGATCTGGATGACCGTGATGCGGACCGCGATAGTTGGGAAGGACGACGAGCAGTTTCTGGGTGACGAAAAGGGGACTCAGATGCTGAAGGCTGCGACGGCAGCGCCACGACCCGCGAAGAGTGATGTGGCCGCGACGGCGCGATCGGTTGTGAAATCGCCGCCTCAGCTGGCTGTCAGGATGACCGCACAGCCAACGGCTGGGATCGCCGCTGCCAAGCTGCGCGTTAAGCCGGCTTTGTCTTCGCAGCCGGCTCCGGCCAGGCCCGCGCCTCGAGTGCAGCCTGCGTTCCCACCCATCCCCAGGCCCGAATAAGCCGCGGCGCACCGCGATAATTGATTGCAGGTATTCTGGTTGCGAGGAACGCGCGCCCACTTGCGCCCGCGGCGAAAGGAATTGCCATGACACAGGATCGCAACGAATTAATCGGGAGGTTTTGGTTGACTGTCCGGGTCGTAATCCTCACCGCGATGACTGCCGCTGGCGCTCAATCTCTGGCGGCGCAGGAGCCGGGTGGCAAAGTGCCGGCGGAGGACGCACGCAATATCAATATCACGACGACTACAGCGCACATGCCGCTGCCGGTGTTTTCGAGTTTACAGGCGTGGGAGCAGCGCAAGGCGTTTCTGCGCAATCAGATTCTGATTTCTGCCGGGCTGTCGCCCATGCCGGAGAAGACTCCGATGCACGCGCAGATTTTCGGCAAGATCGAAGAGCAGGACTACTCGATTGAAAAGGTGTTGATCGAGACGCTCCCCGGTTTCTATCTGGGCGGGAATCTCTATCGGCCGCGCAATGGCAGAGCGAAGCGTCCGGGCCTTCTCAATCCGCATGGGCACTGGGAATATGGACGGCTTGAGAATCAGCCGCTTTACTCGGGGCCTTCGCTGGGCATCAGTCTGGCCCGCCAGGGATACGTGGTGTTTGCCTATGACATGGTGGGCTATACGGACACGATTCAACTGCCGCATCGTTTCGGGAGCCCCGAGCAGCGGTTGTGGTCTTTCGGGCCACTGGGACTGCAGCTTTGGAACTCTATCCGCGCGCTTGATTTCATCGCCTCGCAGAACGACGTGGACTCAGACCGTTTGGGAATAACTGGAGCATCCGGCGGCGCAACACAGGCATTTCTGTTGACGGCCATTGACGATCGCATACAGTTTGCATCGCCGGTCAACATGGTGTCGGCAATCATGCAGGGCGGCGACCTGTGCGAGAACGCGCCGGGGCTGCGGCTCAATACAGGTAACGTCGAGATAGCCGCGCTGTTTGCGCCCAAGCCGATGCTACTGGTCTCCGCCACCGGCGATTGGACGCGCAACGTGCCCAAGGAAGAGTACCCTGCAATCAAGCGAATCTACGACCTCTACGGCAAGGGTGACCAGGTCGAAGTGGTGCAGATCGATGAGGTGCACAACTTCAACCAGTTGAGCCGCGAGGCCGTGTACCGGTTCTTCGCCAAGGTCAATCCGGGGCTGAGCGATAAACGGGAACTGACCGAGCACGACATCACGGTGCCGCCGCTCCAGGACATGCTGGCGCTTTCGAACCGCACTCTGCCGGCGAACGCGCTGGATCTGGATGGCGTGTTTCATGTTTCGCGGGATGGGGCGCAGGCTCAGAACAGCCAGCCTCAAGACACCGCGTTTCTTCGCGAAAGGTTGAGGCAGACACTTGCGGTTGAGATTCCGCGTGATGTGATTACCGATGTTCATGGACAGTCGATTGTGCTGAGCCGCACGGGGAAGAATGACCGCGTGCCTGGAATTGCGATTCAAGGATCTGGTGCGGTTGTGATTGTCGTCGATTCAGACGGCTCGGCTGCTGTGCTGAAGACAGGGATCGTCAGCGGGCTGCGCAAAGAGGGGCGGGCTTTGTTGCTGTTGGATGTTTTTCAGACCGGGGCAGCGAAGGCACCGCGGAACGGCGCCGGCCCAAGTGCCAATGCGTTGAAGTTGATGCCCGACGCCGACGAGGAAGAACGCGCCGATGCTGCTGCGGGAAGTCCGAAGTTTCTCACCTTCAACGTGAGCAATGACGCGGCGCGGGTCCAGGACATTGTTACGGCAATTTTTTACGCGAGCAGAAGCGGACGCGACGTGGAGATTTACGCGAATGGCGACGCGGGTTTGTGGGCCACGTTTGCAGCTGCAATCAGTCCTGTTCCAGTTTCATTGCATCTGGAGAACGTGCCCAAACTCACGAGCGATGCGGACTACCTGCAGCACTTCAATGTTCCGGGCATTTTGCGCGCTGGTGGTTTGGAAGTTGCGGAGAAGCTGGCGAATGGCAGATGAGGATCGGCTTAACCGGGCCTATGACGTTCTGTGCTTTCCCCTTTTGCGCCAGAAGAAAGGCGCAAAGATGGGGCGCGGAGCATTTACGAAAAGGCTGGCGAAGAACACCGTGGACTAGCTGGACGTCATAGGCTTGGATCTCGAACCAGCCGGAAGTAGCGCTTCGCCTTTGCCACGTCCTTGAAGATCTGCGCCTTCAGCGCATCGATCGAGGGCCAATGCATTTCGCCGCGCAGGCGGAGCAGGAACTCCAGTTCGATCGGAGTCTGGTCGTCTAGATCTAATGGCTCGAAATCGAGGATGTGCGACTCGACGGCGAAAGACGCATCGCCGAAGGTGGGACGGTTGCCTATGTTTGTGACGGCTTGAAACCGGCGGCGCGCAACCGATAGCCTGGTGACGTAAACACCGAATGCGGGCAGGATACCGTCGTATGGGGCGAGGTTGACCGTGGGAACCAAGAGACGGGTGCCGATGCCGCGCCCGCGTGCTGAAGTGGAAAGCACGGAGAAGGGACGGCCGAGCATCCAGCGGGCGCGGGTCATGTCGCCAACGAAAACCCGTTCCCTGATGGCAGAGCTTGATACTTCGAGGCCGTGAACGCGGACCGGTTCATGCACGTGAACCTGGAAGCCGAGCCTTTCGCCGAAGTCGGCAAGTTCGGTGACGCCGGCATGTGCACGGTGCCCGAAGCGGAAGTTGCCGCCTTCGTGCAAGCCGCGGATTTGAAGACCCTCTATCAGGATGCGGCGGATGAAGCTTTGCGCGGAGAGGCCGGCGAGCGCCGCGTCAAAGGGCAAAATCAGCACGTCATCAATGCCGGCTTCAGCAAGCAGACGGAGCCGCTCGGCCATGGGCGTCAGCAGCCTGGGAGCTTTGTCGGGGCGGAGAAGCTGCTCAGGATGCGGATCGAAGGTTACGGCAACGGCGCGGGCCTTCAACGCGCGCGCTTCAGCCACCACTGAGGCAAGAATCTGGCGGTGACCCAGATGCACTCCGTCGAAGTTGCCGATGGAGGCCACGCTGGGGCCAAAGCCGGCCGGGATCTGGTCAACCGAGCGATAAATGGACATCACATGGAGGGGGGTATCGCTCATAGGTTCACAGGACCCAAATCCACTGGAATTTCGAGACCATCGTAGGCCAGCCTGATGTTGCCGGGCAGGGTGTGGTTGGTTTGTTCGTGGCCCAACTCGTGGGCGATGTGAGTGAGCCATGTGTGCCGTGCGCCAATACGCCTTGCCCACCTAACGGCCTGTTCCACGGTTGCGTGGTTGGGGTGCGGCTGATGGCGCAGGGCTGAAACCACCAGGTGGTCGAGGCCCTCAAGCAGCGCGAAGCTGGACTCGGGAATAGAACTGACGTCGGTTAAGTAGGCGGCACGGCCAAAGCGGAAACCGGCGATCTCCATCTCTCCATGCATCACCGGGACGCAGAGGAAATCGACGCCATGAACGGGCATTCGCTGGGCCAGCGGCTCCAGTTGCACGCGGGCGCGGGTGGGGTAAGTGGCATCAGGCGAAAACGTGTAGTCGTAGATGCGCCTGATCGCCTCGGCCGTGTCAGGCGAGGCATAGAGTGGGATGGGACCGCCCTCACGAAAAACCGCAAAGCTGATGGGACGCAGATCGTCGAGGCCCATAATGTGGTCGGCGTGGGCGTGGGTGTAAAAGACCGCATCCAGGCGGGTGAGTCCGTTGCGCAGGGCCTGTTCGCGGAAGTCGGGGCCGGTGTCGATTACAACAAGTCGCTCGCGCGGGCGGGAATGATCCGGGGCGGAATCCGGTTGGGGCCAGCGCACCAGCACGGAGGGCCGCAGACGCCGGTCGCGGGGATCGCTCGAGGTGCAGACCTCGCACCTGCACCCCAGCGTGGGAACCCCCATCGAGGTTCCCGTCCCCAGAAATGTGAGAATGCCCTCCATCAGCACCTATATCTTGCCCGGTGGGGGCGGCGGCTGCGGCTGCATGCCCTGCAGGGTGACCATGCTGGTGAGTTCGAGGAACGCCATCCGGGCTTCAAAGAGCACCGTCTGGAGCATCTTGTCCTCGGCGTCGGTGAGGTTGCCGCGGGTCTTTTCCGCCAGCACGCCGAGCAGGTCGATGGTCTGGCGCGCGCCCAGAATGTCCACACGCGGGCGCTGGCCTTCCTGGGTTCCGGCGCCCATCTGGATCATGGCGGAGACGTAAAACTGCTGTACGAGGTGCTCGAAGGTGACCGGCGGCTGGGGGCCCATGTTGGGATTCTGCGCGCGCACAATATCTTCAAGCCGCTGCGCGGAGGCATCGTACGCGGTCTTCTGCTCTTTGCTCTCCTGTGCGGTGGGCGGAGGCGGCAACTCGGGCTGCTCCTGCTGGTCTTCGACGGCTTGGGCAGAGGCGGTTTCCGGCTTGGGCTCGTTGACTACAAGGCGCGGCCCTGCGGACGGCTCAGCCGGCGCTGGCGTGACCTCCGCCGGAGGTGCGGAGGACTTGGTCTCCTGCTCTTCTTCCGCCTTCATTTTGCGGCGGTCGATCACGGTGAATTTGGGTGTCTCGCTCATGATTTTGTGTTATCCATCCGTTCCGATTCAGGTTCGTTCTGGGTCTATGTTGCTCAGGGTAAGAGGCTTGGCGGTGCGGCCAGAAGACGGGCCGCGCCCGTAACCGCTCCGGCAGTGTAGGCAAGAGGCTGGTTGCGGACTTCGGCTTCGCCGCGGATCATCCCAAGCGCAAATGTGCGGCTGCCGCCAGGTAAATGAAGTTCGGCGGCACTTGTTATGTTGCCCGCAGGCTTGCCGTCGAGAGTGAGCTCGGCGCCGGCGGCGGGAAGAGGCCCGGTGAGTTCAAACTGCCGCAAGTGGCGGTGAACACTGCCGCGCGAGCGGATGCGCTCCACGATCTCCTGGCCCAGGTAGCAACCCTTGTCGAAGTGCAGCGCCCGCATCTGCGAGGTCTCCTGGGGCAGGTCACGCTCGGCTATGTCGATGCCGTAGACGGGAATGCCCTCGGCAATGCGGAGGGCATTCAGCGAATTGAAGCCGACCGGAATGGAGCCCGCGGTGCGAACGGAGTTCCATTGCTTGGCAAGCACAACGGACGAGGAGGGGACCCAGAGTTCGTAGCGGGGAACCAGGACGCCGTATCTGCGCACCATCCTGAGATTCAGACCGTTCCACTCGATGCGCGCGCTGGTGAGCGGTTCAGGAAGCGTGGGCAGGCTGAGCCTGGCCAGAACCTCATCGACCAGCGGACCCGTCAGTCCCAGCGCGGTCTCGCCGTCGAGGGTGGCCAGTTCCACATCGTCCATGATGATGAAGTGTTCGAGGTGGGCAATGAGTTTTTCGTACTGATCGGCGGCAATCTCCAGTTCGAGTTCATCGCCGTCGCGCCAGACATGCAGGTCGCCCAGGATGCGCCCTTGCGCGTTGAGTACCAGGTTCCAGGCGCCGGCATTGGGGGCAAGGTCATTGACCATGTTGGTAACCATGCCGCTTAGCCAACGGAATCGGTCTTCTCCTCGTACCACGACGCGCTTCAGCCATCCCAGATCGTGAACGGCAGCTGAGGAAAGCAGCGCCGCTGTTTCAGCCTCCGGCGCGTCCAACTCTCGTGGGGTCAGTACGCCGCGCCAGGCGGCGAGTTGAGGCGGCAGGGCAAGGGATTCAAGCAGCGTGGCCAGCGGGGTGGCCATTGTTGGTGCGGCGAGGTCGGATTCAATCATGGGGGAATTTTCCGCGGGGCGCAGGCAGATTTCCGAGTGCGACGCTGCGACCTACCGCTTCCTGATTATAGCCTTGGAAGAGGTTGGCGAAGCAGGAGCCCTTTGGCATGGCCGGAGCAGCTTCCGGATTGGCTGCGAATGAGGTTTTGGGCATCAAAATGGGAGAACCGATGAACGAGCAGCACCGAGTGGCGGGAAGAGACGGGCGGGACCTGAAACTTCAGATACTGAAGCTGCGGGTTTTGCTGCTTGTGGTTCTGGTGAGTGTCTGGATGGCAGCCGCTTCAGCGCAGCAGTCGGCGACGCCGCAGCGCCCATCAGGGAACGCCCCGGCGCAGACGCAGACTCCCGAAAAAGACAAGGCCGCTACTCACATCACCCCGGATCAGGCCAAGCAGCTCTTTTCGCTGGTGGATGAACTGATCAAGTTCTCCTCCGATGAAACCGGACTGCCGGTAAAGAGCGAAGTCAAGCGGCAACTCACCAGCCGCACCACGGTGGAGAGCTACCTGAAGCAGAAATTCGAGGAAGATGAGAGCGCCAAGCGCATGCAGCAAGGGGAAATTGTGCTGAAGAAGTTTGGCCTGCTGGACCGCGACTTTGCGCTGAAGCCGTTTCTGCTGGAACTCTTGAAGGAGCAGATCGAGGCCTACTACGACGCCAAGACCAAGACGGTTTACATGCTGGACTGGGTGGGCATCGAAGAACAGAAACCGGTGCTGGCCCATGAGCTGACCCACGCATTGCAGGACCAGCACTCGAACCTGGAGAAATGGAACGACCAGACGCCATCAAAGGTATCTCTCAACTTCAATGAAGATACCGACCACCTGGCGCGGGACGAGATGGACACGGCGCGCGAGGCGGTTGCCGAAGGCCAGGCCACGGCCGTGATGATGGACTACATGCTGAAGCCGATGGGCAAGAGCCTGATAAAGGACCCGGAGGTACTGGATGTACTGAAGCAGCAAATGACCGGCTCTGAGAGCTCGCCGGTGCTGGCGCGCGCACCGCTGCTGCTGAGTGAGTCGCTGCTTTTTCCTTATCGCGAAGGGTTGAGCTTCGAGCAGGACGTGTGGATGGACCAGGGGCGAGAGGCGGCCTTTGCAGGCGCGCTGGACCGGCCGCCGACATCGAGTTGGGAGATTATCAATCCGCGCGAATATGAGCGGAAGCACCTGCCCGCCGTGCCGTTGCTGCCCAACATCCATCCCCTGGTAGACACGCTCTACAAGCCCTACGACATTGGCCAGATTGGCCAGTTGGACCTGCATATCCTGGCGCGGCTCTTTGGCGGCGACGCGGCCGCAGGCAGGCTGACACCGGCCTGGGACGGCGGCGTTTACTGGGCCGGGCAGCGCCTGGACGCCAAGACCCCGGAGGAACTGGCCAGCACCAAGTCCATCGCCCTGTTTTATCTTTCCGCGTGGAAGAACCCGGCGTCCGCCCAGGCGTTTGCGCAACTCTACGCCGATGAACTGGGGCGGAAGTATTCCGGGCTCAAGCCGATGCTGACGGCAGATAATTCCACTCCTGCAGGGCTGACCACCGGGCCGCCGGAGCCGCAATCGCAGGAGCAGGTCTACCAAACCAGCGAAGGCCCGGTGGTGATTACCACCCGTGGAAAGCTGGTGTTTGTGGCTGAGAGTTTTCCGCTCGATGTGGCCCGCAATCTAACCACACTGATCCTGGATGCACAGGGCACGGGCGAACTGCACCTGGCCAGGGCAACCGAGCCTGTGTCAAAGCCGACCCTGAAGCCGCTTACGGGCAACCTGAACCAATTCTTCTCAGAATGCGGATTGATGAAAGTTGCAGCAGAGGCTGCCTACAAGGCCGGAACCTCAGTGGCCAAATCGCGCAACCATCTTGCAACTACCGTCACGACGACTGAAGTCGCGCCCTGACGCAGGACATTTCTCAGAACCGCTGTAACGATCAGGCAGGTTCCTTGCTCACGAGATATTCGTCGAGAAGCACGGAGACCAATACGGCTGTAGGAACTGAAACCAGGGCTCCGACGATGCCCGCAAGCGCGGAGCCCAGCAGCAACGCGACCAGTATTGCCAGGCTGGGAAGGCCTACCCTGTTCTTCATAATGCGCGGAGTGAGAATCGAGTTTTCTATCTGCAGATAGACCAGGTAGAAGATGGCGATACCCAGCACCGCTCCCCATGAGTCAATGGCCGCAACCAGCAAAGCAAGCACAATGCTCATGGCGGCGCCAAGCACGGGGATGATGTTGAGCAATCCGGTGAGCACGCCCAAGGCATACGCATAGCGGACATGGAATGAGAGATAGACGATGGTGCTGGCGACGCCGAGGATGAGCATCAGGCTTCCCTGCCCCAACAGCCACTTGCCCATGCGGATCTCCGCACGCTGCAAGGTTGCATCGAGACGCTCGCGCCGTTCCGGCGGAAAGAAGGATAGGAACCACCGGTAAGCATGGTCGCCTTCCAGAATGAAATAGATGGTGAGGATGAAACCCATGGCGAGATCGAATAACTTGCCCGCCCAGTCGGTAACAGAAAGCAACAGGTAAGTTGCTGCCTGGCTGACAAGACCCTCGAGGCGCGAGCTTAGATCGGAGGTGTCGAGGCTTTGGGCGAACGGAATGTGCTTGAGTTTTTCCATGAGCCCTGGCAAGCGGGCCGGCATGTCCCGAGCGAAGCCCTGCAAGTCGCGAATGACCGGCGGCAGCGCCAGGCCGACAAATGCAGTAAGCGCCGCAGCCACAGCCAGCAGGAGAAGAAATACGGCTGTGCCCTTGAACGGCTGGTTGCGGCCAATGCGGACGTTGGAGATGGCTTGTACCACCGGCGTGAGCACTACAGCAAACAAGGCGCTGACATACAGCAGCACCAGGGCGTCACGGATAAGCCAGGCCAGGTAAAAGGCCAGCAGAAGTCCGAAGACGAAAATGATGTCGCTGCGAAGCGTCCGCGGGGTGCCGGAGGACTGAATCATGCGTTCCTTCCCTTACTTGCCAAATTACAGTCTTACTTAGCCTGCCCAATCACAAAAGCCCCGTGCCCCATCATTTCCGCTTTTTGCTGCGGAAAGGGTGGGAGAGCACAAATGCGGCTGGTCAAGCGGTGAGGTTTCCCACCCTTTTCGCAAGAGGCGCGAAAAGGATGGGGCACGGCAGACCGGAGGCCGATCACAAGGGCTTACTGATCGCCGCCCAGAATAGATCCGACGATGCCGCCCAGCAACGCGCCGCCGGCCGCAGAGCCAGTCTGCCGGCCCTGGTCGTGGGGAAGGTACTCATAGATTTGGTGCGCCAGGCGCGAGATGGGCAGCGTTTGCAGCCACACCGTTCCCGGGCCTTGCAGCACGGCGAGGAAGATACCATCGCCGCCGAAGATCATGTTCTTGATGCCCGGCACCATGGTGATCTGGAAACCCATGGACGCCTGGAACGCGCCCACATGGCCCGGATGCACGAGCAGCGTTTCGCCTGGCGCCAGGTTTTTCTGGATCAACTCTCCGGACAATTCAAGCCATGCCGTGCCCTGACCGCCGACGCGCTGGAGCATAAACCCGCTGCCGCCAAAAATGCCCGCGCCCAGCGACTGCTGAAAACCGACGCCGATGGTGACCTGAGGCGTGGCGCACAGAAAACCGTGGCGGTGAACCATGAATTCAGGGCCCTGGCCCAACTGGACCGGCACAATGTGGCCCGGCACCTTGGTGGCAAACGAGACAGCTCCGGGATACTGGACGGCGCGGTACTCGGTCATGAACAGGCTGCCGCCGCCGGCCACCCGTTTGATAACTCCGAACAGACCGCCGCCCCCGCCCATTTGCGTATGGGTAGTCATCTGGATGGAAGCGGTCATCCAGGAGAGCTCGCCGCTCTCAGAAAACACACTCTCGTTGGGGTCAAGCTCGACTTCAAGCACGGGCATGGTGGTGCCAAGTATCTGCGTCTTCATGGGGTGGTGTCTCCTCTACGGGAACAGTTTACCTGTAGCGGCGCGCCGTAACTGACTGTGAAATGGGAAATTCCGGCTTAGTGAGGCTGCAAAGTCCCCAGAATACGGAAATTTCGTCAACATAGACCGATAAAATCTCGCTATCATTGGTGCGCAATCAATCCAGGACATCAGGCCCTCGTAGAACCCGTTCCGGCTCTTGCTCCATTGCGGACTCGGATGGACCCGTCGCCGGATTCACTAACCGGTAACTGGTGGAGCGATCCACCGGCAGGAGAAAGGGTTATGAATTGGCCAATCGTTCGCATTTTGGCTGCCGCGACACTTCTTGCCGCATTCGCATGGGGCCAGCCGGCAAAACCCAGTAACAAGTTGGTGCGCTTCCACCGGGTGTCGGAGCCCCGCGAAGGGGCATTTACGATGCTCGTCCCCGACGGTTGGAGCGTGCAGGGCGGCGTTTATCGCGTGGACCCGAGCCGGGCCGGCGGAGCGGGTAACTCGGTTGCTGCAAAGGTGGACTTTATCGTGATCCGCGATGCCGCCGGCACCGCCATGACTCACCGGCTGCCTGACCGGCTCTACAAAGACATGCGCAGCTCGCCGGCAGCGGGCATGTTCCCACCGGGGAGCAACTACAACGGGATGGTAGTGTCGCCCCCCATGGATGCCATGTCGTTCCTCCTGAATGTGGTTCTGCGCCAGGGCCGCCCGCAGGCCCGCAACGTTCAGGTTATGGCCAAAGTGCCCCTGCCGGGGGTGGCGCGGTCTCACAACCAGATTGACCGCTCGATGGGCCTGACCCCCGACTTTCAGAACGACACAGCGCTCGTGCTTGTGGCTTACGACGAAGGCAGAACCCAATATGAGGAGGTGCTCTACACCGACATACAGGTGTGGGGCATGGGCGTGGGCATGTGGGGCAACAAGGACACCTACATGGCCCGTGCGCCGGCCAGCGAGTTTGCCGGCCTATGCCCCGTTTTCAAGCTCATGAACGACTCGACAAAACTGAACAGCCAATGGATCATTCGGGAGCTCCAGAGCCAGTCCGCTCGCGGAAAGATCATCGCCGACGTGCAGCAGCACAATCAGCAGATTGATGCGGAGATTGTGCGCCACCGGCAGGCCACCAACGCAGAGATCAACAACCAGATGCAGTTACTGCTCGCCGACAAGACGACGGAAATCAATCCGCACACTGGCAAGAGAGACATTGTGCCGATATATAACGGTCAGGGCGCACAGGCACACGTGTTCTTCGGGAATGACGGAACAGCGGTCCTGGCAACGGACCCGAATTGGGATCCGGAGAAGGATCCAAACTATGCGCGGAAGGGGTACACAATGACGCAGGAGTAGGACGGTCGGTTTAAGGTGTTTTCTTCCTGAAGGAACAAACGCCCGACGACCTTAGGCCAGTGCTGTCCCATCCCTTGCTAATCCCTGTTTCCCACCCAAGGTTATCTGCACTTATTCCACGACGGCGAGACTCGTTTCGGCCGTTGCCGATGAACTGCCGCCGACCCAGACTTTGTATATGGTTGGCTCGACGGTGCGGTGGATTTCTGCGTTGTAGAAGTTCAGCTCGTCGAAGCTTAGCGGGAAGTCGACGTGTTTCGTTTCTCCAGGGGCTAGAGTTATGCGAGCAAAGCCCTTCAACTCGCGTACGGGCTGCTCGACGCTGGCGGCGGTGTTGCGGACGTAAAGCTGGACGACTTCGATTCCGGCAACGCTGCCGGTGTTTTTCACGTCCACGCCGACGGTGGCTACCGGCTTCCACCCCACGGACGAAGACCTGTCCGTGGGGACCCCGGGGGTATGGCCGCTGGCAAGCACTTCGCGCAGCGGGACTTCGGGACCAGTTACAGTGGGCTGCGAGTAACTGAAGCGCGTGTAGCTCAATCCCCAGCCGAAGGGATAGAGCGCCGAGTTTTCTTCGTCGAGGTAACGCGATACCGTCCGCTCGTCTCCGGTGAGCGGCATGTGGCTGAGGTCGCCGTGCGCGGGGCGGCCTGTGGGTAGCTGCGCGTAGTACAGCGGCTCCTGGCCGACGGCGCGTGGCAGGCTGGCAGGCAATTTGCCGGAGGGATTCACGTCGCCAAAAAGCACGTCGGCAAGGGCGTGACCGGCTTCGATGCCAGGGCTCCAGGCGTAGAGGATTGCGGGAACGTGGTTGGCGGCCCACTTGATTTCAAGCGGCCGGCCAGCCAGGACGATGAGGATCACAGGCTTGCCTGTTGCTGCCACAGCTTCAAGCAATTTTTGTTGCGCGCCGGTAAAGCCCAGGTGGGCCCGGCTGCCGCCCTCGCCTTCCATTGCACCGGTAGGTTCGCCAAGGGCCAGAATGGCGACGTCTGCTTTCTTGGCTGTGTCTACGGCTTCGGCGATTGTCTTGGAGTCATCGGGGATTGGAGCGTTCCGGTCCCTGCCGTCAACCAGGTTGGCGTCTTTGCCACTGAGCAGGCCGCAGCCCTCGGCGTAGAGCAACCGGTCGCCCAGGCGCTCGGCGAGGGCCGAACGCAGCGTAACGACATATTTGGGGTTGCTGGCGCCGGACCACGCGCCAAGCATCTCGACATGGTTGTCGGCCATGGGACCTATGAGCGCCACTTTTTTGGCCTTGGCGGTGATCGGCAACAGCGTACCCACGCCTTCGACGGGATCGTTCTTGAGCAGGACGAAGGTCTCACTGGCTATCTTGCGGGCCGCGGCGCGGCGCTCGGGAGTGGCATCGTAGGCCGGCCCCTCGGCGGTGTAAGGATGATCGAAGAGACCCAGCGCGAACTTGACGCGGAGAATGCGGCGAACGGCCTCGTCAACAACGGACTCGGGAATCTTGCCGGCGCGCACTTGCGGCGCAATCACTGTCCCAAAGAGATTGCCCTCCATGTCCATGTCCACGCCGGCTTCAAGGGCCTTGCGGGCCACGGTCGCGTCGTCGGCGCCGATGGAGTGGTTGCGCAGCTCGGCCACCGCACCCCAGTCGGAGACCACAAAGCCGTCAAAGCCCCACTCGTTCCGCAAAATCTTCGTAAGCGTGAGGGAATTTGCACTGGCGGGAATGCCGTTGATGGAGTTGAACGAACTCATCAGCGTGGCGGCGCCGGCCTCGACAGCCGCACGGTATGGCTCAAGGTAAACCTGGCGAAGCGTGATCTCGCCCATGTCCACGGCGTTGTATTCACGCCCTGCAATGGCGGCGCCGTAAGCGGCATAGTGCTTTACGCTGACGGCGACCGAGTCGGGCTTGGAGAGATCGTCCTGCTGGTAGCCCTTGACCCATGCGCGGGCCATGGCCGAGCCCAGGTAAGGGTCCTCGCCGGCGGACTCGATGATGCGTCCCCAGCGGGGATCGCGGGCTATATCGACCATGGGCGAGAAGACCCAGGGGATGCCGTCGGCGCGGGCTTCAATTGCGCCGATACGTGCTACAGTCTCGACTGCCGATGAGTCCCAGCTTGCCGCCAGCGCCAGTGGAATCGGGAAGGTGGTCCGATGACCGTGGATCACGTCTAATCCGAAAAGAATGGGGATGCGGAGCCGCGACTTCTCCATGGCGAGGTGCTGGTAGTGGTTGGTGGCCTCGACACCCACCACGTTCAGCATAGAGCCCACCTCGCCCCTGGCAGCGAGTTCGTCGTAGCGCAAATTGTTGGCGCCCGGCCCGGTGGCGACTCCGGCGGAAAACTGCGCCAGTTGCTCCACCTTTTCGTCGAGCGTCATCTGCTTCAACAGCGCCTCGACGCGTGCGTTCACTTCCTTTGAGGCCAGTTGGGGGTTGGGCCTTGGGGCGGTCTGCGCAGCGGCGAAGGTGAAACCACAAATTGCAGTGAGCAACAGCGAAATCGATACACGGAGGAATGATGGCAAAGGAGTTCTCATGGCGTGGTCATCATAAATTGCAAGGGCGGGGGCCGTCAGGCAAGGCTCCCCAGTTTGATCCCTGCGGCAAAAACCTGTCGCTCAAAACCAATGAAATGAAATAGTATAGTCTTGCCAGAGACACGCATGCGCAAGATCCTTGTTCATCTGCGAAAGGCCCTTTGGCTAGCCCTCGACCACGATGTGCTGAACACTGCCAAGGCTGCCGCCTACTCCGGAATGCTTATGCTGTTCCCCGCCATGGTGGTGATGACGGCGCTGCTGGCCCAGGTTCCAGAGGGCACCACGCTGGTGGGCGAAATTCGCTCCGCGTTCGAGCAGATTCTGCCCGACGACTCGATGTCGCTTATTCAGTCGTTGATGCAGACCCGGCGCATTCATTCCACGCAGTTGATTTTTTCCGCGGGCGGGCTCTCTGTCTTCGCCGGCCTTGGACTGATGCTGTCGATGATGGAAGGCTTTCGACGCGCCTACCGGTTACCCCGGGATGTTTGGGGTTTTTGGCAGCGGCGGCTGCGTGCGCTAATGCTGGTGCCAATCGTTCTGGTTCCGCTTGCGCTGGCTACGCTGGTGCTTGTCTTCGGCCGCCAGTTTGAGACGTGGATGATCGACAATGCGGATCATGAATTGCGCCACATCGTGCTGCTCCTCTGGAGAGCGGCGCGTTGGGGGGTGGCCGTGGTTACCAGCGTCGCTGTTCTCGGTGCACTCTACCACTTCGGCACCAAACATAAGGAACATTGGACACAGGTGGCTCCCGGAGCCATTGCCGCCACGCTGGTATGGTTCCCGGCCACCTTGGCGTTCGGCTGGTACGTGACGCGGATCGCGGACTACTCCATGTTCTACGGATCGTTTGGCGCCGGCATTGCCACGCTGGTGTGGCTTTACCTGTCGTCGTTCAGCGCCTTGCTGGGAGCAGAACTGAATGGAGTTCTTTTCCGGGAACGGCAAGAGCAAAATCCCGCCGCAGAAGCCTCCAGATCGGATTCGATAGGTCTGTGACCGCTCTCACCGCCAGTTGCACACCCTGTATTGCAATCTACATAAAGGGGGTTTGTGGTCCTACACCCCATGTACAATGAAACGGGCCTCTCGCCAAATAGTTCCATTACCTAACCAAGACACCTATTGGAGCATCCCTTATGTCGTTTGAGCTGAATCTGTCTGAAGAACCATCGCAGCGCCGCGCGAAGATTGTCGCCACTCTCGGACCGGCCTCCAACACCGAGCCGGTATTCCGGAAGCTGGTTCGCGCGGGCGTGGATGTGGTTCGCCTGAACTTCTCCCACGGAACCCACGAGGAGAAACTGGCTCTGATCCAGATGATCCGCAAGGTAAGCCACGAAGAACACAAGCCGCTGTGCATACTGGGCGATTTGCAGGGCCCTAAAATCCGTACCTCTAAACTGAAAGATCGCCAGCCAGTGCTGCTGAAGGCCGGGCAGCGGCTGACCATTACACCGCGCGAATGCCCGGGAACAGCATCGATGGTAGGCACTACCTTCAAGACCCTGGCTGAAAACGTCGAACAAGGATCGCGGATTCTGCTCTCTGACGGCCTGATTGAATTGCGCGTTCATGAAGTTCTGGGCGACGACGTGGTTTGCGAAGTCATCAACGGCGGCATGTTGGGAGAAAACAAGGGCATTAATCTTCCCGGAATTCCAGTGAGAGTTCCCTCCTTGACCGAAAAGGACGCTGAAGATCTTGAGTTCGCGCTCAAGAATGGCGTGGACGCAATCGCCGTTTCCTTTGTGCGCACCGCGGAAGATGTTCGCCTGGTGCGCAACCGGGTGGCTGCCCTGGGCGGCGAAACATGGATCATCGCCAAGCTCGAGAAGCCACAAGCCGTGGAGCAGTTGGACGGCATTTTGCAGGCCGCGGACGGCATCATGGTGGCGCGCGGTGACCTGGGCGTCGAGGTGCCGCCGGAGAAGGTACCCGCCATCCAGAAGCACATCATCCGGCGCGCCGCTGAGCTTCGCAAGCCGGTAATCACGGCCACGCAGATGCTGGAGTCGATGATCGACAACCCGCGCCCTACCCGCGCTGAGGTCTCTGACGTGGCCAACGCGGTGTATGACGGGACCGACGCCGTAATGCTCTCCGGCGAATCTGCTGTGGGCAAATACCCGGTAGAGACCGTGGCCATGATGGCGCGCATTGTTGCCGATGCCGAGCGCCACATCAAGGAAGACACGAGTTACGACAACCGGGAGCGCCGCAGCGGACTCTCCATCGCCGAGACCATCTGCGAAGCAACGGCGCACGCGGCCGACGACCTTGACCTGCGCGGCATCGCCCTCTTCACCGAGTCGGGACAGACAGCCCGCCAGCTTTCCAAGTACCATCCAACAGCGCCCATTTTCGCGCTCTCGCCTGTGGACGTGACCATCAATCGCCTGAACCTGCTGTGGGGCACTACGCCGGTCCGCTGTCCAAAAGTGAATACAACTGAAGCGCTGGTGGATTGCGCCGAAGATCTGCTGGAGCAGCACGGGTATGTGCGGCCTCGCGAGGTGATCGCCATTGTTGCCGGCACGCGCACCAAGTCCGGCTCCACAAACTTCCTGCGACTGCACGTGATGGGCGAGCGCGCACTAGGTGGTGTACGCTTCTTTGCCCCGCGCGAAGAAGAGGTGGTTCCGGCTTCCACACCCGAGGATGTGCCCGCTCAACCCAAGCGGTCCGCTCCCAAAGTCAAGGCACCGGCAAAGCGCAAGTAGCTCAATGCATCGCGACCCAGCACAAACGCCACTCCTGCTTGGGAGTGGCGTTTGTGTTTGCTCCCACTGCTAAACGGCTGTTACTTCGCCGCCAGTTGCCGCAGCACGTATTGCAAAATGCCGCCGTGCTCGAAGTACTCGATCTCCTGCGGGGTGTCGATGCGGATCCGGACCGAGAACACGCTTATCTTGCCATTGGATGACGTCGCCTTAACGTTCAAATCCCGGGGGTCGGAGTCGGAGATAGTGACTGTTGCGACGTACTTTTCCGATGGCACTTTAGTTTGGGTAGCCCGAATTCTCTGGCCTGTGCGAATTGCATAGAGCCGAACAGAGATATCCGGAAAATCGTAAACCTCCTCACCCGTCAGCCCGAGCGACTCGACATTCTGCCCATCTTCAAATTGCAGAGGCAGAATGCCCATGCCGACCAGGTTCGACCGGTGAATGCGCTCGAAGCTTTCGGCAATCACGGCGCGCACGCCGAGGAGCTTTGGCCCTTTGGCCGCCCAGTCGCGCGAGGAGCCGGAGCCGTACTCCTTGCCGGCGAGGATGACCAGCGGGACCTTGCGGTCGGCGTACTTTTGGGAAGCATCAAAGATGCTCATAACCTCGCCTTCGGGCAGCAGACGCGTAACTCCGCCCTCGGTGCCGGGGGCCAGCTTGTTGCGCAGGCGAACGTTGGCAAAGGTGCCGCGGACCATGACTTCGTGATTGCCGCGCCGCGAGCCATAGGAGTTGAAGTCCGGCGTTCCCACGCCCTTAGCGGCCAGATATCTTCCGGCTGGGCTAGATGCCTTGATGTTGCCGGCGGGAGAGATGTGGTCGGTGGTGACCGAGTCGCCCAGCACGGCCAGCACGCGCGCGCCCACGATGTCGGTGACCGGCGCGGGCGTCATGGTCATGCCGTCGAAGTAGGGCGCTTTGCGAATGTAGGTGGAGTCAGGCTCCCATTGATAGACGTCGCCGGTTGGAAATTTGAGGCCTTGCCAGTTGGCGTCGCCGTCTGAGACTGTGGCGTACTCTTTGCGGAAGCCTTCGCTGCTGACGCCTTTCTCGATTGCTTCTGCAACTTCGGCTTGCGTGGGCCAGATGTCGCGCAGGTAGACAGGCTGCCCTGCCTTGTCAGTGCCCAGCGAGTCAGTTTCAAAGTTGTGGCCGATGCGTCCGGCGAGAGCGTAAGCCACCACCAACGGCGGAGACATGAGATAGTTGGCGCGCACGTCCACGTTCACGCGGCCTTCGAAGTTTCTGTTGCCCGACAGCACGCTGACTGCAACGAGGCCATGTTCATCAATGCTCTTTGACACGTCGGAGGGCAGCGGGCCGGAGTTGCCAATGCAGGTAGTGCAGCCGTAACCCACGACGTTGAAGCGCAGTTTTTCGAGATAAGGCAGCAGGCCGGCCTTGGCGTAGTAATCACTGACTACGCGCGAGCCGGGAGCGAGCGAGGTCTTGACCCACGGTGGCACGGTGAGACCCTTCTCAACAGCTTTTTTTGCGAGAATTCCCGCTGCCATCATGACAGATGGGTTCGACGTGTTGGTGCAACTGGTGATGGCGGCAATTACCACCGAACCGTGATCGAGGTAAGGGTCGGGATCGACGCCGAAACGCTCCTTTACCGTGGTGGTCAGGTGGACCGGGACTTTCTCTGCAATGCCGGTATCCGTAACTGTTCCGCGTTGCCAGGCTGCCGCTTTGCGCGTGCCGAGGGGCTCGGCCGTGGGAGCGAGGAGGCTCGGCAACTGCCGCGCAAAGCTGGCGGCGGCATCCTTCAGCAGCACGCGGTCCTGCGGACGCTTGGGTCCGGCGACGCTGGGCTCGACGGTTGCAAGGTCCAGCGACAGGGTCTGCGTGTACTCGGCCTCCGGCGAGGCGGCGGTGTGGAAGAGGCCCTGCTCTTTGTAGTAAGCCTCGACCAGCGCAATCTGCTCGCTGCTGCGGCCGGTGAGGCGCAGGTAGCGCAGAGTTTCTGCGTCGACTGGGAAGATGCCGCAAGTTGCGCCGTACTCGGGCGCCATGTTGCTGATGGTGGCGCGGTCGGCCAGCGGTAGCTCCGCTATTCCTGGACCATAGAATTCCACAAATTTACCGACAACGCCGAGTTTGCGAAGCGCCTGCGTAACCGTAAGAACGAGGTCGGTGGCGGTGGTGCCTTCGCGCAGTTTGCCGGTGAGCTTGAAGCCGACCACCTGCGGTAACAGCATGGAGACAGCCTGGCCGAGCATTGCCGCCTCGGCCTCAATGCCGCCCACGCCCCAGCCGAGCACGCCGAGTCCGTTGATCATGGTGGTGTGCGAATCGGTGCCGACCAGCGTGTCGGGATAGGCAAGAAGTTCGCCGTTGATCTCGGTGGTGAAGACTACGCGGGCCAGGTACTCGAGATTGACCTGGTGGCAGATGCCCATGCCCGGCGGCACTGCGCTGAAGTTGCGGAAGGCGGTCTGGCCCCACTTGAGGAAGGCGTAACGCTCGCGGTTGCGCTGGAACTCGAGAAGCGCGTTGGCGTTGTAAGCGCCTGCCGTGCCGAACTCGTCTACCTGCACCGAGTGATCGATGACCAGTTCCGCGGGGACGAGCGGATTGACGCGCTCCGGGTCACCGCCGAGGGTCTTGATGGCGTCGCGCATGGCGCCGAGATCGACCACGGCGGGCACGCCGGTAAAGTCCTGCATGAGGACGCGGGCGGGCATGTAGGCGATTTCGCGGCTGGGCTCGGCCTTGGCGTCCCACCTGGCCAGGAACTCGATGTCGGCGGCGGTGACGTTGACGCCATCTTCGCGGCGGAGCAGGTTTTCAAGCAGGATTTTGAGGCTGAATGGCAGGCGGCTCAGATTGAATCCGCGGGCGGTGAGGGCGGGAAGGCGATAGATGGTGTAAGAGCGGCTGCCGGAGGTGAGCGTTGCCCGGCTGGAGAAACTATTCCCTGTTTCGGAATTCATGGGGAAAGACCTTTCTATCCGCGCGCTGAGGCGGATGGAACTCTTGGATCAAGCCTTGGAAACCAGGCGCCCAAGGTCCACTTCGCCGCGCCGGCTGAGACCTGGGAGACCTGGAGTCAACGGAGATAGATTACTCAGCGGGAAGGGCGCCGTCCACGGTCGGGCCGGCCATGGCGAAAGCGCTTGAGCACAGGCGTCGAGGAGATTCGAACTGCGGAGCGGTTGAACATGGCGGACAAGAGCATTTTATCGCGAAAGATAGCCAATGGGAACCGTTCGCCTGCTTGACACGGCCCACAGAAAAAGGGGAAGGTGAGGCTGTGAGTGTTACCGCACCCGAGGAGACTTTTAAATGCACTTGCGGATAGCCGGAGTTCTTTTTGCAGCGACCCTCTCGCTTGGCGGCGCTGCCGTTGGCCAAACCCCTTCCAGCGCTCCTGCTGCCACGTGGGCCACGGCGGACGGCGTCACGGTACTGAAGGATTTTCGCTTCGGAAGCGGTGAGACGCTGCCGGAGCTCAAGCTGCACTACCTTAGCTGGGCACGCCGCATCGCAACGCGGCAGGGCACGTGGACAACGCGGTGCTGCTGTTGCATGGAACTGGCGGCAACGCGCACTCGCTTCTGAATCCAATTTTTTCGAACGTGCTTTTTGTGCCGGGCGGTGTGCTCGACATCCAGAAGTACTTTCTCATCCTGCCGGACGAGATTGGCCACGGCGAGAGCTCGAAGCCCTCCGACGGGCTGCATGCGCACTTCCCTGCTTACGACTACGATGACATGGTGCGCGGCGACCGGATGATGCTGGACGAGATGAAGATCGACCATCTGCGGCTGATTCTGGGAACATCAATGGGCTGCATGCAGAGCTTTGTGTGGGGCGAGACTTATCCGGGCTTTGCAGATGCGCTGGCGCCGTTTGCGTGCCTGCCGGTGCAGATTGCTGGGCGCAACCGGATGATGCGCTACATGGCCATCCAGGCTATCAAGCAGGACCCGGCATGGATGAACGGCGAGTACAAGAGCCAGCCAGAAATGGGGCTTCGCAACGCCCTGGAACTGCAGTTCGTGATGAGTTCCAGCCCGCTGCAACTACAAAAGCAGGCGCCCACGCGCGACGCGGCGGAGAAGCTCGCCGACAATATCCTCAAGCGCATGGCTACGGGCACCGACGCCAACAACCTGATCTTCTACTGGAACGCGAGCCGCAACTACGACCCCAGCCCGAACCTGGGAAAGATAATGGTGCCGGTGCTGTGGATCAACTCCGCCGACGACTACATCAACCCGCCGGAGCTGGGCATTGCCGAGCGCGAGGTGAAGAAAATGCCGAACGCAAAGTTCATCATGCTGCCTATTTCGGACGCCACGCGCGGTCACGGAACACACACGGCGGCCGCAGTGTGGAAGGACTACCTGGCGGAGTTCATGAAGGCCACGGAACCGAAGCAATGAAGAACTTGAGTGCGGCTGATAGCACGTCTTAGTGGCTGCCTTTTGCGCCGGCCTTTACGTGACCCTTGTCCCACTTGCCCTGATCGCGCAAATGGGCGATCTCCTGGCGGGCCATCTCCTGGGCGCGGAGGTAATCGGGCTTGACTACGCGGTTGAGGGGCATCTGGCCGGGCTCGAGGATGATCCAGTGACGAGGGCGCATGTACGACGGTAACGTGCGCGCGTGCTGGTCGAGTTCCCTGCGCTTCAATTCGACGGCGGGGCGCTTTTCAACCACGGCCACTATCGCTTCGGAGACCACGGCGTGCGCCACGCCGACAACAACGCAACTGGCGACTTTCTCCGCCAGGGTGCAGATGTGCTGCTCCACATCGCCGGGGAAGATCTGGTAGCCGAGCGACTTGATGACCCACTTTTCGCGGCCGGTCAGGTGCAGGCCCGCGGCGTTTTTGAAGCCAAGATCGCCGGTGTACAAGATGCCGTCGCTGGAAATCGCCTGCGCGGTGGCTGCGGGATCGTTGACATAGCCAAGAAAAGTTTGCGGACCGCGGAAGCATACGTGGCCAATCTCGCCGTTCGGCAGTTCATCGCCGGCGTTGCCGTCGGCGCGCATCTGCCGACGAATGGTGCACGGATAGATGGGCATGTCCAGACCGAGGCCATCAGGGAGCGTCTCCCCTCCCGCCACATTCGCTTGAATATATGTGCAAAAGCCTGCGGCTTCAGTAAGTCCCAGTCCGGTGCCTATAACGGGCGCCATGGTGGCAAGGTGGTCAAGGAACGGCCGCGGCACGGCGTTTCCTCCGTACGCGGCGAACTGCAGGCATGCGAGATCGTGGCCACTGTATTCCTTCAGCATCCACTCGAGGTTGTACATGGCAGGAATCTGGGCCAGGATCTCCGCCCGGTTTTTGGCGATGGCGCGCAACGAACAGGCGGCGTCGAAGATCTCAAGCAGGATTGCCGTGCCTCCACCAAAGAGTGTGCTCATCAGCGCCTCAGTCTGGCCGCCGACGTGAGAGGCAGGCAGATTGACCAAGGTGCGCGCGCCGCGGTCTCCGCCAAAGAACGATCCGCAAATGCACATGTTCTGCACGGTGATATTGCGGTGCGAGAGTAGGGCCGGCTTGGGCGAGCCGGTGGAGCCGGTGGTGAAGATGACCAGAGCGCCGTCGTCTTCGGCCGGACCTTGAGCTATCGCGGAAGAGTCCGCGGAGTTTAAAGCCGCTTCTGCAATGGACGCATACGATTGCGTGCCGGGAATTGCCTCGTCCGAATCCATTGCGATGAAATGCTGGATCCATGGGCATTGCGACTGTACGGCCCGCCATAGCGGCCGGAAATCGAATGGTGGTTTCACGCCGAGGCAGACAAATCCGCGCGGGCGGAGGATCTCGAGCGCTCGAACGACTTCAGCCGGGGTCAGGCGCAGGTCGAGAGGCGCAACAATAACGCCGATTTTGAAGCATCCGTACTCAAGCAGGACGTGATCGACGGTCATCGGCAGCACGGTGACCAGAGAATCGCCTTTTGCGAAACCACGCCGCAACAACTCTCGCGCCAGGGACGCGGTGATGCGGTCGAACTCGGTCCAGGTGACGGAGCTATCGCCATCGGCGCTGACGAGGGCCTGGGCATCCGGGCGGGCCGTGGCCCACTTGGCCACGACGCCGTGAAGAAGATGACGATCGGCAAATGTACCTTCGTAGTCGTCGAGCGTGAATTGAGGGACTTCCATCGTTTGACCCGCCGTGTTCCTGAACCAGTCGAACATTCGCGGCGGTAAGCGTCAAGGGCGGATGGAAATGAAACGGCTCCCATCATCGCGGCGTCCTCTGCCGCAAAGATGGGAGCCGCAAATCATGACCATCGTTACAGCTTCTTCAGCTTCCCTTCCAGTTCCGGAATGAAGCTCTCCTGCGCATCCGGTTCCATCTGTTTTGCTGATGCCAGGGCAGCTTGCCATGCCTTGCGGGCTTCGTCCTTCTGGCCCATGGCGGCAGAGATATCGCCCAAGGCGGCTTGGCTGATGATTTCGGCGGGGTCGATGGCGACGGCTTCACGGGCCAGCGCCTGGGCATCCGCGGGTTTGCCTTTGCCCAGCAACTCATACGCTTTCTGAGCGCGGCTGAGGGCGGCGGCCTGGTTGATCTGGAATTTGCCGCGATAGATGAAGACCGCGTAACCGATGGAGTCTGCAGGCTTGAGCGATTGGAATTGCGCGATGGGATTTACGCGGTTCGAGGGCCACTCGCAGCCGCTGAGATCGCCTGCGCTCAGCAGCACGCTACCGTTGACAACGGGCGGAATGATTTCTTCCCCACCCACCCAGCCGGTAATGGCATTGGGCAGAGGGCGGCAGCGGATGCCGTAGACGGCTGGATCGATGACCGGATAGGCGAAGTAGGAGAACCAGCACTCCTCGCCGGGATTCCGGTCCTGCCATGCTTTGACCTGATAGAGCTGTTGCGCCCAGTCCACGTTGGCGTCGCTGAGCAGGTTGTGGGTGTTCTTCGGCCCGCCCCAGGCCTCGTTGGCGTAGGCCATGTAGTTGGGGAAAACGGCCAGGGAGGAAACGACGTGGGCCAGGATAAGCACGGCTCCGACCCAGGCCCAGCGCTTGCTGTTGGCGGCCAGGGCGGTGATTCCGGCGGCGGCAAGGATGAAGACGAATGGGGTGGCCGGCATCAGGTGGCGTGCGCCGATGTTCATGCCTGCCGCTATGGCCACGGCCAGGTAAAACAAGGCCGGTATGACAACGTAAGCCAGTTCGCGGCCCTTGCGCAGGCGGCGGGTGACGATGGCGAAAAACGAAAGAGCGGTGAGCGCCAGCAGGCCCAGCGTGGACTTGATGAGAATGACGGCGGGAAAATACCACAGAACGCCGTGGGTGTAGACCTTGCCGAAGATGAAGGTCGGGTAGTACTGGGCCATGCGCTTCACATCGACCAGGCCCATCAGGTAGGACTCGGGGAGCAGGTGCATGCGGGCAATAGCCATGACGCCTGCGGCGTTGAAATGGCTGAGCGGCTTGACGTAGTCGGCCAGCGAAGTACTGAGGGCCAGGCCGGCCGGGCGTGCGGCGTAGCGGAACCCATAGAAGGCCCACAGCACCACAACGCCCACCACAACGATGGCGGCAAAAGCGCCGGAAAGGCGCAGCGCCAGGCGGGAGCGCGCACCATTGGGCGCAAGAAACAGTTCCCAGCCGATGAGCAGCACGAGCATGGGCGCCAGCAGAATGCCCGAGTGCTTGGTGGCAAGCAGCAGTCCGGCCACAACCCCGGCAAAGATGAGTCGCGGGATGGAAGGCTGCTTCACGTAGCGATAGAAGGCGTAGATGCTGGCCAGGAAGAAGAGCGAGACACCGATGTCAGTGGTGACGAATCCGGAATGGGCCAGGATGATGGGATCGAAGGTGGCCAGGACGAGCGCAATCACTCCGGCGAGATCACCGAACCATTCGCGGGCGGCAAGGAAGACGGTGAAGGAGAAGAGCAGCGCCAGCAGGCCGGGCAGGACCCGCATCTGGAGGACGATTTGATTACGATCGCCGTCGTTGCGGGCGACCCAGTCGCGGCCGCTCAAATAGGCTTCGACCTTGAAGTCGCGATTCTGCAGCGGAGGTACCCACAGATCCCGCCCGATCAGAGGCACCGCGGCGAGAAACTTGACCAGCGGAGGGTGCTCCGGGTTCAGGCCGTAATCGCCGGTGTGCGCCATCATGTAGGCGGCGAACATGTGGTCGCCTTCATCCCAGGTAAGCGATTCGCGATGCATGAGGAACGCCATTTGCGCCGCCTGCAGAACCAAAAGAACAACAACGGCCAGCCACAACCATCTCTTTGCAATAGTCACAGCGCTTAAAACTTCTTGTTGTCGGGAACCGGATCATTGTAATGGGATACGTGCAGGTATGAGGAGGAGTTCAGAACGCAATTATCGGACTCGCGTTATCAGACAAGCTTGCACCCGTCGAGGTACTGGGAGAGAAACCGGTACCGGGCTACACTGGAATTGCTCAGGATTCTCCGCGCACTCCCCCGTGTGCCGGAACGCAATTATCGCTTTAGTGCTGGCTGCACTTTCGGTTATTTCAGCCAACGGCTCGCCGGCTCGCACGGCGAAAGCGCGCAATAGTATCCCGGCCACGGCACCCTCCCATCGTCACCCCGGAAAGCCCCATCCAGCGCCAACTTATAAGGCTCGCCAGTCCGCAAAGCAAGCGGCACCGCACGCCGCCGCGCAAATCAGTGCGCGCAAGAAACCGGCAATTAGAGCGCGTTCGGTACCCTTGCCCCATCGCTCCAGTTCTCGTCGTGCCCATCAGCGTCAGGCCTCAAGCGTGCGAGCGGTGAAGAAGCCCGCTTCGTTGACCAGGGCCCGTGTTCCCATGCCGCCGCCCTTGCGGGGATCGTACGACTCGCTGGTCCGGCAGAACGACAAGACCGCGGCCGATAATCTTGAGCGCATTTTAGACGACCATGACCTCGCCGACCGCATCGCCCGCGGCATGCTGGTCCCGGTGCCAGCCTCCGCAAAGCTCACCATGAATCAGAATCTGCCCGCGGACCGGCGCTATTGCCGCCCATGGACAGCCAGCTTTCTGACCGATCTGTCGGGCGCACACTCGGCCGCTTTTCACAGTCCGCTCGAAGTCACCTCTGCAGTACGGACGGTGGAGTACCAGAAGAAACTTATGAAGACCAACGGCAATGCCACCGCGGCCGAGGGCGACATTGTGAGCCCGCACGTTACCGGATCCACGATCGACCTTGCCAAGCAGGGCCTGAGCCGGCAGCAGTTGGGCTGGCTTAGGCGCTGGCTGCTGCCGATCGAAAAGGCCGGCAAGATCGACGTCGAAGAGGAGTTCCAACAGGCCTGTTTCCACATCACCGTTTACAAAAGCTACATGCCGCCCATCCCGGCGCCGAGCAAGGCTGTCGAGGCCAAGCCAACAAAAGGCGGCGTTCGGCAAGCAGCGCCTGCACAGACCTCATCTGACGCTCCCACGCCAATCCCCTCGAGGGGCCGCTGAAGATGCGGATTTCAAGCGCAAACGTTCCCAACAAAAATTGATTGTGCAGCCTGAGCCCTTCAAGGTTACAATCGCGGGCAAAGCCGAAAGAGGCTTGCCGAGGCAGAATCATGAGCGATATGCAAGTTCAGAATGCGGGAGTGACGGCTCCCGGCCTGACCCAGATTCAACGCGTGACCAACACGTTTGCAGCGCCGTCGAAGACCTTTGAAGACATCAAGCGCGGCAACAAAAGCTGGTGGCTGCCGTTTGTGATTATGGCGCTCGTCGGCTACATCCTGTTTGCGGCCGTTGCAACCAAGATCGGAATACCGACGGTGGTTGACAACCAAATCCGGCTGGACCCCAAGGCTGAAGAACGCTTGGCGCAGGTGCCGCCGGAGCAGCGCGAAACGCAGATGAAGGTATCTCTGTATATCACTGAGGGCATCTTCATCGCTTCCCCAGCTTTTTTGCTGGCCACGGGCGCGATTGTCTCGCTGGTGCTTTGGGGCACCATCAACTTCGCCTTTGGGGGGAAGGCTACCTTCGGGGACGTTTTTGCCGTATGGATGTTTGCTTATCTGCCTTCGATCGTGAAGACGCTATTGGGGGTTGTCGTCATCTACGCGGGAGCCACGCCGGAGACGTTCAACATCAAGAATTTCGCTCCAACCAACATCGCGGCGTTCCTCAATCCGCTTGAGACCAACAAGGCACTTTACGCGCTCGCGGGCTGGATCGACGTGGTCACCATCTGGTACATGCTCTTGATGGGGATTGGACTTGCGATGGTGGCGGGCGTCAAGCGCAACTCCGGCTACATCGCGGTCTTCGGATGGTGGGCGATCCTGATGCTGATCAGCGTGGGCTTTGCCGCCGCCATGGGTTGAGAGCCGGCTCGATTGGGGCAATGAAGTTGTGCCTCGGACGAAGTTGCTGATCCTTGTGGCGAAACGCCAAAACAACAAAACAGCGCGAACCCCATTGGGATTCGCGCTGTCTTGTTTCTGCCTGAATCTTCTGCTAGTCGGTCCAGCGCCGCATGATCAGCGTGGCGTTGATGCCGCCAAAACCGAAGGAGTTCGACAGGGCCACGTCAAAGCTGCACGGAATGGCCTTGTTGGGCACATAGTCCAACCGGCACTCGGGGTCAACATTTTCAAGGTTGATGGTCGGCGGAAGCATCTGGTGTTGCAGAGCCAATACTGTGATTCCGGCTTCCAGGCCGCCGGCGCCGCCCAGCAGATGCCCGTGCATTGACTTGGTGCCGCTCACCTTGAGCCGGTGGCTCAGCGCGTGTTCGCCAAACACCAGTTCGATCGCCCGCGATTCGTTGCCGTCGCCCGCCGGGGTCGAGGTGGCGTGGGCATTTACATAGCCCACCTCCTCGGGCTTGATTCCGGCGTCTTTCAAGGCGGCCCTCATGCTGCGCTGGGCGCCTGCGCCTTCAGGAGCGATGCCCGTCATGTGGAACGCATCGGCGCTCATGCCGTAGCCAATTACCTCGGCAAGAATCTTTGCGCCGCGGGCCTTGGCAAACCCCAACTCTTCAAGAATGAGGATGCCTGCGCCTTCGCCGATCACAAAGCCGTCGCGGTCCTTGTCAAAAGGGCGGCTGGCGCGGGTGGGATCGTCGTTGCGCATGGAGAGCGCCCGCATCGCTGCGAATCCGCCCACGGAAAGCGGCGTTACCGCAGCCTCTGCTCCGCCTGCAATCATCGCGTCTGCGTCGCCATGCATGATCATGCGCACCGAATCGCCAATGGAATTGGCAGAAGTGGCGCAGGCCGTGGCTGTGGCGGAGATTGGCCCCTTGGCTCCATAACGGATGCTCAACTGGCCGGCCGCCATGTTCACGATTGCAGCGGGAATGAAGAAGGGAGAAATCTTGCGCGGTCCGCCCTGCAGCAGATTGGAGTGCTCGCGCTCGATAATTTCGAAGCCGCCGATGCCGGAGCCGATGAAGATGCCCACCCGGTCTTCGTTATCCGGGGTGACCTGGAGACCCGACTGGGCCATGGCTTCCTGTGCGGCGGCAAAGGCAAAGTGGATGAAGCGCCCCATCTTGCGCGCTTCTTTCTTGTCCACAAAATTGAGCGGGTCAAAGTTCTTGACCTCGGCCGCAAAGGTAACCGGAAAGCCGGTGGTATCGAATCCCTGAATGGGAGCCATGCCACTGGCGCCGGCCATTAGCTGCCGCCACACCTCAGGAGCGGTGTTGCCCACACCGCAAACCAGCCCCAGGCCGGTGATAACCACTCTGCGAGTCACAGGCTACTTAGCGCCTTTCTTCTCGTTCTTCTCGATGTACTCGATCGCGTCCTTGACGGTCTTGATCTTCTCGGCGTCCTCGTCGGGAATCTCGAGGTCGAAGGCCTCTTCAAACTGCATTACCAGTTCCACCACATCCAGCGAATCCGCTCCCAGGTCTTCCTGGAAGCTGGCGCCGGGGGTCACTTCGGCCTCGTCCACCTGCAACTGCTCGACGATGATCTGTTTCACCTTTTCTTCAACGGCCATGCGTATTTCTCCTCATATTTTTTCAAAAATCGAGAGTCCATCCGGGGCAAAGTCCAATCGCGCTCCGCCTGCCTACCATAACGGCTCGTGGCAGGGGAACACAACCGTCGCGCCAAAAAAATACGCAAGCCCGGAAACTTCAAGTCTACCGGGCGGCCCAAGGTGTGTAAAGGCTTGCAGGAACACGAAGATGGAGCAGGGAATAGGGAATAGGGAACAGGGAATAGCAAATACACGGGTTTTTCCCGAAAATGCACAGAGGAAAGGCGTACATTAGGCGAAGCAGGGAAAGGAAAGACCGATGCAGGATTTGATTCTTGGAGTTGCGGCGGCGTTGATCGGGATTCTGGTTGGATTCTGGCTTCGTGGCGCGTCTGCCAAGGCGGAAAAGGCTCAGCTGGAGCGGCGAGGCGCAGAACTTTCCGGCGAATTGATGGCCGAGCGGGAACGGACGCAGGCGGAACTCCGGGAGAAAACGGAGGCGGAGCGCCTGCAATCGGCGCGAATCAGCCGCCTCGAAGCTGACCTTGAAAACGAACGCAGGAATCTGGCAGAAAAGCTGGCCCTTCTGGAGAGTGCCAAGCAGGCGCTGGCCCACCAGTTCGAAGCCCTGGCAGGCGAGATTCTCGAGAAGAAATCAAAGAGCTTCGCCGAAGGCAGCCAGAAGGAACTGGGAAACCTGCTCACACCCCTCCGCGACCAGATCAAGGAGTTTCGCGACAAGGTGGAGCAGGCACAGACCGATTCAAAGACCGGCGTAACCAAACTGGAAACCCTCATCGGTACGCTGGGCGGGTTGAATCAGCAGTTGACCGCGGAAGCCCGCAATCTGACCTCTGCGCTGCGCGGCTCCTCGAAGGCACAGGGTGACTGGGGCGAACTGATTGTCCGGAACCTGCTGGAGAAGGCAGGGCTCCGCGAGGGCGAACAGTTCCGCGTGCAGGAGACCTTTGACGCCGTTCCCGGCGATGGCGACGAAAGGCAACGCAAGGCGCGACCGGACGTAATTGTGAATCTCCCCGGCGGCCGCCACCTGGTCATCGACTCCAAGGTTTCGCTCAACGCCTACACCGACTCGGTGAATGCCGCAACAGAAGAAGAGCGCAAAGCCGCAGTCAAGCGCCACCTGGCCAGCGTGCGCGGTCACGTTGACGAGTTGGCAGCCAAGAGCTACCACAAACTGCAGACGCTGGAGACGCCGGATTTTGTGGTCATGTTCATTCCCATCGAGCCAGCTTTTCTTGAGGCGCTGCACGAGGATGAGTCCCTCTGGCGTTATGCGTACGAAAAGGAAGTCCTGCTGGTCGGTCCAACCACGCTGCTGTTCGTCATCCGCATCGTCGATAACTTGTGGCAACAGGAGTTGCAGGCCCGCAGCGTGCAGGATGTGATGAATCGCGGCGCCGAGTTATACGACAAGTTTGTCGGCTTTGTCAGTGACCTCGAGGCGATAGGCAAAAGCCTGCGCGGCGCCGACCAGAGTTATTCGAATGCCATGAAGAAGCTCAGCGAGGGCCGCGGCAATCTTATCCGCCAAGTGGAGTTGCTGAAACAGCTTGGAATCAGAACCAGCAAGCAGATGCCGCGCGGCCTGCTGGACGATGCAGAGGTGGAGGAGTCCGTCCTTTCGTTGGCGGCTGCCGCTGAAGAGAGCGGCGAGGCAGAGTAGCGAGCGACCAGCGATTCAAGTGGCGGAACGAAGGCTTTAGCGCGATAATCAGCGTATGGCGACATTGCCCAATTCGGAAGAACTCTGGACCGTGCGGGAATACCTTCGTACGAGTTGGAGCCCGGACCGCGAATTTGTGGATGGGCGCATCGAGGAGCGGAACTTGGGCGAGAAAGAACACTCCATCATTCAGCGGTTTCTCACGGTGCTTTTCGCAATAAGACGCGCCGAATGGGGTGTCGAGGTTTTTCCCGAACTTCGGACTCAAACAGCGGCCAGGAATTTCCGGGTTCCCGATGTGCTGGTGATCCGCGCGGGTGAGCGCTTTGATCGTTACATAACAAATCCGCCTCTGATCGCCATTGAGATACTCTCGCCGGAAGATACGCTGCGGGGCATGCAGGAGAAGGCTGCGGAGTATCGCCGCTTCGGCATAGAGAATATCTGGATCATCGACCCTGAGCCACGCTTGGCCTATAGCTTCACCGCCGCAGGACTCGAAGAGGTGCAGACAGGTGAGTTAATCGTGCCGGGCACACCAATCCGCGTGGTGCTCAGCGAGATGTTTGCTGAGTTGGATAGGGGCTAATCAGCTCTTCAGCGCCACCCGGATATGTAGTTCCTTCAACTGCTGCTCGGAGACTGTTGTCGGCGCGTCGGCCATCAGGTCGATGGCTTTGGCGGTTTTGGGAAACGCAATCACCTCGCGCAGGCTGGGCGCGCCGGCCAACAGCATCACGATGCGGTCAAGTCCCAGCGCGATGCCGCCGTGGGGCGGAGTGCCGTATTCCAAGGCGTCGAGGAAGAAGCCGAAGCGCGCCCGCGCCTCTTCATCGCTGATTCCGAGAGATTGAAATATCTGCTGCTGCACGTCTTTGCGGTGAATCCTGATAGACCCCGAGCCAAGCTCAAGACCGTTCATCGCCAGGTCGTAGCAGTTGGCACGCACACTTGCCGGATCGGTAAGCAGGTTGGCCATGTCCGCTTCTTTCGGCGAGGTGAATGGGTGGTGCGCGGGCATCCATTTTTGAAGGCCCAGGTCGTACTCGAACATGGGGAAGTCGACGATCCAGATGGGATTGAACGCCGTCGAGCCATCCACAGTTTTGCCGCTGCGCGGGTCGGCGTTTTGGACTACCTCTTCGGTTACATGGAAGGCGCCGTGCTTATCCGCGTACTTCTTAGCCAGTTCGGTGCGGAAGTTGCCGGCAGCCGAGTAAACGTTGATCTCGCGCTCGCTCAAGCGGCCCTCGAACTTGGTGTCGCTGGCCTTGATGTGGTGGGCGGGGTCGCCGGCCACGATGATCACGAAGTCGGCTTCGGCCGCGCCGCACAACTCGCGCACGTTTGCCGCAGCCTCGGGGAAGCCCTTGGCCAGGCGCTTGAAGTCGTCGATGAATTTGGCGCCCTTCTTGGAATCAAATATCGGGTGATTGTCCTCGCGCTCCTTGCGGCTCAGTTCGCCGACTTTGGGAATGCGCAGCGCCACCACCGGCAGCGCAGGGTCAATTTGCAGCGTGGCCAGGGCCGCGTCAGTAAATGCCGGGCGCACATCGGTGAGGCCGGGCAGCCTCAGGTCCGGCTTGTCGCTGCCGAACTGGCGCATGGAATCGTCGTAGGTAATGCGCGGGAAGGGAGTAGGCAGCGTGACGCCGGCCGCGGCAAAACCCGCAGCCATGAACTGCTCCACAACAGCAAACACGGTCTCCTGGTGCGGGAAGCTCATCTCCAGATCGACTTGCGTGAACTCAAGCTGGCGGTCGGCGCGCTGGTCCTCGTCGCGGAAGCAGCGGGCGATCTGGAAATAGCGGTCGAATCCGGAGATCATGAGGATCTGCTTGAAGATCTGCGGCGACTGCGGCAAGGCGTAAAACTCGCCCGGATGGACTCGACTTGGAACCAGGAAATCGCGCGCGCCCTCGGGCGTCGATTTGGTCAGGATGGGCGTTTCGATTTCAAGAAATCCCTGCTTGCTGAGGCTTTCGCGGATGGCCCGAGTGATCTCGTGCCGCAGCCAGAAGTTGCGCTGCATCTCCGGGCGGCGCAGGTCGATGTAGCGGTATTTGAGGCGGACCTCCTCGTTTTGAATGGCCTCGTCAGAGGGCGAAAAAGGCGCCAGGCGCGCATCGTTCAACACCAGCAACCCGGTGGCTTCGATCTCGATCTCGCCGGTGGGCATCTTGGGATTGATGGCGTCTTGCGAGCGCAAGCGCACCTTGCCCACCGCGGCCACAACGTACTCCGGGCGGACCTGCTCGCCTTTCAAGTGCCCCTCAGGCGTCAGTTCCTTATCTAAAACAATCTGACAAATGCCGGTGCGGTCTCTCAGGTCGAGGAAGATGAGGTTGCCGTGGTCGCGGCGGCGGTTGACCCAACCCATCATCACAACTTGCTGCCCGGCGTGGGCGGCGCGCAAATCGCCGCAAAGGTGTGTCCGTTCGAGGCTTCCTAAAAAGTCAAGCAATGCTCTTATCCTTTACTCGCTCCGAGGAGTGGATAGAAAGACAGCCAACTCCGCGTGAGGAACCTTTGTCTGTGTGCCGGTGGAGAAGTTCTTCACTGTCAGAATACCGGATTTGAGCTCATCTTCGCCCAGGATGACGATCTGGCGGGCGGTCTTGTCGGCGGCTTCAAACGATTTCTTGAGCCGGAAGCTGCCTTCGCCCAGTTCGACCCAGAGCCCCTGATGGCGCAGTTCGCGGGCCAGGTTCAGGGCGGCCGCATTCATGTTTTCGCCCAGTGGGGCGACATACGCGTCGGCCAGCACTTGCAGTGCGGGAGACTCCTGGGCGAGAAGGGTAAGGACGAGACGGTCCTCGCCCATGGCGAAGCCGATACCGGGCGCCTTGGGTCCGCCGATGGCCTCGCTCAGCCCGTCATAACGGCCTCCGCCGAGCAGGGCGTTTTGAGCGCCAAGGCCGCCGTGGGTGAACTCGAAAGTGGTTCGCGTATAGTAGTCGAGGCCGCGCACCAGGCGGTTATTGCGCTTGTAAGGCACGTTCGCTGCATCCAGTGCTTCGGTCACCGCGGCAAAGTGGGCCTTCGAGGCCTCGTCCAGCGAGTCGGCAAACACTGGCAGAGTGTCGATGATGGGCTGGTCGGCGGGGACCTTGCAGTCGAGCACCCGCAGCGGGTTGGTCACGGCGCGGCGCTGGCAGTCTTGGCACATACCAGAAACGATCAAGTCGAGAGCGGTACGAAGTACGTCGTTGTAGCGGGCGCGGTCGGCGGCCGAGCCTACGGAGTTCAGCTCGAGCGTCCAGCCGGTAATGCCCAGTTCGTCCAAGAGCGTGGCTAACATCTCAAGGACCTCTGCATCCCGCAAGGGACTTTCGCTGCCCGCCGAGGTCGGCCCGATGACTTCCGCGCCGATCTGCGAAAACTGGCGATAGCGGCCCTTCTGCGGTCGCTCGCGCCGGAACTGCGGGCCGATGTAGTAGAGCTTCTGCAACTGCCCGCTCTCGCCCAACCCGTGCTCGATATAAGCGCGCACCACGCCGGCAGTGTTCTCCGGGCGCAGCGTCAGCGACTGCGTCTTTTCCGATTGCGCCCGCGCCCGGTCCTCCCACGTGTACATTTCCTTCGAGACGATGTCGGTCTCCTCGCCGACGCTGCGGGCAAAGAGCGAGGTGTCCTCAAAGACAGGCGTGCGAATCTCGCCAAAGTTGTAGCGGGCAAAGACCGATCGCGCCGTAGCCTCGATGCGGTTCCAAAGCGCCGTCTCAGGCGGCAACAAGTCGCGTGTGCCGCGAACAGCTTTCAATGTAGTCATAGCTTCTCTAGTCTAAATGGGTGGAACCTGTGCCTATCCCGCTTTCCCGCTCGAGCGGCCGTGGACGGTGGGAGTTACCCCAGACTAAGAATGCCTCAAGGAGTAGGATCCCTCCCACGATGAGGCTGTAGTGCGCAGTTCCAATCATGCCGCTCAGGCTTGCGAATAAACCAAAGCCCACATGCGGTATCGCCAGCCATCGCACACCACCCACAAGAAGGAACGCCGCAAAAAGTACTGCGAACGAGAGCAGGGACCAGGACACAACGGGAAGAAACGCATTCGTTGGATACACGTGGAGGAGACCGCCAAAAAGCAGGTCGAGCGCGAAGCTAAAGGTATAAGCAGAAACTGTGGCGAGGCCAAGCGAAACGATGAGCCTCAATCTCACACGGGGGATTGCTTCTTCCTTCCGGTGCATCTTGCTCCATTTCTTTCAATGGTCTGAGGCGTTGGTAGGCGTTTGCTGCGAGACCTCACGGACTCGCGCCTCGATCTGCTTGTCGCTCATTCCTTCAACTTCTGTAAGGTCCGTTTCACCAGGGAAGGCGCAAAGGACTTGGTCTGCGTCCGTGATCCAAAACTGTACTGCATCCGGCTTCGATTGAGTACTGAAATGGAGGGTACACCCAGGAAAAACCCGGTGCGCAATCCTACCCAGGCGGATTTTTTGGACCTTGTACCTCTCGATCGACGCCTGCAAGGTGCTGTCAATCCGGGTCTGCCACCCCGGCCCGGTGGCTTTGAAGTGGTCGATTACTTCGGGAGATAGGCGCAGTGAAACCAGTTTCTTGGTTGGAGTCTTTTGCGGGCCGCGCTTGCCTCGCCGCACTACTTTGCCGTGGCGGACCAGATCGGCCTGAGCAAAAAATGCGCGCGTAGCTTCGGCATCGTTGGGATCGTAGGGGCCGTCCTCGGGCTCGTAGGGGATCGCATCGCCCTCTCTGACGGTCATTACGCGCTCCCAGTCAGTTTCACTTTTTGTCTTCTTCATACTGTTTGCGCTCCTCTCGTGAAGCAGGCCGGAACGAAATCACCCGAACCTCGTCGCCACGTTCGACATAGACCAGAGTCAGCAGCCGCCCCTTGACCACGGCAAAGGCAATGTCCATCAAGCGGTCTTCGTCTCCCCGGCTCGATTCGTATGTGCATTTGTCCGGATTCTCGTAGACAAGATAGGCATCTTTGAAGTCGAGCCCGTGCTTCTTCAAGTTGGACTCTCGCTTTGCCTCATCCCATACGAACACGGTTTAATCGTAGCTACAATATACTTTGGAAGCAAGCACATTCATACATTCCCGCGAAATCTGCAGAAGCCCGGCTCGGAAAGAACAGAAAGACAAGTGCTTGCCCGCCTGCATCCTCTCGCTATCTCCCGCATCCAAAACGCCATGGAATATCGACTTCTCGGAGGCTCCGGCCTCAAGGTTCCTGAGCTTAGTCTTGGAACTGGCACGGTTGGCGGCGGCAACGAGTTTTTCAAGGCCTGGGGCGACACGGATGTTGCCGAGGCTACGCGGCTCGTCGATATCTGTCTCGAGGCCGGCGTCAACCTGTTTGACACCGCCGATGTTTACTCGAACGGCCTCTCGGAGGAGGTGCTGGGCAAGGCGCTCGCCGGCAAGCGCGACCGGGCGCTGATCTCTACGAAGGCCAGCTTCCGCTTTGGCGACGGGCCTAACGATATGGGCTCTTCGCGTTACCACCTGCACCGGTCGCTTGAGGGAAGCCTGCGCCGCCTGGGCACCGACTACGTGGACATCTACCACCTGCACGGCTTTGACGCGCTAACGCCCATCGATGAAGTGCAAGACACACTGAACACCTCTGTCCGCGAGGGCAAGGTGCGCTACATCGCCTGCTCGAATTTCTCCGGCTGGCAGCTGATGAAGTCGCTGGCCGTGGCCGACCGGTACGGATGGACCCGCTTTGTGGGGCACCAGGTTTATTACTCGTTGATCGGGCGCGAATACGAGTGGGAACTGATGCCGTTGGGCCTGGACCAGAAGGTTGGCGCGCTGATTTGGAGCCCGCTCGGCTGGGGCAGGCTTACAGGCAAAATCCGCCGCGGAAAGCCGCTTCCTGAGCAGAGCCGCCTGCATAAGACCGCTGGCGCCGGCCCGCAGGTTTCGGACGAACATGTTTACAACGTGGTAGACGCCATTGACGCCGTTGCTGCTGACACCGGCAAGACTGTTCCCCAAATTGCGCTGAACTGGCTGCTGCAGCGGCCCACGGTTTCATCGGTCATCATTGGCGCGCGCAACGAGGAGCAGTTGCGGCAGAATCTGGGCGCTGCGGGCTGGAACCTGACTCCCGGGCAGATGGCCAAGCTCGATAAGGCCAGCGCGCAGCCAACGGTATACCCTTATTGGCACCAGCGGAACTTCCCGGAGCGGAACCCGCCGGCGGTATAGGCGACGTGCAGATACGGTTGAGAATCGGCAGGCGATCCGGATAGAACCTCCGACGGCGGTTCTGGAGACGCGGCAGGGGGCTCACCTCGTCCGAATCTTGTGGTGCCTCCGATAGACGTAATGCCCAATGAGCCAGCCAACGGCGCTTCCGACCAGCGCGTCCGAGGGGAAGTGCTCCTGTCCGAGGACACGAGTGATGCTTACGCCGGCGGCTGCCGAATAGACTCCGAATTGGACCCACCTCGACGGGTATTCACCGGCGATTACGGCTGCCGATGACCAGGCAAGCATGCTGTGTGACGAGGGAAACGAGGAATCGACCCCGGCGCCGGTCTGGAAGAACCGTCCCCGCCCGCTGTCCGCTCCTGGCCGTTCGCGCCAGAAGATCAGCTTCATGCCCTGCTCCACCACCAGCCCATCCAAGATCGCTTCGCCGCTCAGGATGCCGGCTTCCTCAGCGTGCGCATCGGCATGCATGCGGCCAGCTCCGTATAGAGCTACCGGGGTGACGATGAGGCCCGCTGTAAGCACATTTGAGGCATCGACATTGGCGTGGTTAAAGGTGGCATCGTGGGAGACGACTGACGATAACGCACGGTGGTCCGTGGCAATAGCCGCGCCCGTGGCCAGGGTGAGCGGAACAAGCCATTTGAGATCATGCGCGTGAATGCGAGCCGGGTTGGTCCAGATGGCGGCTTGATCTTTCAGGATGTGAACGGGAGTATTGCGCAGCGTTACGGCATCTTTTTCCTCGGCTTTGGATACCTCTGCGGCCTGCGGTGAGGGCGTATCCGGCAAAGAAGCGAGACTCTCTGCGGAAGATGGCTGCGGATTTGGGCCATCGGCAGTTTGCCCGCCCGCCGAAGCACAAAGGGCAAGCATCAAGGCTGAAGAGAGCAAACCAGGCAGGCTTGCCTGCTTCAATTGCACTCGCCGTGGGAGATGGTACGCAAAACTACAGGGCATTGATGCCTCGCTATTCACACTCCGTTCACAACTGAATTTAACTTCTGTGCGGGGTGAAATCTGACCACTTTAGCTCTAGGTTTCCTTGAGGTAGATCTCGACGTAGTCCAGGTAGTTTTTGGCGTATTCGAGAATCAGGGCGTGGTCTTTGTCGGTTAGTTCGCGGCGGAGTTTGGCAGGGACGCCGGCCCATAGGGTGCGCGGCGGAACGACCGTCCCCTCCGGCACCAAGGCGCCGGCGGCGATGATGCAGCCGGTGCCTACGCGGCTGTTGTTCAGGACCTGACAGCCCATGCCGATGACTACCTCATCCTCCACCACGCAGCCATGCACGGTGGCGTTGTGGCCAATTGTGACCCAGTCGCCTACGATCACCGGATATTTGTGGCGCTGGCCGTGGAGCACGGCGCAGTCCTGAACGTTTGAGTTGGCGCCCAGGCGGATGGAGTTCACATCGCCGCGGAGAACGGCGTTCATCCACACGGACGAGTGCTCGCCTAGCGTCACGTCGCCGATGAGTTGCGCGGAAATGTCTATGTAGCAACTGGCGGGCACTTGGGGCTTGTGCCCCTGGTAGCTGCGGATCATCTTTTTGTGAGGCCTCCACGGCCAGTTTAGAGCAAAGCGCCTGCTGGGCCAGGAGATTGCGCTTTCTGCACGCGTTTGGGGCGTTCCGGCTTCAAAAGGGGCAAAATGCTACCTGGCGGGGAATTTGTTTTTGGCGTTTTCAGGGCTGTTCCGCTCGGAAGTTCTTCTATATATGGTTTTAAATGAATAACTTAGCTTCACAGTTTCACAGTTTCACGAATTCTGGGGGAGGGGTAGGGTACCCCTCTTCGGGACGCCGAAGCGCGAGGAACCTGATTCCACGGTAGCAGAAAGGCGGAAATTATCTGCAAAAGTTGGAGAGTTTTGAGCAGGAATTTGGCCCTTGTCTGTTGGGCCGAAAATACCTCGATTGGAACGGGTTCCCCAGATTCCGTCCGCCGCGGCGGACCCCATGCGGGGCTATTTTCGGGTCCTGTCTCCGGGGGGAAGAGTCGGCGGTTGAGTTGCCAGGGAAAGGAGAAGGTCGGCCTCCCCTACATGATGCATTCATGCAATTGCCCCGACGCGCAGGGGTCCCAGCTACAACGTTCCAGCGTAAGCCTCTTATAATCCAGCCCATGGGCGAAACGACTGGAACCCCGGCGGCGGCGCGACGGGTTGAAGAACTCAGGGCGGAACTGCGCCGGCATGAACATTTGTATTACGTCCTGGACGCGCCGGAAGTTACCGACGCCGCCTACGACGCGCTGATGAACGAGCTGAAGCGCATCGAGGCCGAGCACACTGAACTGCTGACTCCCGACTCGCCAACACAGCGCGTGGGCGGCAAGCCGGCAGAGGGGTTCAAGAAGGCTCCGCACTCGCGGCCGATGCTGAGCCTGGACAACGCCTACTCGACCGAAGAATTGGCGGCCTGGGACGCGCGGGTGCGCGAACTTGCAGGAGGCCTGCCGGTCGAGTACATGGCCGAGCTGAAGATGGACGGGCTGAGCGTGGCGCTGCGCTATGGGGCTGCCGCCGGCGGAGCAAGTAGTCTCATTGCCGGTATCACGCGCGGCGACGGGCAGATTGGCGAGGATGTCACGTCGAACATTCGCACCATTCGCAGCGTGCCGTTGAGCATTTCGGCTGGAAAGCTGAAGAAGGCTGGGTTGCCGCAGGAATTTGAAGTGCGCGGCGAGGCGGTGATGCCGGAAGCCGCGTTTCAGCGGCTGAATGAAGAACGCGAGCAGGAGGGGCTGCCACCGGCAGTGAATCCGCGCAATGCGGCGGCGGGCACGCTGCGGACACTTGAGCCGGGCATTGTCGCCAACCGGCGGCTGGATTTTTACGCTTACTTTTTGCTCGTCGATGGCGAGTATTGGCCGCGGGGGCAGCGGGCCACGCTGGATGCACTGGCGGCGCTGGGGTTCAGGGTGAATCCGCACCGAAAGCTCGTGGCTACCGTGGAAGAGATGACGCAGTTCATTGACCGGGCCGAGGCCGGGCGCGCAACTCTGGGCTACGAGATCGATGGAGTGGTCCTGAAGGTGGATGCGCACGCCACGCAGCTGCGGCTGGGTTATACGGGCCGCGCGCCCCGGTGGGCCATTGCTTACAAGTTCACAGCCAAGAGCGGCGTGACCCAGGTGCACGGCATTACGGTTCAGGTGGGGCGCACGGGCAAACTGACGCCGGTGGCCGAACTGGAGCCGGTGTTTATCGGCGGAACGACGGTGAGCCGCGCCACGCTGCACAATGCGGACTTCATCGAGCGGCTGGGGCTGCTGCTGGGCGACTGGGTAAAGGTGGAGCGCGGCGGCGACGTGATTCCCAAAGTGGTGGAGGTGATCGAGGACGCGGATCATCCGCGGGGGAAGGAACGCTTTGCATTTCCGACGGAGTGTCCGGAGTGCAAGATTGCCGTGGTGCGCGCCGAGGGCGAGGTGGACTACCGCTGCGTGAACGCCAACTGCCCGGCCAAGCTGCGCGAGAGCCTGTTGCACTTCGGGCGTCGCGAAGTGATGAACATTGAGGGGCTGGGTGAAGCGGTAGTGCAACAGTTGCTCGATCGCGGCATGGTGAAGAGCGTGGCCGATCTCTACGACCTGACCGAGGAACAGTTGCTCTCGCTCGAAAAAGAGGTCACCCGCACAAAGAAGACCACTGGAAAAGAGGAGACAAAAACCGAGCGTCTACTCGGCCCAAAGGCAACAAATACCCTTCTCGACCAAATCAATGACTCTAAAAAGGCCGGCCTCGCGCGAGTTTTGATGGGTTTGGGGATTCGCTTCGTCGGCGAGAGAACCGCGGAGTTGCTGGCCCAGGAATTCGGCGACATTGAAGAACTGGAAAAAGCGAACGCTGAGAGTTTGGAACATGTAGAGGAGGTTGGCCCACGCATTTCGCAAGCCATTTTGGAGTTTTTTGCCCAAGAATCAAACAAGACCCTTACTGACAGTCTCCGGAAGGCCGGCGTGTATATGAAGGCCGAAAAGAAGCTGCGATCAGCCCAGTTGACAGGGCTCAATTTCGTTTTGACCGGCACACTGCCCACACTGACGCGCGAGGATGCCAAGGCGAAGATTGAGGCAGCGGGGGGCAAGACAGTGGGGTCAGTCAGCAGGAATACCAACTTCGTTGTGGCGGGCGAAGACGCGGGTTCAAAACTAAGCAAAGCTAGGGATCTCAATATTCCCGTCATCAACGAAAATGAGCTTCTGGAAATGCTTAGATCCGGGGCGGCCACTAGCTAGGCGTATTATGCAGTTGACCTTCAAACGACTGGTTTCCCAACGCAAGGAGAGATTTGGGAATGGATTTCGTAGTTGTCGATGTTGAGACTGCAAACGCAGACCTATCAAGTATCTGCCAGATTGGAATCGCTTCTTTCCGTGACGGAGAGTTAGCTGATTCGTGGGTTTCGCTGGTAAATCCCGAAGACTATTTCAGCGCAGTAAACGTGTCCATTCATGGAATCGATAATTGTCAGGTAGTTGATGCTCCGACATGGCTACAAGTTCATCCGCAGGTCAATTCTCGATTGCTGGGCAGGATTGTTGTGCGCCATACACCTTTCGACCGCTTGGCGCTTAGTCGGGCGTGTGATCGCTACAGCTTGGCAGGGTGCGAATGCTCATGGCTCGATTCCGCAAGGGTCGTAAGAAGGGCGTGGCCGCAGTTTTCGAGATCAGGGTACGGTCTCTCCAGCATGGCCGCTCATTTCGGAATCGAATACCAGGCTCACGATGCACTTGAAGACGCTCGATGTGCTGGACTTCTACTTCTCCGCGCCGTTGCCGAAACTGGCCTCAGTCCCGAGCAATGGCTTATCCGAGTAAAGCAGCCAATTGATTCCTCAGTCCATTCAAACCCAACTTTTAAGAGAGACGGCAACCCGGATGGTGGGCTGTTTGGGGAAGTACTTGTTTTTACCGGAGCGTTATCTATCCCTCGCCGCGAAGCGGCTGATGCGGCAGCAGCGGCAGGATGCTGCGTCGATGATGGTGTCACGAAACACACGACGATACTTGTAGTAGGAGACCAGGATTTGCGGAGGCTAGCCGACCACGAGAAGAGCTCAAAGCACTTAAAAGCCGAGCAGCTCATTGAAAAGGGTCAGCAGATTCGCATCCTCGGAGAAAGCGACTTTATGCGTATCGTTTCGCGGGCAGATTCTGCGGACTAGTTGGTTTTTGAGTTCCGACGGTCTAAGAGGGGCTCGGCGAGGTTCGAGGTTTCCCAGGTCCCAAAATCGGGACCTGGGGCACCCACCATTTGTGGAATTCGCGGGCCGGTCGATACCGGTCGATTACTTACTGCTCTGAGTCGGGCTTCTCAGGATGAAATGAAGGATGAGACACGTGGCAGTTTGGCTACCGTCAACGGAACCAGTTCAAGGGCTTGAACTGAACAATCGCGACGACGATCAAAACCAGGTCAAAGAGCACAGCAGTCTCACCTTTCTTTCATCTAGAACCATCAGTTGGAGTGACGGCGCAGGGCAATCTCGGAACGGTGCTCGGCGGCTCGCGTCTCGCGTTCGCGCT
>OCZT010000281.1_pt1 | contig 49179 bp, 39 predicted proteins | sample 1539031 | NCBI WGS metagenome assembly OCZT01 (sample SAMEA3539308, study PRJEB22396) | soil metagenome | biome: tundra; feature: field; material: soil | place: USA | collected 2010-05 | depth 0.15 m
TTCGCCCACAGCCCGTCGCTCACGAGGGGTTTCATACCTCATGGACGACTCCAATGTCAGTTGTGAAACGCTCTCTAAGCCCCGCGGAGCCCGTGACCATCGCAACATGCTGACCCCTTCTGAACCGGTAGTTCATACCGGCGAATCGTTCCTTTTGGAAGCTCTCGGCAAGGTTGAACGCGGCCGGATGGACGAGTAGGTTCCCAGCGTGTAACTATTCGACGTCGCCGGCAGTCTCGCGGAAGTGGAGGATTTCCCGTGCGGCCGACGACGGGACGACGTACGGACACGGCTATGATACCGGCGAACCCAATTCGGGAGGGCAGGAATTGAGCGGGGTGCTCGTCTTCTTTCACTGCCCTTCCAACACGGGCTACGCGATCTCGCAACTCGAACGTGTCTTCCTAGCCGCGGCGTGCCGCGCGGCAGGCAGCCTTGAATCGGTGCACTTCGCCTACCCCGACCTTTCGGCGGGCCACCCGGCAACCCTGCCGTCAGAGTTTGACCGCGTATTGCGGTTCGACCCCAGACTTGGCGACGAGGCACATCTCCGATCGATCGAGGAGTACGTTCGCCGGAACGATATTCGAATTGCCTTCGGTTTCGATCAGCCGGTCCGTCTTCCAGGATACGAGGCGCTCAGGCGGGGTGGAATTCGAACTTTCATCTCGTATTGGGGAGCTCCGATGAGCGACCTGAATCACGGGTTGAAGCTCGCGATGAGACGCCTGGACGTGGCAATCTCCCGGCATGGTCCCGACCACTTCATCTTCGAGTCCATCGCGATGCAGCGCGCCGCCGTTGAAGGCCGCGGCATACCACATTCGAGGACCAGCATCACGTATCTCGGCGTAGACACCGAACGCTTCCGGCCACCGGCACGTCCGGATTGGTATGCGCATGAGCTTTTCGCAATCCCGAAGGACCGTCGCATCATCTACTACTCTGGACATATCGGAGAGCGCAAGGGAGTTCACGTCCTGGTACGGGCCGTGGTGGAAATGGTCACGCGTCGGGACCGCCGGGACGTCCACCTGGTCATTCTCGGCGATCGCACCGGACAGGCTGCGGCATTCGAACAGCTGTACCGGGGGACGCAAGCCGAAGGCCACATCACGTTCGGCGGATACCGAAGCGACGTCGAGCAAGTCATTCGCGGCGCGTATGTCGGCGCTATCGCATCGACGGGCTGGGATTCGTTCACGATGTCGTCCGTGGAGATGGCCGCCTGCGGGATTCCACTCGTCGTGTCTCGCGTTCCCGGCCTGGACGAGACGGTGGAGGAAGGGAAGACCGGATTCCTGTTCCCGGTCGGCGATCACCAAGCGCTTGCCGACCGTCTGGCCCAGATCGTCGATGACCCGGTTCTGCGGCAGCGCATGAGCGATGCCTCCCGCGAGCGAGTGCTGAACCGATTCACCGTAGGCCGGCAAATCGACTCGCTCGCTTCCACCATCGCCGACGTGGATGCCAAGCGGATCGCGCGCGTCCGCTGAGAGCGGCACGAACTTGCGATCACGACTGAAGTCCGTGATCGAACGGGTGATCATCGGGACGGGCGTCGCCGCGGTACGTCGCCGCGCGATGCGGGGGAGGACGCTCATCGTCGCGTACCACAACGTCGTTCCGGATGGGGAACGCGTCCGGGGTGACCTGAGCCTTCACCTCCCGCAGCGTCGATTTGCCGAACAGTTGGAGCTCCTGGGCGAGATTGGACACGTCGTGCCGCTGTCGCGCATCGGCGAGGAGCCGATCGGCGACCGACCCCGCTTCGTCATTACCTTCGACGACGCCTATGCGGGTGCCCTGTCGGCGGCCGTGGCGGAGCTTCGGAGCCGAAAGATGCCGGCGACCGTGTTCGCGGCGCCCAGCCTGTTCGGTCAAACGCCGTGGTGGGATGTTCTTGCAGATGGCGATACGGGCCTTACACCCGATGCCGATCGCGATCACGCGGTGTTCCGGCTGGCCGGCCGGAGCGACGCGGTGCTCGAGTGGGCACGCAGCAAGCGGGGTCGGATGCCTGGGCTCATCGACGCGCCCAAAGTCGGCACCGTCGACCAACTAAAGGCCGCGCTCGAATACGAGGGTCTAACGGTCGGGTCCCACTCGTGGTCGCACGCGAACCTGGCCGTGTTGCGCGGAGGCGAGCTCGAGGACGAGTTGCGAAGGCCTGCGGTGTGGCTGGAGAACGCATGCGCCGACCGATACGTCCCGTGGCTGGCGTATCCCTACGGCCTGGCGACACCCGAGACTGAGCGGGCCGCTGCGGCTGCCGGTTACGCCGGCGCACTTCGCGTCGAGGGCGGATGGCTCCAGCGTTCGCACGCGCAGACTCCTTACGCGTTGCCGCGCTTGAACATTCCGCGCGGATTGTCGGAGGCCGGATTTACTCTGCGCGTCTCGGGAGTTGTTCCGGTCGGATCCTCCGCCGCCTAGCTGCAGTTGATCAGCACGGTGTTCACAGGACCTGAGCGTCAGTCCACATGCGCGAACCGCGCTCGCAGGTAGAGGAGAATCATCCGCCAGTTTCGCCGTCCGGTCAGGCGCAGGGCGAAGAGCCCTGCCGCATCGCGCTTGAGCGCGAGGTGCACGAGTCGAGGGAGCGCGGTCGCATAGAACGCGGCGAACGCCTTTGCACGCACCAAGGGAATGCCGAACACACGACGCTTCGGCGACCCTTGGAGTGACATGTACACGAGAGAGTGGGATGTTTCGCTATAGTATTTCAGGAGGTACGCCTTTTCCTTCCGGCCCTCGTCTATCACGTGCTTCACATCGATCGACGAGTTGTAGACGATTGCGCGGCCGCGACTGAGCAGGTCGTGATAGATGCGCGTTTCCTCCCCGATGTACAACTTTTCCATGGTGCGTCCGAGACGTACGTCGAATCCGCCAAGTTCAACAATGGCGTCCTTGCGGATGGCGAAGTTCGCCCCGAAGAACTCGTGGAGCGCGTCGGTCACGACCAGGCGGGCGTCGCCGTAGTCGAGGAGCGCATACGCCGGACGCAGCTGGTCGCTGAACCACGGGGGCCGGTAGCCGCGCCAATCGGGACGAACCCGGCCAAACACGCAATCGACGTGGTTCTCTCCAAATTCCTGCGCGTAGATCACGATCCACTTGTCGTCGACGAGCACGTCGTCATCCGTGAAGATGACGACGTCGCCCGCGGCTTCTGCGACTCCACGATTTCTCGCGAACGACAATCCCTGCCTGGTCTCGAGAACGCGGCGAAACCGCATCCGAGCGACGAGCGCAAAGTCCGCGCACACCGTGGCCGTGTCGTCCGTCGAGTTGTTGTCGATCACCACGAGCTCGACTGGACGGTCGGCGGGAAGCCGGCACGCGTTCACGCTCGCCAGCGTCGTCGCGAGGCTCGCGCAGCGATTGCAGGTGCAAATGACGATCGAAAGGGAATTGGCGGGCAACTCCTCACGATGCTCCACGTCATCATCAGCCCGTCCAGCGTCGCTGCGGGACACGTTCTACTCGCTGCCGCCTACGGTTTCCATATCAGTTCGCGTCATCGCTTGCCGTGCCCACTACCAGATCCGAACGCACGAGCTCCGCAAACGCCTTGTTGGATTCGACCAGCTGAGCGAATGTCCCGACGGCGGCGATCGAGCCGCGATCGAGAAACACCACCTGGTCGGAGTGCTTCACGGTCGAGAGACGATGTGCAATCATGATGATCGTCTTGCTCGCCCTGAGAGTCCGGAGCGTCTCCAGAATGTCCCGCTCCGTGACGGAATCGAGCGCGCTCGTCGCTTCGTCAAGAACGAGAATGTCCGCGTTGTGGTAGAGTGCCCTTGCGATGCCGATGCGCTGCCGCTGGCCGCCGCTCAGCAGCGCCCCACGTTCACCAACGCGGAACTGATATTGCCCCGGCAGGCTCTCGACAAACGTGTCGATGTTCGCCAGCGACGCGGCCTTCCTCACCCTCGCGACGTCGACGATGCTCGATGTCTCACCGAACGCGATGTTCGCCTGGACGGTATCATCGATGATGAAGATGTTCTGCGGTACATAGCCCAGGTGTCTTTGCCAGGCCCGGACGTTTGCCTTCGTGATTTCGATGCCCGAAGAACGAATGCTTCCGCCGGCCGGCGTGAGCATTCCAAGCAGAACCTCGGCCAGCGTGCTCTTGCCGGCCCCCGAGCGCCCAACCAGCGAGACGATCGTGTGAAACTCGACCTCGAGCGAGACATCGTGGAGCGCCCGTTCCGTGGCACCCGGGTAGCTATAGGAGACGTTCTCCAAACGGACGCTGTCTCCCAGGGGGAGCGGCGCGCTTTCCACATTTCCTGCGCGAGAGTGCGCCCTTCCGTCGAGCACATCATCGATGAATCCCGTCAGAGACGAGCCGTTCGCCTTGATCTGCGAGACGGACTTGTAGATCTGCTGCACCGCCGGAAGAAGTTTGTACCCGGCCACGGCATACAAGCTGATCGTGGAGATCACGCGGACGGATGCTCCGGAGTCCCTCAGCAGTTTAACCGACATGAGCATCAGCCCGCAAAACGTTATCGTTTCGATAATGAACTTCGGCAAGTCGCCCGCCAGCCCGATAAACGCAGCCGATCGCGCACCCGACGTGCTGTTATCATGGAATTCCTTCTCGTACGCCGCTTCCTTGCTGAGCAGACGTATTTCCTTGATTCCACCCAGACTCTCGTTCAGCAGTTTGATCTTCTTGTTCAAGATCGCCCAGACGTTCTCTCCCTCCGCGACCATCTTCCTCTTGAGAACACCGAAGACGAGCAGATAGGCGCCACCCACGACGACAAAGGCAGCCAGGGACAGCGCGGCGTCCAGGTACATGAGCCCGGACAAGATGACGATTGTGACAAGAATCTGAGCCGCGAGGAGCAAGAAGGGCTGAACGACGTTGTAGACATAGCGCGGCACCTCGCCGCTCAACACGGCGATCATGCGAGCGGAATTGCTGCTGCTGTAGTACACGAAGTCCTTGCGGACAAAACTGGAATAGACGGCGTCCTGCATCTCGACAAGAAGATTCTGCGCGAAGAGGAAAACCTGCCAACTCGAGATCGCGGCAATGGAATTCGACACGATGATCACAACGACCAGCACCACCGCGAAAAACTCGAGAAACGCCACGTCACTGGCGAACGAGTAGGAATCGAACACGTAACGTGCCACGACATTGGTGTGGATGAGCGCCGGATTGGTGACCAGGGCGACGAAGGGTGCGATGGAAGCGATGCCCCCCACCTGCAAGACGGCCGTCACGACAAACAGCAGCTGCATCAGCACGTACTGACGCAATTGTCTTGGTGTGAGCAAACGATGCAAATCTCGAACGAACTGGAGCACGCACTACCTCAGGTGGCGGATGAGCAAGGCGAGCGCCGTGACGTGCTCGGCGGTGTCCACGTCATGGTGGAGAAGCGGCTGATGGCGCCGGAAACGCGGTGCTCGCCACGGGAGAATTCGTGAGAGAAAGTCTGGCCTGCAGCATCCGCTTGAGCAAGGGGAGATGAGAATGGCCCGACGATCCCCGCCATCACATGCGCGATCCACGAATTGACCCGTCATCGAAATGCCCGTGCCTCGCAAGCATCTCGTCATAGTTACGAATACCGTCGGATGGGGAGGGACCGAGGTTCTGGTGTGGCGCGCTAGCCAGCGGGCCACTGCGCGCGGTCATCGGGTGACCATCGTCCAGGCCGGACACAACGTATACGGTGCGCGCGGCATGCTTGGTAGTGGTGTGGAATCCGTCAATGTTCCGGGGGCGTTTGGGAGCTCTTCCGCGCGAACGTGGTATCGATTGCTCCGCGGCCTCGCTCCCGATACCATCGTCCTGTTCAAGGGCGGTATCGACGTCCGCGCGCTAACATTCGACCTGGCCTGCGTGGCGCTTCGAACCCGCTACGTCACCGTTGAGGCGCACCTTCCGCCATTGCTTGTTCCTCTGCCCCACCGGCGTACGCTACGTGGGTGGATAGGCGTTCGTGTTCGATTCGCGAGGACACGGGCGGCTGCCTGGCTGCACTCCCGGGCGCCAACCCACATCGTCGCGCCTAGCGTCGTCATCCGTGACCGGCTCGTGACGCAATACGGCTTTCGCCCGGACATCGTGGTGATTCCCATAGGGATCGACGCCAAGGTTTTTTCGCCGTCCGAGTCATTGCGCCTCGCTCAACGTGAGGCGTGGGATATCGACGCACACGATGTCGTGATGGGCGCCGTCGGCCGCATTGACGCCGTCAAACGGCTGGACTGGGCGGTGCGTGCGCTCGCTTCGCATGTCAACTCGGGAAACCAGCCGCCGGTGTGGCTGGTATTAGGCGGTGAAGGCAAGGAGCGTGAATCGCTGACGGCACTTGCGCGCAGGCTGGACGTCGCAGAACGTGTCAAATTTCTCGGTTGGGTTCCGTCGTCGAGCGATGTGATCGCATCGCTCGACATCTTCGTATTGCCCAGCGAGACGGAGGGGTTTGGTATCGCCCTCATCGAGTCCATGTCGACAGGGTGTGTCTGCGTGGCAACCGACTCGGGCGGTCCGCGTGAGATCCTCACCGATACTTCGCTCGGATGGCTCGTGCCACGCGACGACGAACAGGCGTTCGCGGCAGCCGTTGAAAAGGCAATCGCCATGTCGCCGTTGGAGCGGGCGAGGATGGGGAACAACGCGCGCGCCAGTGTGCTCGATCGTTTCGACCAGGAACGGCTGGACGATCAGCTCCTCGACGAGATTCTGGGTTGACGGCCCGGCAACCGCGCCCGCTTACACCGGGGAGAGCGTTGCCACCAAACCATCGACAGCCGTCGCCACACAAGCGAAGCTCATGCGCACCGCATCGAGGTCACCGTTGAAGGGATCGGGAACCGCGGGATTTCCCGGGCGCCCTGGATCGAAGCCCCCTAAAAGCGTCACCTTGCCGGCTGCCTTTGGAAAGCGTGATACCACTTCGGCCTCGTTGAGGTAATCCATGACGACGAGAAGATCCGCAGCCTCCACGATCTTTGCGCCGAGCTGTGTGGCCCGGTGCCCGCTGAGATCGACCCCGTGCTCCCGCGCGACCTTCACACCGCGCGGATCGGCCAACTTGCCCGGTAGCGCGTGCACGCCCGCGGAGGACACTCGTAGCCCGGGAAGGCGCGCGACCACGTCCGGTCGGCTGAGCAATGCCCCCGCATATGCGCTGCGCAGGATGTTCCCGTGACAGATCGCAACGATCGTCATCGTCGGCCCAGAGGGCGTCGTGTGAAATCGTACGACTCCCAGGCGGCGGAGGAACGCCAGCCGGAGATAGGTTAGGCGCGCACCGGATTCGAGGCGCCCGAGGTCGCGCAACAGCTGCACGAATGGGCGAGGGAGTACAGCTTTAAGGATCGAGCGGATCATCGAGCCATTTCAGCCGGAGCACGGGTTACGAGCGGAATGACAAAGTTAGCCTCCACGCCGGGCCGTGTGGCTCCCCCGCGGGTGCTTCACATCCTCGCGCCCGCGGCGTACGGCGGCCTCGAACAGGTCGTGTTCCAGTTGGCGACCGGAAGAGCCGCTCGCGGCCTACCAACCGAAGTGCTCGCGTTGGTGGCGGATGCGAAGGGATCCGCCGTGTCGCCCCTCCTCGATCTGCTCTCACAGGCAGGCGGGCGAGTGACCGTGCTCCGAAGCGCGTATCGATCCTACGGCGAGGAACAGCGGGGCATCCAAGCGGCTGTTTCCGCGTTCGGAGCGGACGTCGTGCACACGCACGGGTACCACCCCGACGTGCTCGCTCGCCGCCCTGCGCGTGAGGCTGGCACTGGATTGATATCGACCGCACACGGCTTCACGGGCGGCGGTTTGAAGAACAGGGCGTACGAGTGGCTTCAGCGCCGCGCATGGCGCGACTTCGATGTCGTCGCCGCGGTCTCGAGGCCGCTGCTCGACCGGCTCGTGCGCAGCGGAATCCCGGAACGCATCGTGGAGTTGTGCCCGAACGCCTGGAGCGGCAACGAGCCGCTGGACCGCGCGTCGGCCCGCGACCTGCTGCGCATTCCTTATGCGCAGCGCGTGGTCGGCTGGGTCGGGCGCCAGGCGGAAGCGAAGGGACCCGACGTGATGGTCCGCTCGCTGGCGCACCTTCCGGCTGACCTCGGCCTCGTGATGATCGGCGACGGCCCGGCGCGCGGCGCACTGATCGAACTGGCGAGCGAGCTCGGCGTTGCAGCGCGCATCACGTGGGTGGGGCCGATGCAGGGCGCGGGCCGGTGCATGGCGGCGTTCGACGTCTTCTCGCTCAGCTCCCGCACCGAAGGCACTCCTATGGTCTTGCTCGAGGCCATGGCCGCGCGCGTGCCGATCGTCGCCACGTCGGTCGGCGGCGTGCCGGACGTCGTGTCTCCGTCCGAGGCAGTGCTGGTCGAGCCCGAGTCACCGGAAGCGCTCGCTCGCGGGATCGACGGCGTCCTGCGCGACCCGGCGGAAGCTGCCCGTCGCACGACAGCGGCACGCCAGCGCGTGGCCGAGCGATACTCGCTCGCGCCGTGGCTCGACCGCTACGAGGAGTTCTACGCGCGCGCCGTGCGCCGCTGATCGGCGCCGGCGCCTGACTGCACTCCGTCTCATATGCTTCACAATCCGCGCTCACTGCTAGGAAACAGCAGCCCGAGGCGAAGGCAGCGCCCCAGGAGATCGCCAACGCGGACACACATCGGGAGGCCGCGGCCCTCCGCGACAACTTCGCACGGACCGATCGGCGGGAGTCCAAAGCGATCGAGCAACTCACGCACGACTGGGAGCGGATGATCGCCTACTACGTGCCCGTCGTCTCCAGCACTCGAGAGCGGCGCGCCGCCTGACGCTGATTACACACTTTTTGACAAGAGCTCATTGCAGGCTGATAATTCATCCGGACGGGACGCGTCTTTCCGAATCGCGTAGGATCACGCCAGAGCGTGCGCGACGGCCAGTTCGGCTAAAGGTGCCCTCGGCATTACTCGGCGGAGTCGGCGTCACGCTGTTCGTAATCGGAGCGTGGCGCTACCGTGAACGCTCGGCAGGGCTCGTGGTATTTGCGCTGCTCAACCTCGCACTCCTCGTGGTGTTTCCTGCGAACGGGGGCGCCCGATACGCGTTCCCAGTACTCCTTCCCGCAGTAATTCTCTTCGCCGCCGGACTTGCATCGTTGCTGGATCGGCTGCGCCATACCGATTGGGCAGCCCGATTCTCGGCGCGAACGCCAGCCGCTGAGAAGGTCGCGCTGGTAGGAGTGATCGCCGGGATGCTCGGGTTGGTTCCCATCGCATTCCTGGGCCCATCAGAGGCCGACCTGTCGGACCCGCAAACGCCCGTCGCCGACTCGCTGTTCGCCTTTGTCCGGACGCATGTAGCGGATGGCAAGAGGGTCTCCTTCTTCAAGCCGAGAGCGCTGAGACTGTTCACCGGAAGACTGGGGATAACAATTACGATGGCAGAGAACCTCGGACGCGCGGACTATGTGGTTCTCGACAAGCGGGTCAGCGACGCGCGATGGCAGATATACTACTGGCAGGTGGATCGCCCGACGGTGGAGGCATTTGGCGACGGGCATTTCGGCAAGATCTACGAGAATGGGCAGTTCGTGGTATTCGGCGCGCAGCAACCATGACGTCACGAGAACGACCAGTGCCCCGACAGTGGCATTTCCCAAGGTCCGAATCGCGGTCGTGATCCCGTGCTTTCGCGTTCGCGCGCACATACTGGATATTATTGCACTCTCCCCGCCCTACGTGCAGAATGTTGTTTGCGTCGATGACTGTTGTCCAGAAGATTCCGGCACCTTGGTCGAACGTTCGACTACGGACCCGCGCGTTCGCGTCGTTCGGAATTCCAGGAACCTGGGCCTCCCTGGCGCCACCATGGCGAGCTACCGCGAAGCCTTGGCTGCAGGCGCCGATGTGGTCGTGAAGCTGGATGGCGACGGGCAAATGGATCCTCGGCTCATCTCCGCGCTCATCTGGCCCATCCTCACGGGATTCGCCGATTATACCAAGGGGAACCGGTTCTATGACACGGAGAGCGTAGCCGCCATGCCAAGGGGCCGTCTCTTCGGCAACTCCGTCCTCACGTTCTTCGCGAAGGTCTCAACCGGTTACTGGCAAAGCTTCGATCCGACCAATGGATTCACTGCAATTCACATCACCGCCCTGCGCAGGCTTCCTCTCGAGAAGATGGCAAACAGGTACTTCTTCGAGTCAGACATGTTGTTTCGCCTGAATACCATTCGCGCGGTGGTGTGTGACGTGCCGATGCGGGCAGTCTACGGGGCCGAGCGCAGCAATCTTCGGATCGGCGCAATCGTGGTGCCGTTTCTGGTCGGACACTTCCGGAATGCCATTCGCCGATTCGCATTCAACTACATTCTCCGCGATTTCAGTATCGCCTCGACTCAGGCTCTGATTGGAATGCCGGCGCTGTTGTTCGGCGTGACGTTTGGGGCCATCAAATGGAGCCAGAGCATCGCCAGCGGCGTCCCCGCGTCTTCGGGCACCGTCATGGTCTCGGCGCTACCGCTCATCGTCGGGCTGCAGCTGCTGCCCGCCGCACTTGGATACGATATCGCCAGCGTGCCGACGACGCCGCTACAGAAGTTGGTCGTCCTGCCTGAATTGCTGGGCAGTCCAAGACCGGAGTCGGAACGGTAAACGCCTCACCTCCGGAGCAGCGACGCCGTCAGCCCCCGACCTTCCGATGACACCATCCGGAGACTTCGTTCACCGTGTCGGAACGACGCCGCCTGCTCGACGCGGCTTGAGCGAGAGCGTAACTTTACGCCTCTCAGCCTCGGCGCCAGTTCCAGCTGCACCACCATCGCGATGCCTGTGGGCGTTGCTGAAACTGAGGAATGGTTCCGACGGCTAGGCCCTGTCGTACTCGATTGGGATAGTCTGGCTCGCTGAAGTGGCTGGAGAGAGAGCGAGTCTTCGCATGCGACACCTGTCGAGGCACTGAAGTCCCGATGCAGCAACAGCCGTGGACCGATTCGAGTTCTCACACCGCTTCCAGCCCGCGGCACACCGTAGTGGAAGAGATGTCGAGCTCCGCCGGCGGTCGTTTCTTGACGATCGACGGTTTGCGCGGCGTAGCTGCAATGATGGTGGTCGTTTACCACCTGTATGGTGCGCTTGAAGAGAGCGTGAAGACATGGATCCCGTCAGTCCTCGACTCACTTCTTCGACAGGGAAATCTGGGAGTCGACGTCTTCTTCGTGCTGAGTGGTTTCGCCATTTCTCATTCAGTCCGGAATGGCAACTACACGCTCGGGTATCTTGCGAGATTTGCGTTGCGCAGATCGATTCGCCTTGATCCGCCGCTCTGGGTGACCATCGCGGCCGAGTTGATACTGATCAAGCTGGCGCTCCGCTTCTATCCCGACCTTGGCACGCCGATGCCAAGTGTGGGGCAAGTGGTAGCCAACATCACTTACCTTCAGCACTTCGTAGCATCGCGCGACATCGTGCCGGTCTTCTGGAGCCTTACCTATGAGGTGCAGTTCTACCTCGTGACGGTATTGTCGCTCGTGATCTGGCAACATACGGTCGAACGGCGCGACCCGCCCCACTGGAAGGCTGTCGGAGCAGGCGCCGTGGCCTCCTTGGCGCTCCTATACTCGGCACTGCTCTTCTTGGATGTTCTTTCTACGCCCAAGGACTTCCTCTTCATCGACCGGTGGTTCCAGTATTTCCTGGGGGTGCTTGCGTGGGCCGCGGTGACGAGACGCATTCGAGTCAGGACGTTCCTTGGAGCATGGCTCGCCGTCCTCGCAGTCGTGGCCGCGTCGAGCGCCCCGCCGTACCGGATACTGGCCACGTATGCCGCCCTCATCACCAGCGCGCTACTTGTTTGGGCCGGAGTTTCCGGAAGAATCTCTATGATCTTGGCTGGTCGTGTCGCGCAGTTTCTGGGGAAGATATCCTACAGTCTCTATTTGCTACATCTTGTCGTCGGATGGCGGTTCGTCTCTCTCTGCAAGCGATTGCTTGGTGCCCAGTTCTCGCCGACTCAAGCGACTCTCGTGCTGCTGGCTGGCATGGCCCTGAGCATCGCAAGCGCGTGGCTGATGTACGTTCTCCTCGAGGCGCCGTCGATCCGACTCGCGAGGCGTGTGCGTCTCTCACCTTGACGACGCGTAAGAGTCGCTGTGGCGAGGGGGTCAATTCGTGTGACAGCGAGCTCAGACGACAAATGTGGATGACTCGCAACGCGCGAACGCGCCTACCCGCACTCGCTGTACCCGCACACGTGGCACTTTACGCACCCCTCCGCGAACTCCAGCTGTGATCCGCAGTCCGGGCACGTCCCGATGAACGCCTCGCCGCCGCTCCCGGAGGCTTCGAACATCGCCGCCTGCTCTCCATCGCCTGAACCCGCGCGCACCTTCACGGCCTCGGGCTTCAGCGTGAGCTCCGGCTGAAGAATCTGACCGGCAGCGCCCTGCGACAGCAGCTCCTGCTGCACTCCCTGCTTCATCTTCATCCACTCTTCGAGCGCAAGGCCGATGGCGTCCGGCACGGACATCACCTTGTTCGGGCCGAGCCCGACCGCCTTGTCCGACGAAATGCCGCGAAGCTGACGGTGCAGCGCGCCCAGCGAGATTCCCGAACGCAACGCGAGTGACATCAGGCGGCCGATCGCTTCGGCGTCGGCCATGGCACTGCCGCCCGCCTTGCCGAGGTTGATGAACACTTCGAACGGCTGGCCCTTGTCGTCCTCGGTGATGTGCACGAACATCACGCCCAGCGGCGTCTCCTTCCTGATCGAAGTCGAGCGCAACGTGTCCGGACGCGAGCGCTTCTGCCGGCGCTGGAGGTTTTCCGCCTCGGCATCAAACAGCAGCGTCGTCAGGCGCTGGATCTCCGCCTCCTTCTCGACGACCGCACCGTGCAGGTCGGCGACCTCCGCGCGCGCCTCGGCACTTCGCTCGCGCGACGCCTGGGCGACTTCCGTCATGCCAGTCGACAGCACCTGATGGTCACGCGAGCCGTCGCGATAGACCGTAACGCCCTTGCAGTGCGACCTGTATGCGAGCTCGTAGATCGCGCGCACGTCCTGCTGCGTCGCCGTGTGCGCGAAGTTTGTGGTCTTCGATATGGCCGAGTCGCAGTGCTCCTGGAACGCCGCCTGCATGCGGATGTGCCATTCGGGCGCGATGGAGTTGGCCGTGACGAACACGCGCTGCCACTTGGCGGGCACTTCGGGAAATCCGATGTGGCCCTGCTTGGCGATGCGCGCCATCAGCTCGTCGCTGTACCATCCCTCGCGCTTCGCGATGGCCGTGAAGTCCTCGTTCACATCCGGCATCTGCACGCCGGCCTGGTTGCGCATGAACGCCACGGCGAACAGCGGCTCGAGACCGCTCGAGCAGCCGGCGATGATGGAGATCGTACCCGTCGGCGCGACGGTCGTCGTGTTGCAGTTGCGCAGCATCTGCATCGGCCGGATCCGCTCGCCCGAGGCGCTGCGTGCACAGGTGGCGTCCGGTCCCCAGATGCTCTGCGCCCACTCGGGAAACGCGCCGCGATCCCTCGCAAGGCGCTCGCCTTCCTTCTTTCCCTCCACGTCGAGGAACTCCATCACCTTGCGGCCGAATTCCACGCCTTCCGGGCTGTCGTACGGAATGCCGAGCCGCACGAGTGCATCGGCGAAGCCCATGACGCCGAGCCCGATGCGGCGGATGCGCTTTGCGAGCGCGTCGATCTCCGGCAGCGGGTACTTGTTGACGTCGATGATGTTGTCCAGGAAGTGCGTGGACAAGTGGATGTCCTTCGCGAACGCATCCCAGTCCACCACGCCATCGCGCACATAGTAGCCGACGTTGATCGAACCGAGGTTGCACACGTCGTACGGCAGCAGCGGCTGCTCACCACACGGGTTGGTCGCCTCGTACGCGCCAAGATGCGGCACCGGGTTGTAGCGGTTCGCCTCGTCGATGAAGAACACGCCGGGCTCGCCAGTGCGCCACGCGCCCAGGAGCATCTTGTCCCAGACGTCCTTCGCGCGGAGCTGGCCCGTGACCTTCTTGCTGACGGGATCCACGAGATCGTACGGACCATCGACCTCGAGCGCCTGCATGAACGTGTCGGTGACAGCCACGGAAATGTTGAAGTTCACGATCTGCGTGAGGTCTTCCTTGCACGCGATGAACTCCAGGATGTCCGGATGATCGACGCGCAGGATTCCCATGTTGGCGCCGCGACGCGTTCCGCCCTGCTTGACCGCGTCGGTGCTCGCGTCGTAGAGCTTCATGAAGCTCACCGGACCGCTCGCCACGCCGGTCGTCGAACGCACCATCGACCCCTTCGAGCGAAGTCGCGAGAACGAGAACCCGGTACCGCCGCCGCTCTGGTGGATGAGTGCCATCGAGCGCAGCGTGTCGTAGATGCCGGCATGCCCGTTGCTGAGCGCGTCGTCCACCGGCAACACGAAGCACGCGGAGAGCTGGCCGAGGGGACGGCCGGCGTTCATCAGCGTGGGTGAGTTCGGCTCGAACCGCCGCTGCGTCATCAGCGAGTAGAACGCCGCAGCGGTCGCCGACAGCTGTTCATCGGTCGCGCCGTATCGACGGTCGGCCTCCGCCACTACCGTGGCCACGCGCCAGAACATGTCCTCCGGCGTCTCAACTGGCGTGCCTGTCTTGTCCTTGACGAGGTAACGCTTCTCGAGAACGGTGCGAGCGTTGCTGCTCAGCGACGCGGGCGCGGTGGGGTGGTCAGCGGGAAGCGGCATTCCGACATCTCCAACGGGGTGAGCTTATGAAATCTGAAATGGCGGGGGATGCGTCTGTCGGAATGTTCCGGCGAAACCGAATCCAAGGGGGATGAAGCTACCGGCGGTTGCCAGTCCGCGCTATAAGCACGTAACGCATTATGAATCAATAGCTTGAAAGCGCAAAGTCACAGATCGGTGACGACGATGTGGATACACATCCGAACCCGTATTCCGTCGTCGGCAAGCGAATGTGATGGGTATGCCCCGGGGGGATGTAAGAGTAGGACCTTCGGGTTCGCTTCGCCAGTGCCACGGGGAGCAACTTGCTCGCTTGCACGTCACCCATTACCGACGAAGTAGCGTTCTCCCGGTAACGTCACGGTCGTGCTTCACGGCCTCTACCGGTGTCGCGGAAACTCGCCCGCCAAGTGTCGCGCGAACATCGCCACATAGGATTCGTGACCCGCCGAGAGGCGCGCGCGCTGTTCCGGCTTGAGTGTCCCCACGACCTTGCCGGGCACGCCCAACACTAAGCTGTCCGGAGGTATCACCGTGCCTTCAGACACCACCGCACCGGCGCCGATCAGGCTTCCCCGCCCCACCACCACTTTGTTCAGTACGATTGCCCCCATGCCGATCAACACATCGTCCTGCACGAGCGCACCGTGCACGATCGCCCTGTGCCCGATCGTCACGCGCTTCCCGATGATGCATGGGATTCCTTCCTCGCAATGCAGCACCGCACCGTCCTGCACGTTGCTGTCTTCACCAACTTCGATGCGATCGACGTCTCCCCGCAGCACCGCCGTGGGCCAGACGCTCGAGCGCGGACCGAGATGCACGTCGCCGATGACGACGGCCAGGTCGTGGATAAATGCGGACGGATCGATCATCAGAAAGCCAACCCCATGGCGAAGTACGCGGCCACATTCCCTCCCCCAAAATACCGACGTCCCGCAAGCGGCGTCGCGAGCCCGAAGCGGAATTTGTACGGCACGTCGTATTGCAGCGCGGTATCCAGATGAAGCTCGGCGCCCGCGCTCGCCAACCAGTCCTGCGGTGTCCCCGCCGGACACGGTGCCGACGCCGCGAGGCCGAACGGACACCACGCACTCGCCGCGTCGGCAAACACCACCGCGCTGACGCGCTGCAGGAAGACGGGGAGCATCTTCAATCCAGCCGCCGGCACCGCCACCGGCGCGCGATATTCGAGGTTCGCACCCAGCGCGCGTATCCCCTGCCGCACCCCCGCGGGAAAGCCTCGCGCGAAGAAGGTCCGTTGCGGGTCGCCAAGCGTGACGCCGGGCGCGATGCTCAGCATCGTGCCGCTGACGCCGCCCGCGTCGAGCTCGGACGTGGCCTTTTCGTCTTCCCATCCGCCCGCCACGCGAAGCGCGAGCACATGGTGCGCGAACCCCGGCAGGTCGATCGACTTGAACGCCGCCGCCACGCCGATCGCGGTCGTGCTGCGTGTGGCGACTGGATCGTCGGCCAGCCATCGTTGCTTCGCCGAGATTGCAAGCTGGAAGCCGTCCTCAGGAGAAATCGCGAGCACCGGGGACCGCGCATTGCTCCACCCCGCATTCACGAAGACTGCCGGATACGCAAAGACGGAAGTGAATCCCGTGTCGATCTTCGCGAGCAGCGATCGCGGTTCCGTGCGATAGTCCTGCCACTCGGTCTCGACGCCCACGGAGAGGTACGCGTTCGACGTGACCCGCGGCCGCAATCCCGTCAGCGCGACATCGACGATCCTTCGACGCCGTGCAAGCGTCCCCGCCAGAAACCCGGTGCCGGTCGACGACGTGCCGCTGATCGTCCCGTGCTGCCACTCTTCCTGCGTCGTGATACCAAGCACCGGATTCCCAAAACCCGCGTACTGGTACGACGAGTTCCAGTTCGGCTCCTGATGACGCGGCTCATAGGTCACCTGCAGGGCGTACTGATGCCGCGCAATGACGTCGCTCCCGCTCGTGAGGAATCCGAACATCGGACGGAGGTCGTCGCTCTGGTCCAGCGCGGGGAGCCAGTAGCGTGGCAAGAGCGAAGGAAAGGGGGAATACGTGCGCGCCAGCGCCCGGGACGTGACGCTGGTGTCGCGATGCGATCGGGCGAGCACGCTGGTCGAATCCACGGCGGGGAACGCGCCCTGCGCCGGAACCAGCGCCACGTGGAAACCGTCGCCGGCGAATCGCAAGGTCGCCAGCAGCCCGCCGTCTGGACTCGGCTCGTTTTCGAACAGCCCGGTCGCGGAATCCGCCACGCGCACCAACGAGCCATCCGCCACGGTCGCGCGATAGAGCGCCGAGCGTCCGCTGCGATCGCTCGTGAAATAAATGGTGCGGTCGTCCTTGCCCCAGCTCGGCGCGTGGTTCACGGCGTGCGCGCGGCCGACCGTGCCGAGCACGCGACCAGCGGGGTCGAGTATTGCGATCTCGCTCTCGGCGCCGTGCATCCATCTGGTCGCCGCGATGCGCGTGCCGTCGTGCGACCAGCGCGGTTCGGACCAGCTCGTGTCCGGGCTGGCGCCGGTCAGCGGCGTGATCGTGACGGTGCTCCCCGGCACGTTCACGCGAACCAACCGGTCGGCACCCGGCGTCAGCTGCACCGCGACCACGTCGATGGCGGGAGATCCGCCGCCCGTGGCGCCGCGCAGTCGCGCGTCGGGCTGCATGAGTCGCGCCCCCTCGGTCAGCCGGCGTGTCGTGCCGTCGCGTTCGAGGTAAAGGTCGCTGCGCAGCGTGTACGGGTCGACGAGATCGGCCTCGGCGAACACGCGTGCGCCATTGGGGAGCAGGGACGTGACGTCGAGCGATTTCCGCACGGCGAGCGTCGTCGGCGGTCCGCCGGCGGTGGCGACCGCGCGAAGTGCGGGAAGCGAGCGGCCGTCGTCATTGGCGTACGCGACGTGACCCGGATCGATCCATCGAAGGCGCTCCGCCGTCCACCCGCGGCTGGTGATGTCGCGGATCGGAGTGCTCTTGGCGGCAAGCGAGAAGGCATCCAGGCGTATGGAGTCGGTCCACACGCGCCAGGCGCTGTCGAACGAGACGCCGAACCCGCGCCTCGCATTGGAGTTGAGCAGGAAGGGAATCGTGCGCCCCGCGCTTGCGTCGACGAAGTCGCGTATCCGCCCCGGTCCCTGCGTGCGCGCGATAAAGTCCATCAGCAACGATCCGTACGCGTAGGCGGCCTGGCCGAGCGGATAGCTGAGCGTCGCGGCGGAGAGCGCGTTCAGCGCCGGCGTGAGGCTGTCGAGCGCCTGCGCGCGGACGATCATCGCATGGTCGGTGCCGACGATGCGGCCGGAGCCCGTGAGGCGCGATTCGTAGTAGACGGCGATCCCCTCGTCGAGCCAGCTCGGCGTGTACAGGTTGGGGAAGATGAACGGATTGCGCCCGAACACACGTTGCGCCACGCGCCACCAGCCGGCGGTCCGGTCGAGATGGAAGATGTGCGTGAGCTCGTGGGTCACGACGAGGTCTATCCAATCGTCAAGAAAGCTCAACGACAAGGCGTCAACCGGGGGACTCGCGTAGATGACAATGCGATTCGTCGGGAAGACCGTCGCATAGCCGTTCGAGAGGTCGAGATTGTCGGCGATCGTGAGGTCGATCGGGCCGCGCGGCTCGTGCAATTCCTTCGCCAGCCGGCCGTACGCGCGCTCGATGCTGCCCGCGGCGCGGCGCGCGACGGGCTCGAGTCCCGGCCCGAAGTTGACGCGAAAATGTTCCGTCGTGATCGTGCGCCAGTGCAGGTCGGGGGCAACCTGCGAGCCGGACTGCGATGCCGCGCAGATCGTGAGGACGAGGATCGCGGCGAGAGCGCGCGCGGCTCCCGTTCGCCGGCGGAGAAGACTCGTCACCGCCGTCCCGCGAGCGAGCGGAAGTACTCCTCCAGGCCTTCGACGATTCCCGCGGCATACCGCTTCTGGAACCGCTCGTCGCGCAGCGCCGCTTCCTGTTCCGGAACGATCACGAAGGCCCCCTCGCAGAGAATCGCCGGCATCCAGCTCTGTCGTGCGACCGCGAGGTTGTCGTAGTTGATCCCCATGTCGGGAAGCCCGATCTGTCGCACGAGCCCGCGCTGCACGGCTCTCGCGAGCGGTTCGGCCTGGTCGAAGAAGAAGTATGTGTTGCTGCCGTTCCTGGCGCGATACGGATTGACGCCATCGGGATATGCGTTAAGGTGGATGCTGACGAACGCCTCGGCATTGGCGCGCCGAGCCGTGATCGACCGGTCGCCGAGCGGAACGGGGCTGCGCGACGAGCGCGTCATCACGACGGTGGCGCCCTTGCCCTCCAGCATCGCGCGCAGCTGCTGCGCCACCTCCAGGACGGCATCGCCTTCATAAAGTCCCGTCGGTCCGGTCGCGCCGATCGGCGGATGTCCCGGGTCGACCGCGATCACGCGCCCGGCCAGCGGGCGCGCGGGATCGACGACCGGCGCATGCCGCACGCGCAACACGAACACGCCGCGATCCCACAAGGCGAGCCAGCCGTAGGCCGGCCCGCGAAGGTGCACCGTGAAGCGGACGCGGTCGGAGGCCACCTGTTCCCACGTGACGTCGCGAACCGTGCTGTCGTTCGTGGCGAGATTGACGATATCGACGTTCGCTACGGTGCCGTAGAGCGTCAGGACGAGGACGTCCGCTCCAACGTCGACCTGATAGGGCGGCTTCTCGGTCACGGGAATGCGGATGTCCGTGTAGCGCTCGCCTGCGACGACGCGCGAGTTCGATGCGGTCCGGCGCGGACGGCTTGACAGCGGACTGGTGAAGCTGACGGCCCTCTGGTCCACCCACGCTTCGAGCTGCGAGTCGAGCCGGACGCGATATGAAGCTCCGCGCATTCCGGTGAGCTCCACGACGGTTCCCGGAAAGAGAAACCACTTGTAGGTGCCGTCTGGCGTCGGGCGCACGATACTGACCTGATCCGTGTCGCTGGTCGCGTCGACATCGGTATTCAGCAGCGAGACGTAACGACGGGGCGATGCGTCCATCTGCACAACGGCGGCCGTTGGGACGACGACGGAGTCACGGCCGCGACGCACGACGATGGTGCCGGCGCGGGCGAGATCGCGCGCGTCGACCTCCGCGCTCCACGCGACGCCCGCACCGCGCGTGAGGAGACGCGACGTCCCGTCGCTCAGCTGCAGGACGACGCCCGCGTTGGCGGGCGCCCGCAGCGAGACCCGCACGCGCTCGTCGCCGCGAAGCCCGATCGTCCCCGCGGGCGTCACGCTGCCGCGGTCGACGATCAGACGTCCCGTGTCAGGAAGCGGCACTGGAAGCGGGCGAAGCGCGATCGGAACAGCCATGGTTGTCGTATCGGGACCGCGCGAAGCCCGAAGCTCGTACCGGGGGGCTTCGCCCGCCGGGACCGGAAGCCAGGCGAGAAACGCTCCGTTTGGCAGGACGGGGACGTCAAAGCCGTCGATGGTCAACCGCGCAGCGCCGGAGCCGGTGGAGCCGAAGATGTAGTTCGAATCGCGTACGGTCAGCGTCTGATTGGCCGACGGATATACGACGTGCAGATCCAAGGGCCCATCGACGCGCGGAATGGGCGGCAACCCGGTCGGGGCAGGCGTGGCGTCCGGAACTCCGGCTCGCGCAGGCGAGCCGGGGCGCGCGGTGGTGGGCTGGACCGGTAAGGGCACGCCAGCCGGTGCCGGCGCCGTTGCGGGCGCCGGCGCCCGAGAGCAGGCAGCCAGAAGAACGAGCGCAGCGGCTCGGCGATACGATCCCGGACGCATTATCGACAACCATATTGGGGAGTGCGACTGGCCGCTACCCGAACGCCCGCCTATATTCGCCGCGCTTGGGGTTGGACGACCTTCCGGCGTCGATCCGCCGTACGCCATCGGAGACGATCGAGTGAATCGCTGCGGCTTCTGTGGCCGTGAGAATGAGGAGCTGTCCAGCTTCTGCATCGACTGTGGCAAGCCCCTCGCCCAAGGTGGGGCCCGCGTCATTCCCGTTCCCGCCGTCCTGAAGCCGGCGGGCGCACTCGGCAAGCGTCGTTCAGGTTCCAAGTCGGTCCGTCCTCCAAAGGGCATTCCCGACACCCGCGTCTCGGCGGCCGGGGCACCCAAGGGAGGAGCGGCCGGCGCCTGCGCGAAGTGCGGCCAGGCGGTCGACGCCGCCTTGCCGTTCTGTCCGCATTGCGGCTCGCGCGTGGACGGGACGCGGAAGGAGGAGGCAGGCGGGAAGGGACTCGGCACGTCGACGTTCACCGCGCGTGAAGCCGGTGACGGGCCGCGCCTTGCGCTCCTCGACCGTTCCGGCGCGGTCACGAAGTCGTTCGCGATCGATCGTGGCGAAGTCATCATCGGCCGCCTCGACGGTGACCTTCGATTTCCAGACGACGCATTCCTGAGCCCGGTGCACGCGCAAGTGGCGATTCGTGACGGCTCGCTCCTCGTGCGCGATCTCGGTTCGCGCAATGGTACCTGGATCTACCTCGACGCGCCGTACCGACTACGGGACGGCGATACGCTCCTCATAGGTTCGCAGTTGATCCGGTTCCGGCGGCTCGGCTACCCTGGCCCGCACCCGCCGGAGTCGAACCAGACGCGCCGCCTCGGATCGTTCACTCCCGGCGCCGACATCGCAGTGCTCGAGCAGCTGCGCGCGGACGGAAGCGCGCGCGACACGATGCACCTCTCTCCGGCGCGCGGCATCGCCATCGGCCGCGACCAGGGCGACTGGCTCTTCCCCTACGACCAGACGATGAGCGGAAAGCACGCGGAGGTGCGCAACGAAGATCTCGAATTCATCGTGGTCGATGCCGGAAGCCGCAACGGCATCGCGGTGGCCGTGCGGGGCGAGAAGGCCGTGGCGGCGGGCCAGCGGTTCCTGGTCGGCGACCAGACCTTGCGTGTGGAGGTGGCGTGAGCGACCAGAAGATCTGCCCGACGTGCGGCACCGAGTATCCGCTGTCCGAACGCTTTTGTCCGAGGGACGGCACGGCACTGCGCGGCTCGAACACCGAGGGTGACCTGATCGGTTCGGTCGTCGCCGAGCGCTACCACGTCCTCAAAAAGCTCGGCGAGGGCGGCATGGGCACGGTGTATCTCGCCGAGCATGTGAAGATGGGGCGCAAGGCGGCGCTCAAGGTGATGAATCCGGGGATGAACACCGATCCGGACGCGATCGCCCGGTTCAATCGGGAAGCGGCGAACGCGAGCCGGCTCAATCACCCGAATGTCTGCGGCATCTATGACTTCGGGGAAACGCCCGATGGACTGATCTATCTCGCCATGGAGTTCGTCGAGGGCGAGTCGCTCACGAGTCTGATCGCGAAGAACGGGTCGCTGCCCGCAGCGCGCGCGGCTTCGATCATCCATCAGGCCGCGGACGCTCTCGCATTGGCTCACGACTACGGGATCGTCCATCGCGACCTGAAGCCGGACAACATCATGATCGCGAAGGGTCGCGACGGCGGCGACCTGGTGAAGGTGGTGGACTTCGGCATCGCCAAGGCCGCCACGAGCGATGCGCAGAAGGTGACGCGGACGGGGCTGATCGTGGGCACCCCGGAGTACATGAGCCCCGAGCAGCTGGCGGGCGACAAGCTCGACGGGCGCAGCGACATCTATTCGCTCGGCCTCGTCGCGTTCAACTGCCTCACGGGGCGGTTGCCTTTCCCGAGCGAATCCGCGCAGGAAGCGATGATCATGCGCCTCACCGACAAGCCGAAGACGCTTGCCGAGATGAAGCCCGACGTCGAGTGGCCGCCGGAATTGCAGGCGGTCATCGACAAGGCGCTCGCGGTGGACGCGAATGATCGGTACCAGCAGTCGGCCGAGTTCGGCCGGGACATCGCGAAGGCGGTGGAGCACATGCCGGCCGACGCTCGTTCGGCCCGGACGGTGGCGATGGCAGCGGCGCCGTCAGGGGCGATTCCGAAAACTCGGATGGCGCCGGGGTCTTCCGAAGCCTCGCCCGGACGCGTGAAGCGGAGTCCGGTGCCGATGGTCGCCGCGGCGCTGGTCGTCGTCGCGACGATCGGCACGGTGCTGTTCCTCAAGGGCAGGGATCACTCGACGTCCGCCCCGCCGGCCGGGTCGCCCGGGATCTCTCGCAGGTCGAACGACACGTCCGCTTCGAAGTCCGCGCAGACGAACACGACGCCCTCGCGAGGCGCGCCGGCGCAGTCGCCGGGAACGGTGAAGACGATGAAAGGTGATTTGCCCAGCGCGCCCGGGATAAGTCCAGGTCCGATTTCCAGCACGAGCCCGGGGGCAGCCGTAGAAGACGCTGTGGCGACGATAACCCGCTGGCAGAAGGTCTTCGAGGATACCGACCACCCCGCCGGCGAACTGCAGGGCAGGCAAGCGATCGCAGCCCTGAACCCACTGATCGAGAAATTCAGCGGCCAGAACCGAAGTAATGCGGTGTACGTAAGGATGCTGGCATACGGCGTGATGGACAGCGATGAGCTCTTTTGCCGAGCGTACGCGGAGGTCCTCAATGGCGACGCAAACACCAATCACCTGAAGACGGCGGCGATGCTGCAACAGGGCCGAGGATGCAAGTGACCTCCGCACGCGCAATCCGTGCGACCGCGCCGGTGACGCAGGTCACGTTCCGGTTCCTGCGACCGTGAGCCGCGCCTCGCGCACCATCCGAGTGTCCCGTTAGGTTCCTCGTTGCAATGACCAGCCCGCCAGGTGACCTCGCCTCCGTGACTGCCGACCGCTCACCAAAATCCGGCGAGATCATCGTCCACGTCTTCGGAAAGACCGACGTGGGGCGCATGCGCGAGCACAACGAGGACTCGTTCGTCGTCGCCGACCTCAACACCATGAACGCGACGCTCCAGCCGGAGGTGCGCACCCATGCACCGGGGAAGCTCGGGTCGCTGTTCATGGTCGCCGACGGCATGGGAGGGGCCGCAGCCGGTGAAGTGGCGAGCGCCATGGCCACGGAGGTCGTGCTGCAGGAACTCGAGACACGATGGCGCAACGCGCCGCAGCACGACGCCGAGACGTTTGCGCGCGCCATCAAGGCCGCGGCCGAGACCGCGAATGCACGCATTCATCGATACGCCACCGAGCATCCCGAGAATCGCGGCATGGGCACCACGGCCACCATCGCCGGACTCCTCGGGGACACGCTCTATCTCGCGCAGGTGGGCGACAGCCGCGCCTACCTCGTGCGCGACGGCGTCGCCCAGCAGATCACCAAGGACCAGTCGCTGATGCAGAAGCTCGTCGAGGCCGGAGAGCTGACCGTGGAGGAAGCGGAGGTCAGCGAACGCCGCAACATCATTCTCCAGGCGCTCGGGCCCGAACCGCTCGTGAAGGTGGACCTCACGCACCAGCAGGTGAGTCGCGGCGATGTCCTCGTCCTGTGCAGCGACGGCCTGTCCGGACCCGTCCGCACGACGGACATTGCGCGCGTCGTCGGGGCGGAGCCCGATCTCGTGAACGTCTGCAAGAAGCTGATCGACCTCGCGAACGAGGCTGGCGGCCCGGACAACATCACGGTGATCGCGGTACGGTTCGATGGCGCCGGACTCGGCGTCGCGTCAGCGCACGAGGGCATCGGACACCACACGTACACGAGCCAGCCCGAGTCCCGCGCCACGGTGCCGGTGGAGCCCGTCCGGAGCACAGCGCCCGCGGACGGACGCGTTCCCAGGAATGTGCTGCGCCTCATCTTCGGCACGATCGCCCTCCTCATCATCGGCTGGCTCTACTTCACGATGCGCCGCTGATGCGCGTCGAGCTGCGCATCACGCGCGGATCGCGTGCCGGCCAGCGCGAGCTGTTCGAGAAGTCGGTCATCAGCATCGGCCGCCACCCGCTCAACGACCTGCGGTTCGATCCGGAGCGGGACCCCGACGCATCGTCGCGCCATGCGGAGATCCGGATCCTCGGCGACAAGGCCACGCTGCGCGATCTGCAGAGCACCAACGGCACGTTCGTGAACGGGCAGCGCGTGACCGGCGAGCGTGCGTTGTTCGACGCCGACGTGCTGTCGTTCGGTCTCGAAGGGCCGGAGGTGGAATTCCGCGTGGCGGCCGACGCACAGGCACCGGGTGCCGCAGCCGCGACGGCGCCGGCGGCCGCAGCCGAGGCAGCCGCAGAGCCGCGTCGCGATACCGTGGCGCGAATCGCGCACGCGGTGGAACAGCAGACCGGATCGCTGCGCAGGATGGTGATCGCGCTCGGCGCGCTCGTCGTGGTCGGCGCCGGCGTCGCGTTCTGGATCGTGCGCCGGGACTCCGCGCAGACGCAGGCGCGCGTGGACGTGCTGCTCAAGCGCAACGACTCGTTGAGCGTGGCGTTCGAGGCGATCGTCGGCTCCATGCGGGGCCGTGTCGCGGGACTCGACTCGGCGCTCGCCGCGTCGAGGCGGGAGACGGATCAGATCCGGTCACACCTCAGGGACGCAGTGCGGGCGGGCGGAGCGGCGAACGTCGAGGCACTCTCGGCGCGCCTCGACAAGGCCGAGAGCCGCCAGCGCTCGCTGGTGTCGGCCGGCGGCGTGGATTACGAATCGATCGCCGCCAAAGACGGACCAGCGATCGTGTTCATCGCAATCGAGGAAGCCGGCGGCGCGTTCTCGAGCGGCTCGGGATTCAACGTGTCACCGTCGGGGCTGATCGTCACGAACCGCCACGTCGTGCAGGACGCGCGGGGCCGTCCCGCGCGGCGCGTGAAGGTCATCTTCGACAACACGTCCGGCGCCTGGAAGTCGGCGCACGTGGTGAAAGTCAGCCCCACGGACGAGCTCGCCTTCCTCAGGATCGACGACGCGGGCAACTACCCGGCGGTCGCCGGCGTTGCGCGACAATCCGCATTGCGCGTCGGCACGCCCGTCGCGCTCATGGGCTACCCGCTCGGCACCAGCACCGCCGGCATGGGCGGCGACATCAACACGCTGCGGCCGAAAAGCACGCTCGGCCTCGGCACCGTGAGCAAGATCCTGGCGGACACGCTGCAGTTCGACGCGTTCGCGGCGCCGGGATCGAGCGGCAGCGCGGTATTCGATGCGCGCGGGTTCGTCGTGGGGGTGCTCTTCGGCGGGCAACGCGAGAGCAACGGCCGCATCCTGTACGCCGTGCCGAGTGACAAACTCGCCGCGCAGATGCCGCCGGAAGGAAGCGCGATCGTCCGCTAGGGTCAGCGTATCCAGCGAAGCAGGACCGGCGGTTTGCGGGGCACCAACGGGGTCACGACCGCCGGAACGCCGACGATGATCGGCGCGAACGCCTCTACCGCGGAAGGTATCCCGAGCTCCGCCTTGATGACCGGATCATTGAGCGCTGGAACCGCGAATCCGATGCAGCAGGTTCCGAGTCCGTCCGCGCACGCAGCCAGCATGAGGTTCTCCGCGGCCAGCCAGCAATCTGCGACGACGAACGAGTGCGCCGGCCACGAATCGGGCGTGAAAAACTCAGGCGTCAGGCGCGCGCAAATGATCACGAGCGTCCCCGCATCATAGAAGATGTTGTAGTCGGGATCGGCGAGCTGTGACGCCACGCCGTCACCGGGCGCGCCAGGCGGCTTCAACACGTTTCCGTGATGCGCCGCGCTCGCGCGCGCCAACTCCTTGGCCCGGTCCGAAATCCGTTTCAGGAGTTCGCGGTTCTGCACCACCACGAACTGCCATGGTTCTTGATGCCTGGCGGTCGGTGCGTGCACCGCGGCGTCAAGCAGGCGTTGAAGCCGTTCCCCGTCGATGACGTCCGGCTTGTAGGACCGAACTGCGCGCCGGCGGTAGAGCACTTCCATGAACGGACTGGTTTTGTCGAGTTGTTCGAGGATCTCTGGCGGCTTGGTCATCATTCGATCGGTTGGAGGTTGATCGTGGAGTTACACTTTCATCGTCTGGAAGGCCCGGCTGCCGATCGCTACGACCACCACCGTGAAGGCGCTCATCACCGCGAGGTCGAGCGCGAGCGGGAAGTGGGAAACACCGAGGATCGCGTGTCGGAGCGCGTCCACAGAGTAGGTCAGCGGGTCGAGCCATACGAGCGGTCCAAGCCAGCGCGGCAGGCGGTCGAGCGGAAAGAGCGCGCCAGAAAGAAAGAAGGTCGGGAACAACAGGAAGCTCGAGATCAGCTGAAATCCTTCCGGACTCTCCATGCGCGCCCCGATGATGAGCCCGACGCTGACGAGCCCCGCCGTCGTCAGCGCCAGGATGAGGAGTGCCGTCGTGAAGGCGAAGAAGGTGGGGTGAAGGCCCGGAATCATCCCCGCACTCGCGAGCGCGGCGCCGAGCACGAGCAGGATGATCGCCTGCACGATCGAGTCCGTCGCGCCACCGACCACCTTGCCGAGAAACACCGAGGTTCGCGAGATCGGCGCCACGAGCACTTCCTTCAGGAAATCGATCTTCCGGTCCCACACGATGTACACGCCGAAGAAGATCGAGGAGAACAGCACACCCTGCGCGAGGATGCCCGGAAAGATGAACGCCTGATACTCCATGCCGGGAATCGACACGCTGTGGCCGAGCCCGCCGCCGAAAACGACCAACCAGAGAATCGGATTCGCGGCAGACGCGACAATACGCGACTTCTCGCGCAGGAACACCTTCCACTCCCGATACCAGATCGCGCCGATGCCGCCTATTTCGCGGCGGATCTGTATCGCATCGATCGTTCGGCCCATCCGCCCTCCTCCGAAGACTCGCGAATCTCGTGGCCCGTGTAGTGGATGAAGACGTCGTCGAGCGATGCCGGGCGCACTTCCACTGTCTCGACGGCTCCGATGGCGTGCATGATCTGCGGCAGCCGCTCCCTGGCGCCGCGTACCGTGATTTGTACCACGCCGTCTCGGCGCTCGATGCGATCTACGAAGCCCAGCGCCCGCACGGCATCGAGCGCCGGTTCACGAATGCCGAGGGTCACCAGGTCGCCACCCAGGACGCGCTTGAGGCCTTGAGGCGAATCGAGTGCGACGATCTTGCCCTGATCCATGATCGCGATCCGGCTGCATAGCCGGTCGGCCTCTTCCATGTAGTGCGTCGTGAGCACGACGGTGATCCGCTCCTCGCGCACCAGCCGCTCGACATACGTCCAGATGTGCTCGCGGGACTGGGGATCAAGCCCAAGGGTCGGCTCGTCGAGGAAGAGGACTTTCGGGCGATGCATCAGCCCGCGCGCCAGTTCGAGCCGCCTTCGCATTCCGCCGGAGTAATGCTTGACAATGCCGTCTTTCCGATCGGTGAGGTCAACCAGCGCGAGCACTTCCTCGATGCGCTGCTCGCGCAGGACCCGCGGCATTCCGTAGAGCATGCCGTGCAACTTGAGGTTCTCATATCCCGTGAGCGTGTCGTCCGAACTCGGATCCTGGAAGACGATCCCGATCGACCGGCGCACCTTCCCGGCCTCGCGCACCAGGTCAAAGCCATTGACCCGAGCGGCGCCCGAGGTCGGCTTCAGAAGGGTCGTCAACATCATCAGGGTCGTCGTCTTGCCGGCGCCGTTCGGTCCGAGCAGGCCAAAGAATTCACCGTCGCCTACCTCGAGCGTGAGGTCGTTCACCGCGACCAAGTCGCCGAAGCGTTTGGAGAGATGCTCGAGCTCGATCGCCGACATGCTGAATGCTGTCGACGTGCGACGTGCAAGTCTGTCGGGCGGCGCGTCCGCGGCCGTAGGGGGTCTACTGACGACGATGTGTACGTGTTATCCCGACGGCGTTGGCGCCACCGCCGGAGCACCATTCGGGAGGTCGCAAGCGAAATTGCGATCGTGCAGGGCCGGTCCACACGATTCACGGGGAGACGCAGATGCCCGAAACTCGCACGCTCGTGGCGTATTACACACGCAGCGGAAACTCGAGGTCCGTCGCGGAGGAGATCGCGCGCGCGGTGGGTGGCGCCGACGTGGAGGAGATCCGCGACACTGTGGATCGCGGGGGGCTGCGCGGCTACTGGCGGTCGTTCCTGGACGGCGTGTTCGCGAGGACGACGACGCTTGCGGCCTCCGGGCGCCGAGTGAGCGACTACGACCTCGTCATCGTCGGCGGCCCGGTGTGGGTGGGCGCGCCGTCGAGCCCCGTGCGCACCTGGCTGCGAATGCACGCCAGTGAGCTTCACGCGGTCGCGTTCTTCCTGACGCACGGCGGCTCGGCGCGCGACAAGGTGCTCGCCACGCTGGCGAAGGTCAGTGGGCGCCCGCCCGTCGCGGCGCTGTCGGTGCGAGCGCGCGAGCTGGGAACGCCCGAGGCCAGCGCCATGATCTCGGCCTTCGCAGCCGACGTCCGGCGGGCGATGTCTTTAGCGACGCACGCCTGAGGAACGGCGGGCGATCACTCTCGCCGCGGCGGCCTGCATCGGTCTGTCTCCGCCCCAGGCACAGAGCACGTTCGGCGCGCCCGGCAACTGCGCCGCATGTCGCGGATGCGAGAAGAGCACGACCAGCGAATCGCGATTCTGCTCGTGCGCGACCGCCGACGCGCGCTCGATGCGGTCACGGCTCCTGCTTGAAAATCCCGGTTCGACCCGCCCCGCGACGACATCGGCGAACGCCGCGATCAGCACGGGTACGCGGGTTCCCGTCGCGCTCGCGTCGAGGACGTTCGCCTCGACCTCCAAGGCGCCGAGCGCCTGAGCGAAAAACGCGCGGTCCGGGTGCGGCCAGGGACCGCCGGAGTCGTCGTCGACGAGAACGACTTCCACGGCGTCGCCGATGCGCGGAATCGCGCCGCGCACGAGGTGGACGGTCGCGTCCGCGGCCTGCCGCGACCACATCTCGTCGTCGAGCGAAGGCTCGCGGCCCGCCCCCGGACGCGCCCATAGCGCCCACCGATCCCGTCGGTCGAGGGCACAGCGAACGCGCTCCTCGTCCAGGTCGCCGCGATGCGCTGCGTCGTCGAGCGCGCGCGCAAGCGCCAGCGCGTCCTCAGGCGCGAGCAGCAGGTCGCATCCCGCCGCGATCGCGCGTACCGCGATCTCCTGTTCGGTCCCCACGGCGCGCACGCCGCGCATGTCGAGCGCGTCGGTCACGACGAGACCGTCGAACCCCATCGCACCGCGCAGCAACCCACTGAGGATCGGCGCGGAGAGCGTCGCGGGCGCGCCGGACGGATCGAGCGCGGGATATGCGACGTGCGCGGTCATGACGGACGCCACTCCGGCGTCCAGCGCGTCGCGAAACGGAGCAAGATCGTCCCGCTCGAGCGCGGTGACCCCGATGGTGGCCGACGGCAAGGTGGCGTGCGAATCCGCGTCCGCGCGTCCGTGCCCTGGAAAGTGTTTCGCGCACGCCATCACGCCCTCGGACTGGCATCCGTCGATCCACTCCGCGATCAGTGCGCCGACACGAGCCGGATCGCCGCCGGCGGCTCGCGTGCCGATGATGGTGTTGCCCGGTGCGACATCGAGGTCGCACACGGGAGCCAGCGCCCAGTTGAGACCGGTCCGCCGGAGATCGCGGGCCGTGATCTGACCGGCCCGGCGCATCCCGGCGGGGTCGTCGAGGAATCCCAGCGCGCCGAGCGGCGGCAGGGCGACGCACCCGTCGAACTGCTGGCCTGCCCCACGCTCCGCGTCGGCGGCAAGCAACAGCGGGACGGACGACCGGGTGTGCAGCTCCGCGGCAAGCTCGGCTGCCGCCGCACGCGGGCCGCCGAAGAACAGAAACCCGCCGACGCGCGCGCTCAAGGCGTCGTCGATCGCGCGACGAAGATGCGAGAAACCGTGCTCGTTGTCCCAGCGCAGCGCGGGGACGAGGAGCGAGGCGAGCGTCACGCCGGCGTGAGGGACCCGAGGATACGCGGGCCGCGCGCCCCCGTCGCGTTCGGAACGTTCGCCGCGCGTCCCCGCAGGTGAAGCCACCCGAGGAAGGCGAACGCGACGGTCTCCTTCGCCTCGCCGTTGAAATAGAGGCTCTCGAACGGGAGGATCGCCGGGGGGCGCGATTTCAACTCGCGCGCCGTCCGCTCCAGCTGCATGCGGACCGCATCGAACAGCGCAGGATTCTCCGCCCCACCGCCGGAAACGAGCACCTCCTCGACCGGTTCCGGGATGAACCTCTCGAACGCGACCGCGACGCTGCGCGCGGTGAGCAGCGTGGCCGTCGCGACGACATCTTCGGTCGAACAACCCGGGCTGGCCGCGCGGCACCGCTCGATCAACTGTTCGGCATAGACGGGGGAGAAGAGCTCGCGCCCCGTCGATTTCGGCGGCGGAGCGGCAAAGAACGGCGCCTGAAGAAGCTCGTCCACGACGAGCGGTATCGGCGTACCGCGGCGCGCGAGCGCGCCACCGACGTCGTACTGGAGGTCCGGCACGAGCGCACGAACCGTCGCGTCCAGCACCCCGACTCCCGGGCCCGTATCGAAGGCGCGAACACTCGTCAGCACGCCACCCGGCGGAATGAGCTGCACGTTGGCTATGCCTCCGAGGTTCAACGTCGCCCGCCACTTGGTGGGCGAGTTGAACAGCATCGCATCGGCGATCGTGACGAGCGGTGCCCCCTGCCCTCCCGCCGCAACATCGCGTGACCGAAAGTCGGAGATCACCGGGACGCCGGTGCGCTCGGCGATCACCGCCGCGTTTCCGATCTGCCACGTCGCACGCGGCGCATCGTGCCACATCGTATGCCCATGCGACGCAATGGCCGCGATGTCGGCGCGCGCGACGCCCGCCTCCGCCATGACCGCCACCGCCGCGTCGGCGAGCCACGCGCCGAGATCGAAATCAAGCCGCGCATATTGTTGCGCCGTTCCGGCGACGAGACCGAGCTCGATGCGTTGCCGCTGCTCCGCCGTGTACACGCTGTTCATGAAGGCGAGCAACTCCGTGCCGACGGCGCCGTCCGATTCGGTGAACCGGACGACCGCCGCCGAGATGCCATCGAGGCTGGTGCCGGACATCAGGCCGACGAGAACGGTCACGCGGGCCCGACCGGCGGTGGCGGCCCCTTCACGACACGCCGGACGAAGCCGTCTTCGCGCTCGAGCGCTGTTCGCGCCCGGGCGACGTCCACGTTCAGCTTCTTCATCACGATCGCGAGTTTCACGCTCCCGTCGGCGGCACGGAGGAGCTCGCGGGCCTCATCGCCTGCGACATCGCAGACCTCGCGCACGATGCGCTCCGCGCGGTCTCTCAGCTTTTCGTTCGACGCCTGCACGTCCACCATCAGGTTGCCGTAGGTCTTGCCAAGGCGGATCATCGCGCCCGTGGAGATCGTGTTCAGCACGAGCTTGGTGGCGGTGCCGGCCTTCATGCGCGTGGAGCCCGTGACGGCCTCGGGGCCCGTGAGCACGACGATCGCGATATCCGCGGCAGCGAGCGTGTCGGCGGCCGGCGGCGAGCAGGCGACGATCGCCGTACGCGCCCCGAGCCGTTTCGCGTGCTGCAGCGCGGCGCGCACGTAGGGCGTGTTGCCGCTCGCGGCAATCCCGATGACGAAGTCGCCCGCGCGAACGCCGGCCGTATCGAGATCGTCGCGTGCGCCCTGCGGCCTGTCTTCGGCTCCCTCCTGCGAGCGCGTGAGCGCGGTCGCGCCGCCCGCGATGACCCCCTGCACGAGCTCCGGCGGCGCACCGAAGGTCGGCGGGATTTCACTCGCATCGAGCACGCCGAGACGGCCAGAGGTGCCGGCGCCCACGTAGAAGAGCCGCCCACCCGAGCGCAGCACGCGCTCGGCGGTCGTGAGCGCCTCCGCGATCGGCTCGCGCTGATCGTGGACGGCGTCCGCGACGGTCCGGTCCTCCGCGTTGATCAGATCGGCGATCTCGAGCGCGCCGGCGAGGTCGATCTCTGCGGTCTTCGGATTCCGGCGTTCGGTCAACGCACCCAAGGTGGCATCCAGCGTGAGGGGCTGACGGTACGTAGAGTCTGCTGTGGGGCATCGCGCCCTAAGCTAAGTTACGAATCGCGCGCTTGCGGGCCAACCTCGCAGGGCGCCGGCCGGTCAGGAGAGTTCTCATGCGTGATTCCGTGCGTCACTCGCGCGCCGTGATGCTGTCGGCGCTTCTCGTCTTCGCCGCGTGCCGGCCGCAGCCTTCGCCGGCGCCGGCACCTTCCAATCGTCCCACAGCCATCGTCGAGGCGCGCGACGCAACGCGCGTGGCGATGGCCGCCGCGAACGCGGCCTTCCCGAGCGGCTGGCGCTTCCAGGTCGGCGCACCGGCGACTCAGGCCGAGCACGGGATGGTCGTCAGCAACTCGCGACTCGCGAGTGAGGCCGGCATCGAGATCCTCAAGGCAGGCGGCAACGCGGTTGACGCTGCGGTCGCCACCGGATTCGCGCTCGCGGTGACACATCCGACCGCGGGCAACATCGGCGGCGGCGGGTTCATGAACATTCGCATGGCCGACGGCCGCTCGATGACGCTGGACTATCGCGAGACGGCGCCTCTGGCGGCCATGCGAGACATGTACGTTGGCGCGAACGGAAAGCTCACGAACAAGAGCACGGTTGGACATCTGGCGAGCGGCGTTCCGGGCTCGGTGGCTGGAATGAGCGAGGCGCTGAAGAAATACGGCACGATGACGCTCGCGCAAGTGATGGCGCCTGCGATTCGCCTTGCGGAGCAGGGCTTCATGGTCGACAGCCAATTTTCGAGGGGCATCGAGGGCGGCCGGCGCGCGATCACGCCATTCCAGGGCAAGGCGCTGTTCTTTCCCGGCGACTCGGCGGTGAAGCCCGGCACGCGACTCGTGCAAGACGACCTCGCGCGTACGCTGAAACTCATCGCCGCGCAGGGACCGAAGGCATTCTACGAAGGTTCGATCGCCGACTCGCTCGTGGCGGAGGAGCAGCGCGGCGGCGGCATCATCACGAAGGAGGACCTGCGCCGCTACAAGCCGGAGTGGCGCACGCCGATCAAGGCCACGTATCGCGGTTACACCCTGCTGGCGATGCCGCCATCGTCATCGGGCGGCATCACGATGACCGAGACGTTGAACATCCTCGAGAACTTCGCGCCGCTTCCGCCGGCGGGAAGCGTGAAGTATGCGCACCTGCTCGCCGAGAGCTACCGGCGCGCGTTCATGGACCGGAACACGAAGCTGGGCGACCCGGCCTTCGTGAAGAATCCGCTCAATGCACTCACGAGCAAGTCCTACGCGAAAGTGCTCGCAGCACAGATCGACCTCAATCACGCGTCAAAGACGCCGGCATTCGACACGAAGGCTGAGGGGATGGAAACGACGCACTACTCGGTGGTGGACGCCATGGGCGATGCCGTCGCGACGACGACGACGCTCAACGGCGGATACGGTTCGGGCGTCTGGGTGCGCGGCGGCGGGTTCTTCATGAACAACGAGATGGATGACTTCGCGGCGCAACCGGGAACGCCGAACATGTTCGGCCTCGTCCAGGGCGAGGCGAACTCGATCCGCCCGGGAAAGCGCATGCTCTCGGCGATGGATCCGACGATCGTGCTCGATCCGCAGGGCAAGCTGCTGATGGTCACGGGAGCCGCGGGCGGACCCACGATCATCACCGCGACGACTGAGGTTATCCTCGACGTGATCGAGCACCACATGATGCTGGCCGACGCGATGCGCGCCCCGCGGTTGCACCACCAGTCGCTCCCCGACACGTTGCGCTACGAAGCCAACGGCATGAGCGCGGCGACCGTGGACTCGCTGAGGGCGATGGGCCACGCGGTCGCGCCAAACCGAGGAGGCCTCGCAAACGTGAATTCGATCCTGCGCGTGCCGGGCGGATGGCACGGGGTGAACGAGCCGCGGAGCGCCGGAGGTGCGGTCGGGTACTGAGAAATACGAGGAACCGAAAACGAGTTAATGGTTCTTGGTTGGTTGGTTAACCGAAGTTCTTGGCCCGGGCAACGAGCCGCATCGACGGAGCTCGTTGCCCGGGCCAATTTTCTAACCAACAACCAACCAAAAAAACCATCAACTCGTTGTTAATCCGGAAGCAGGCGGATGCGAACGGGCGCATCCAGGCTGACCGTGAGCGTAGCCGTCCTTGGCACGCATCCGTCGTAGTCGGCCGTGCCCGCCGCCACGGCAGCCCCGGCGGCCGCGCCCACCGCGCCGCCCATCACGGTCGATCTGGTGTTCTTGCCGAGCAACTGACCGGCCAGCGCGCCGATCAGGGCGCCCGCCCCGACCTTCTTGGCCTGGTCGGTGGTGCTCTGTACGCGGACTCGTTCGAGCGGCGCGGTCTGGAGGACGTGACCGGTGAGTTCGTACGACCGTTGGCCTATGCGGACCGAGACCGCGCTGAACGTCAGTTTGAGGCTGTCGTTCGAGTTCTCGCTGCGCGTCGCCTCGTCGACCTTGAGCACGACACTGCTGCCTGCGGGGATCACCGCCCCGTCCGATCCCACGACCGAGCCGTCGAGAATGGCGGTAAAGCGGTCGCCCGGCTTGAACGTGTTGGTGCACACCCGTGCGACGGGGCGGACGTCGAACGACGTGCCAGCGCTGACCGTTCCCATCGCCGGTGTGCGAGGAGCGTTCCCGGCGGGTGCTGCCGCGCCGGGCGACGCCGCCGGTGATGCGGAGTTCGCGGCCGGCGACACGCCGTCCGGCGCATTCAGCGGCCGGACGATCACCTGCGGCTCCGCTGGCTCGCTCGGCCTTGGCGGCTCGGACCTTGCCGCAAGCGCCGGCTTCGGCGCGGGCCGCTTGGTCGCAGGCCGTGTGGGCGCCGCCGATGGGGCGGGCGCGTCGTTCAATTGGGGTTGTGCCGGCGCACTCGGCGCCAGTTGGATCTCGCGCGCCGGAGCGCCGTTGGTTTGCTGCGAACCCTTGTCGCCGCAAGCGGTGACAGCCGCGAGACACAGGCTCGCAAGCAACGTCGCGGAACGAGAGGTGTACTGTGATCGCATGGATTGCCCGTGGTTGGAATCGCTATCCGAAATGTAGTACCACCGAAATGCCGGCAGGTTGCGCCGGACCTCACGGAGGCTCGATGATCCGACGTTGCACATTCCTTCTCGCGGCGACCGCTTTGTGCGTGCAGGCCGATGCCGCTCGCGCGCAACGCGCGAGCCTCGCCGCCGGCGTGGCGATGCCCGTCGGGGACCTGTCGAACTCGGCAGGAAACGGCCTGGACATCCAGCTTCAGGCCCGCACCGAGCCGATCCTCGGGCCGCTGCCGCTCCGCATCGACATCGGATACGATTTCCTGTCGGGCAAGGGAGCGATCTCGAGCACCACGATGTCGGGCCAGTCCGTCAGCCTGATGGGTGACGTCGGCTCAATGTTCTACTGGGCGGTCGGCCCCGGGTACTACCAGTCGAGCGTGAAGACACAGATTTCCGGTCACAACGTCACCGAACAGCGCACCTATTTCGGCACGCAGGCCGCAGTCGGCGTGAACGTTCCGGTCTTTCGCTGGGAGGGCTTCCTGGAGGTCAGCACCGCCAAACTGTTCGCGCCTGGTCCGACCATCATGTACGTGCCCCTGCGCTTCGGCATGCGGCTCTGATCAGAGGCGGCGCAGGAGGAACTCAGGCGTCCACTGCTGCAGCTTCGTCGCGAGCAGGGAGAACCTGTTGGTGACCATGAGAATGCCGACGCCGATCAGGAGCACACCGGCCGCGCGGTTCACCCAGACCATCTTCCCCTTGTGCCGCGCGAAGAACTCCAGGAACCGCTCCACGAAGAGCGCGGCGAGAAGAAAAGGCACGGCCAGCCCGAGCGAGTAGCAGAACAGCAGCAGGATTCCGCGGGAGAGGTCGCTGGTGTTCGCCGCGAGCGCGAGGATGGCGCCGAGGATCGGACCGAGGCATGGACTCCACCCTGCCCCGAACGCAATGCCGACCACGGCCGTTCCGAGGTACCCGAGCGGCTTCTCCGCGAGATGCACGCGCCGCTCGCGCATGAACGCCGTGATGTTGAGCACGCCGAGCAGGTAGAGCCCGAACACGATGATGAGCGCGCCGCCCACGCTCGATACCAGGTAGCGGTAGCGGAGCAGCAGACGTCCCAACGTGGTGGCCGTCGCGCCGAGTGCCACGAAGATGAGCGTGAATCCCGCGATGAACAGCAGCGAGTGCACGAGCGCGGTGCGGCGCGCCTTGCTCACGTCTTCGAGCGACAATCCCGTGATGAAGGTGACGTAGCTCGGGATGAGCGGCAGCACGCACGGCGAGAGAAAACTGAGCAGCCCCGCCGTGAACGCGATGACGACTCCGAGCCCGCTGGCCGCGTCGTTCATGATGGTGTCCCAGTCCCCGCGGGAGGTGAGGTGGGTCGGCAAGCGCCGCACTTCCCGTAGATCACGAGCCGGTGCCGCTCGCGCTCAAAGCCGTGCGCGTCGGCTACCCGGCGGGTCATGCGCTCGAGCGATGGCTCGCGAAACTCCTCCACGCGCCCGCACTCCGTGCAGAGCAACTGCTCGTGGTGCGGCAGGTCGCGTTTCGGCTCGAAGCGGCGGAACCCTTCGCCGCGATTGCGCTCCTCGATCAAGCCGCTCTCGAGCAGGACGTCGATCGTGCGATAAACAGTGGCCGTACCGACTTTGACTCCCCGTCTCGCGAGCACGTCGATCAGCTCCTCGGTGGAGAGGTGGCGCTCCGAGCCGAGCAGCACCTCCGCCACAGCGAAACGCTGCGGCGTGAGCGGCAACTGCCGCTCGCTCATCCACGTGCGGAGACGGTCCATCAGGGGCTGGTCTGCCACGCCGGCTCGTTCATCTGCGCGATGAGTTCCTGACCGGTGAGTCGCCGGGGCTCGATGGCCTCGCCCGCGCGTTCCTGCACGCCGCGAACCACTGCCTCCACCGTCTCGAGCGGCGCATCGGCCTGCGTCTTCACCTCGATCTCCCACTTGCCGCGTTCGGCTCCCTTTCTGGCGAGGCGATACCGCGCGGTGTGCACTTCGATCCGCCCCGCATGCAGCGGAAGCTCGGGCGATGGGGCGGGCTCCGCCGCCACGACGGCCACGCCGGTCTCGATCTGGCCCGAACGAATCGGTGGAAACAGGTGGATCTCCACGATGCGTTCCGCGGGAACGCGCTCGAGGATCGCCTTGAGAAATCGCTCGCCCGTTTCGTTCAGCATGCGGCGGAATCGCGGCGTGGGATGTCCACCAGGAGGCGCAGGGTCACACCTGAAGTTACTGCAAAGCCTCGGCGGCACCCAGCTCCGTGACCACGTCGGCGGCCACGCCGACGCCGCTCTTCAGGCGCAGCAGCTGCAAGCGGACGTTCTCGAGTGCGCTCACGAGGCGATCGCGGCGGCGCATCGTCTCCTCCCGCGCCGCCGAGAGACCGCTGACGATCTCGTCGCGTCGCGCGCGCAGGATGGCGTCGGTCGCCTGCGATGCGCCCGCGGCATCGGCGAGGGCGCCCTCGAGATCGCGCAGCCGGTCCGAGAGCGACCGGACCATCGCTTCGAGCCGCGCGATGCGGGCCCGCGCGTCGCCAAGTTCGCGCCGCGCGGGGCCCGGTAGCGCCTCGATGAGCGCCAGAGGCGCGGAGGTCGCGGCGCTGGCCGCTGACGCAACAACGTCCCCTCCGCGATCCAGACGCCACGCCGCGACGCGAAACACCGCGCGACCCACTGCACCCCTCCAGAGCGCCGTGATTCGCCGGTCGAGCAGGGTCGCGCGCGTCTGGTTCATCATCAGGAGCGCGATCGCGATCCCGAACATGGCAGCGCAGGCGGCCGCGATGGCCGTGCCCGGGATGCCGATGGTATAGGAGCCGTCCGGCAACCGCGTTCGCATGCGCGCGAGCACGAGCCAGATGCCGCCGATGCTCGCCACGAACGAGAGAAACATCACGCGGTTGCGGCGCACCTCGCGCCGAAGCGCCTTCGGATTCGCACGCTCCTGGGCACGCGCCTCATCTCGCTCCGCGAGGATGACGGAAAGCCCGTCCCTCACTTCCTCGAACGTGAACCCGCTGCTTTCGAGGTATCGCGCGCGGCCCACGAGTTGCGCGAGGATGCCCCAGAGGACCGCGACAGCGATGATCACCGTGAGCAACTGCGCGCCGGTGTCCGTGGGATCGGCGCTCCTGACCATCACCGACGCGAGGAGCACGACGATGAGGAACGCGCGCACCGCCTGCGCCGCCTGCAACTGGAACATCCGAACCGCGGGAGCCACCTCCCGCCGTGCCGAACGCATCGGGTCCAGCGCGGCCGCCAGCGCCTCACCGCTCTCGAACCGCTTCGACGGATCCTTCTCGAGGCAGCGATCGATCGCGGCGCACAGCGGCTGCGGAAGATCGGGACGGAGCGAGGCGACGCGTGGCGGAGCCTGCGTCAGATGCATCGCCATGATGGCGCCGGCGCTCGGCGCGTCGAACGGGAGACGGCCCGTGACCGCGAAGAACGCGACGACGCCGAGCGAATAGAGGTCGCTTCGACCGTCGAGCGGCTCGCCCGCCGCCTGCTCGGGACTCATGAACTGCGGCGTGCCGACGACCTCCCCGACCTGCGTAAGGCTCGTCGCGTTGAACGCCGTGGAGCGCGCGATGCCGAAGTCCGTAACCAGCGAGCGACCAGTCGCTCGCTCGACGAGGATGTTGTCGGGCTTGATGTCGCGGTGCACGACCCCGCGTCCGTGCGCGTACGAAAGCGCCCACGCGACCTCCTGCAGCATGCGCACGGCCTCCGCGGCGCCGAGCGGACCGGCGCGGCGCACGCGCTGCCCGAGCGTTTCTCCCTCGATGAAGCCCATGACGAAGCAGAGGAGCTGCGGATGCTCCTCGACGGCATGAACGGCGACGATGTTCGGGTGGGAGAATCCCGCCGCCAAGCGCGTCTCGCGAAGGAAGCGCTCGCGGAGTTCCGGGCGCACGGCGAGCTCGGGCGGGAGCACCTTGATCGCGACGAGGCGCTGGAGCTGCAGGTCCTGGGCGAGATAGACGGCGCCCATGCCGCCCTTCCCGAGCTCACGCTCGAGATGATAACGCTTATCTAGTGTGGACTGGAGAATATCGCGCACGGGACGAATCTACCGAGCCATGCGAATTGCGATAGGCGGATTCACAGCAGCGCCACCGGATCCCGGTCGAACGTCACGCGCAGATCGCCGCGTGACGGCACCTCGAACGTCGTGAGGAAGCGGCGCGCGAGGCGGGTCAGCGGACCCGGTTTGGTGCTACGGAGCAGCAGGTGCCAGCGCCAGCGCTGCTTGATGCGCTCCACCGGGCAGGGCGCGGGCCCGATCATGCGCACGCTTTCCTGCCCCGCTGCGGCCAGTGCCGTCTCGAACCACGTGCCGGCCGAGAGCGCGAACGCGACGGTCTCCGGCTCGCCAACGCCGCTGAACACCACGTTCGCGAGGCGGACGGTCGGCGGATACGGCGGATCTTCGCGGCCGGGCAGCTCCTCGGCGACGAATCCTTCGAAGTCGTGCCTCACGGCGCAGCGGACCGCGTGGTGCGACGGCACCCGGGTCTGGATGATCACGAGCCCGCCCTTGGGGCCGCGTCCCGCGCGGCCGGCCACCTGGCTCAGCAGCTGGAACGTGCGCTCCGATGCCCGGAAATCGGGGAGGTTGATTCCCACGTCCGCGTCGATCACGCCGACGAGCGTGACGTTCGGAAAGTCGAGGCCCTTCGCGATCATCTGGGTGCCGAGGAGGACGTCCACGTCTCCGCGTCCCACACGGTCGAGGATGTCGGCGTGCGCCCATTTCCCGCTGGTCGTGTCGACGTCCATGCGAGCGATACGCGCAGCGGGAAGCTGCTCCGAGAGGAGCTTCTCCACCTGCTGCGTACCGAGTCCGCGCTGTCGCAGGGTCAGCGCTCCGCATTGCGGACAGGTATCGGAGGCCGGCTCCTGTCGCCGGCAGTAGTGGCATACGAGGCGCTCGGGCGCGCGGTGCAGCGTCAGCGAGATCGAGCAGTCGGGGCACGCGGCGACCCATTCACAGGCGCTGCATTGCACGAACGACGCGTATCCGCGGCGGTTCAGCAGGAGGATGCTCTGCTCGCCTCTCGCCAGACGCTCGACGAGCGCCATCTCCAGCGGCTCGCTCAACACGCCGCGAATCCGGCGATCCGCGGCGGTGAGATTCGCGGCGCGCGTGTTCGAGCGCAGGTCCACCACTTCCACGCGGGGAAGCGCGCCGCCGCCCACGCGTGCCGGCAGCGACAGCAGCCGGTACTTCCCCGTCCGCGCGTTCTCCCAGCTCTCGAGACTCGGCGTCGCGCTGCCGAGGACGCACACGGCCCCGGCCTCGCGCGCCCGCACGATCGCGACCTCGCGGGCGTGGTAGCGAGGCGACTCGCCCTGCTTGTAGCTCGCCTCGTGCTCCTCGTCCACGACGATCGCGCCCAGATCCGGCAGTGGAGCAAAGACCGCCGATCGTGCGCCGACGGCGATGCGACGTTCACCGCTGCGCAGCGCGAGCCACGCGTCGTAGCGTTCGCCGTCGCTGAGGCCGGAGTGCAGCACCGCGACCTCCCGCCCGAACACGGCGCGGAACCGGTCGACGGCCTGCGGCGTGAGCGCGATCTCCGGGACGAGCACGATCGCCGTTCGCCGCTGCACATGCACCACGTGCTTCAGCAGCTCGATGTACACGAGCGTCTTGCCGCTTCCCGTGATGCCGTGCAGCAGCGCGACGTCGCCAGGCCGCGCCGCGACGAGCGCCGCGATCGCCGCTCGCTGCGCGGCGGTCGGATCGTGCGGCTGCGCGTGCGGAATCACGCGGCGCAGGAACGGATCCCGCTCGACGGTCTCCAGCTCCTGGCGCGCGAGCCCGCGCTTCACCAGGCCGCTCACGACCGCGGGCGAGCACCCGAGCGTCGCCACGGCCTGCACCACGGAAACCCGTCCGCCGTGCGACTCGATGAGTTCGTATAGCGCCCGCTGCTGCGGCGCTCGAGCAAAGTTCTTCTCGCGCTCGAGCAGTGACGGCAGGTCCTGCGCCACCACGAGCATCCGCCGCGCCTTCACTGGGGGATCGGGGCGCTTTGAGGTGCCGAGCGCCGCGGGGAGCGCGGCGCGCAGCACGAGCCCCGGTGGCGCCACGTAGTACTCCGACATCCAGCGGCAAACGGCGAGCAGGTCGGGCCGGAACGCCGGCTCGGCGTCGGGCACGTCGAGCACCGCCTTCGGCTTGGTGCTCCCGAGCGCGACTCCGTCGCTCTCGCCGAGACAGTATCCGACGGTGCGACCGCCGCGCACGGGCACGACGACGCGGGAACCTGGCACCAGGGGATGCCGCGTCGGGCCATCGACCGCGTACGTGAACGTTCGAAAAAGCGGAATCGGGAGTGCGACGTCGACGAGCCGCCTCGCGGGCACGGGACGAGACGTCATCCCGTCGTCGTCTTCGGCTCCGGGCGCTGCTCCGGTTCGGCGTGCGCGACCCGCACTTGTTCAGTCACGGGCACGTTGGCCTCGTGGAGGTACTCGAGGAGCGCGTCGGCAAGCTCGCGGCCGGTCTGGTATCGGGCGAGCGGATCCTTCAGGAGGCAGCGCATCACGATGCCGGCGAGCGTCGCCGAAATCTTGGAGTCGACGTCGAGCAACGGGACCGGCGCTTCGTGCACCTGCTTGTAGCCGATCGAAAACCCGTCGGCGCCATCAAAGGGTGGAAAGCCCACGAGACACTCGTACAGCATCACGCCCACCGCGTAGAGATCGGAGCGGCCGTCGAGCATCTTCCCCATCGCCTGCTCGGGCGCCATGTAGTGCGGCGTGCCCATCGCGCGGCCACCGGCGGTGAGCCGGCCGTGAAAATGCGCGGTCGCGATCCCGAAATCGGTGAGCATCGCGTTGCCGTCGTCGTCGAAGAGCACGTTGTCGGGCTTCACGTCGCGGTGGATCACGCCGTGCCGGTGCGCGTAGTCGAGCGCGCACGCCACCTGGCTCGCGATGAACGCAGCGCGTCCGGCTGGGATTGTGCGATCGCGCGCGAGGTCGTCGGCCAGGCAGCCGCCGCCGAGGTACGGCATCACGAGAAACACCACGTCGCCCACCTCGCCGTAGTCGATCGGCGTGCAGATCAGCGGATGGACGAGGCGGCTCGACGCTTCGGCCTCACGGCGAAAGCGGGTGCGCATTTCCTCGTCGCGCGCGAGATGCGAGTGGACGACCTTGACCGCGAGCGGCCGGCCCAGCCGCTCGTGCTCGGCCGCATACACATCCGCCATGCCGCCCGAGCCCACGCGACGAAGGATGCGGTAGCGGTTTCCCGTGGCTTGCCGCAGCGCGGTGGTGAACGCGTCGGGAGCCTCGCGTGCCGCGCGAACCGGCGGCAGCGACGCGCCGCACTTCGTGCAATCGCGCGCCGCGTTGCGGTTCCATATGCCGCAGTCGGGACAGAACAGGGGAGGCTCCCGCGGGAGAGGGACAGGAAAGTTAGCGCCGGTGGCGCCGGGCTGCGAGAAGCCAGTCTAGATCATCGCGCGCATGTGCACGACCGCCGCCTCTCCGAGGCGCTCGGGCGCGTACCCCCCCTCCAGCGCGCTGACGAGCCGGCCTCCGCACCACTGGTCGGCGCGACTCACCAATTCCCGCGTCAGCCGTGCCACGTCGTCCATTTCAAGAGTGAACCCTCCGAGCGGGTCGCCCGCAAGGGAATCGAAGCCCGCGGAGATCAGCACGAGGTCGGGCGTGAAGCCCGTGACGGCTTGATCGACCGCCGCCAACAGCTTGCCGACGTAGGTCTCCCGCGGCAGCGCCGGCGGCAGCGGCACGTTCCACACGCTGCGGTGTGGCCCGCGATCGTCCGCCGCTCCGGTTCCCGGATACCAGGGCCATTGGTGCATCGAGACGAACCGGATGTTCGAGTCCTCCTCGACCAGCGCTTGCGTGCCGTTGCCGTGATGCACGTCCCAGTCGACGATGAGCACGCGGTCGAGCCCTTTGACCCGGCGCGCATAGTGCGCGGCGATGGCGATGTTGCCGAAGAGGCAGAACCCCATCGCCGAGCCACGCAGTGCATGGTGGCCGGGCGGGCGCACGGCGCAGAAACTCCGCTTCGTTTCACCCGCGAGCGCGAGGTCCACGGCGTCGAGAACGCAGCCGGCGCCCGCCGTGGCGGCGGCCCACGAGCCCGGGCTCGCGACGGTGTCGGCGTCGAACCGGCCGCCACCCTCCTCCGCGAGCGCGCGCACCGCCGCGATGTACGAACGGTCGTGCGCGTGGGCGATTTCGTCGTCGGTCGCGTGGCGCCCCTCGAGGTGATCGAGCGCCTCGTACAATTCGAAGTCGTATCGCAACGCGCGCGGAATCGCGCGGAGGCGCCCCACGTGCTCGGGATGGCCCCATCCCGTGTCGTGACGCCCACAGTCGGCGTGCGAGATGAACGCCACCGACTTCTTCACCGGGCACCGCGCCAGCGTCGTGAACCCCACTCGGCGAGCAGGGTGAGCAGGAGCGCCGGGAAGAGCCAAGGCGGCAACTGGTGCCTGGATGTCGGGCCAGGTGCGACCGACGCCGCGGGCCCGAGCGCGTCCACGAAGCGGGCGAGCGGCGCGCCCTCCGCGGAAGGCGACTCGGCGTCGGGAGCGAGCGGCGTGGCCGCGACGCCCGCCACGACTCGCGACCACCAGGCACGGTGCTTCGCGACGGCATCGGCTCCGCCCTGCATGCGCCACCGCCACGTCTCATCGAGGCCGAGTTGCAGCACTCTCCCTGCCCCTTCGCGCCGGGCCGCACCGGTGATCAGCGAGCCGCGAGTCGAGAGTGGCACCGCGTCGGCGCGAAGATCGAGCAACGGGTAGACCGGCATCGCGTTTACTGGCTCGGCGACGTCGAACGACCGCGTTGCGGCGAGCCTCCGAATTCCGGCTCGCGCCGGCGCCATTGCGCGAACCGCGGGCGCGTTGGCCGCATCGGCGAGCAGCACCAGCCCGCCGCCGGCGCGCACGAAGCGGGCGATCGACGCTCCGGCGGTTCCGAGCGTCGTGTCGAGCGCCACGATCGCGGAAAAACGGCTCGTGTCGATCGCGACTGCGGCACCCTGCACGACATCGGCACCAGGCGCGACGAACAACCGCGCTTCCACACGCCATCCCTGCTCTTCCAGCGCCGCGACGGCGAACTTCGCCTCCCATCCGGCGCGCCCTACCACGAGCACGGGATGGAGCGCCGCGGCCGCCGGGATTCCGACCGGCGTGCCGACCGCGCCGGACCGGGCGCCCAGCACGCCCGCGAGCGTGTGCATGTCGATCGTGACGCCGCGAGCCGCGCTGGAAGCGCGCACGGAATCGAGCGGCGCGAGGCTGTCGGCGAGCATGACGTCCGCGTTGGACACGGCCGTGACCCGCACCGGATCGCCCGGCTCGCGAACGCGGCTGGCGACGACCGCGAGATTCGGCAGGGCCTGCCTTGACTGCGATCGCGACGCGATGGGCGCGCTCCAGGTCACCCACGTGCCGGCGTGCGCCATGGCCGCGAGCGCGTCGCGGTCCGCGGGCGCAGGCATGGCGTCGACGACGACGTGCAACGTCGCGAGGCGCGATGTCTCGATGGACGCGAGTTCGCCGGAAAGTGACGAAGCGCGGACGGTCAGCGCGTCGCGAGCCCCGCGGTCGGTGGCCATTCGCCACATCGCGAACGCCATCAACGCAAACGACGCGGCGCGCAGGGCGCGTTCAGCGCGTGAGCGCATAGATCACGACGTTCACGCCGAACTTGGTGTTATCCACTGAGAGGAAGCGCTTGTTGTCGGGATGGAAACCCCATTCGGAGCTGTAGTCCTTGTTGCTGTACAGCACGGCGATGCGGTCACCGCGCAGCACCGCGAGCAGGTGCTTGTGCACGAGATTGTCGCCCCAGCCGTTGAGCTCGTGGGTCGTCGCGGGCGGGCCGTCGTCGAACCTGAAGAACGATGAGTAGAGTGCGTGCGTGTTCGGCAGCTCCCTGAGCGGTGCGACCGCGCGTGCGATCTCCTCGAGGGCGCTCTTGTGGAACACGCCATCGACGTCGTGGTTGTGGTCGTCCACGAACAGCATGCCGCCGCGATCGCAGTACTCGCGCAGCGTGCGCCGCTCGAGATCGGAGAATCGGACGAGCAGATGGCCGGTGAGGAACGCGAGCGGGTACTTGAGCAGTTCGGCAGAGCCGAGCGGTACGCTGACGCCGGTCGGCGCGACGCTGATGGACGTGTATCGCGCCACCGAGTCGATCAGATTGGCCGGGACGAGCGGCGCGGAATCCCAGTCGCCGGAGTCGTATTGCACGGTGCAGAAAGTGAAGTCGCTCACGGCGGCGATCCCCACGCGGAGAGTGGCGCCGGGGCCGCCGGCAACGCCGTGAGCGCGAGGCGGGCGCGAACCAGCGCGCTGGTCGCGTCGCGTCCACCGCGGAGCGCGTTGGCCGCGGCCTCGAGCGCCCGTACCGAGGCCGTGTCGCGATCGAGCAGATCGAGGCGAAGCAGGAGCAGTGAGTCCACCGCGGCCCCGGGGGCGGTGCGCACCAGCGCAAGCGCTGCATCGAATCGCGCGAGTCGCTTTTCGCGCTCGGGATCGACGTCCGGCCGTGGCGTGCGCGGAGCGGGAGCGCCCTTCTCCCTTCCCTGCAGGCGCACGCGATCGATGTCCACCACCACCGCCCTCGTCCGGCCCCGCAGATAGATACGCTCGGCGGATCGCGCGGCCTGGAGTGCGTCGAGCGCCTTCTTCATGAACGGAACCGCCTTCCCAGGCTCGCCCACCTCCAGCTCGCCCGACGCGCTCCACATCGCGTTATAAGCCTCGAGCAGCGGGCGATTCGTCGCGACGAGCGGGGTCTCGTCCTGGTTTCCCTCGAGCGCAGCTCCCGTCAACGCGCTCGTGGCGCGTTCCGCCGCCGCCAGCACGGAGTCGGCACTCGCGGGGCGGTCGAGACGTTTCTCGAGAGCATCACCCTCTTCGCCGGTGTCCTCGCCAAGGCGCGTGAAGACGATTTCGCCGACACGCTTTCGCAGCCGGGCCTGGTCCACCGCAATGCTGCGCGATTCGCTCACGAGCATCTGCCGGGATATCCGTGAGCGCTTCTGCTCGAGCGCCTGTGCCAGCACCAGGAGCATCCGCTGGCTCAGCGCGTTCTGCTCCGCCTCGGCGGGCGCGGCGGGATCGACCGCGACCGAGTCGTACTCGTCGGTACGCGCGATGCGCAACGTGCGGGTTTCGGACGTCCCGATGCCGGGACCCGTGACGTCGTTGCGATCGCGGGCGACCGCGCGCACATGCAGCATGTCGCCCGGCCGCAGGCCGAGCGAGTCGAGCGCGAGCGTCGCGTTGAGTTCGCCGGCCCGCGATGCGAACGTGGAGGCCCCGAGCGTGCGCGTCTTGAACGTGAAATTCTCGCCGCCGCCGGAGCTGACGATGAGCTCGAACGCCCCCGATGCGAGGCCGTAGTCGTCGCTGGCCGTGGCCGCGAGCTTGATCCGCCCGGACGGCCGGGACAGAATCGAGTCGCGCACCGGCAGGGTGAGCACCACCGCCGGCGCCGAATCCGGCGCGGGCTCGAGCACGAGCAGCCGCTCGTGCGCGGCCGTGCGCAGCCGCACTGCGGTGGGAGCGGCCGGCATCACGAGTGCGAGCGACCAACGGCCGCCCGCCGATCTCGCGGACCTCCGCCCTTCCCCCATCGTGGCGACGACTCGTGCGCCGTCCGGGACGCCCTCGATGATGATGGCGCTCCCGGCGAGTGCGCGGACCGAAGCGGGGTCGTCGATCGCACTGTCGTGCAGGCCAGCATACGCGGGAGGCGAAATGCGGACGACGACGGTGGCGAGCGGATTCACCGTCGATCCGGCACCCATGCGACTCAACGCATCGCCCGCGACCGGACGAATGACTCGTGCAACGGCGCCCGAGGGAAGCAGGAGGAGCACGAACGCGCTTGCGATGACCGCGATGGACGGGCCCGTCAACGCGCGGCGCGCCGCCTTGTACACGGCCGGCTCGAACGCGACCTGCGACGCGACGTGCTCGATCTCGGGCACCCGTCCCGCAAACTGCGGATCGACTGCGGTGACGAGCGCGTAGCGAAGCGACGGAAAGCGCGCCTCGATCCAGAGCGCCGCGCTCCCCGTATCCGCCCGTATTCCCGCGCGCCGCAGGCGACGCAGAACGAGACCAGTCGCCAGGACGGCGGCGGCGAGCGGCACGAGACGACGGGCGCCCTCGGGCAACGGAACGAACGCGTCCGCTGTCGCCGCGAGCAGCAGCAGCGAGAGCGCGGCCGCGACGCCGCGCAGCACGGCGGACGCGACGGCGGCGGCCCGCAACGTGCGTCGCGCGCGTTCGACGCGGTCGAGGATTCTCACGCCGGCAGCTCCGCGGCTGCGCGACGCACGAACAGCTCGCCGACCAGCATCAACAGGGCTGCCGCGAGCAGCCAAGGCGCGAGCGTTGATTTCTCGTCCTTCGCGCGAAACGCCGTTGCCGGTGCCGCCGTCCCGCCGCGCTCGAACTGCGTCGCGACCGAGTCGGAAGCCGCGACGCTCGCAACGGCGCCCTCGCACGGCGCAAGCAGAAATCGGGCAACGGCGGCGAACGTGGGCTGTATCGCCACGTCTCCGGCGGAAGGAACTCCCACCCCTACCATGCGAACACAGCCCCGGCCGAAGGGCCGCTCGGCCGCCGCGCGTTCGCCATCGGCCCAGCGCGCGACCACTCGACCTCCAACCGGAACCGGGAGCCGCGCGAGCGGCGCGACGAGGGTGGCGGTGCCCGCCCACAACCCCTCCGCCGACGCCATCGCGCGAGCCGTACGCGGCCAATACACGAGCGCCGCGCCGGCCAGCGCCGCGACCGAATCGCCTGCCGATGGCCCGTCGCGGGCGACGCGGACCGCCGCGCGGGCGTCGTCAGCGCCGGCTGCGGACTTCAGTACCGCGATGACCGGAAGAAGCGGGTCATCCGGATCGTCGCTCACGAGCGTCACGGCGGCGACCACGTGCCGCGCAGCGGCGGTTCGAACGAGCCGCACCCGCCCGGGCCACCGCGCGAAGATCTTCGCGCTGGCGGCGTCGAGCTCGTCGGTCGTCAGCGGCGAGACGATCACCAATTCGACGGAATCCGCCGCGCGCGCCACGTCGCGTGCCGCGCGCCATGCGCTGACGAGCGCCGCGGAGAGCGATCCGCGCGCACCGGCCGGCGCGAGCGCGCGCAGGGAGTCCGCCGCTCCGGTCATCACGATCGAGGCGGACGAGTCGACCAGCACCAGCGCATCGCCGGCTCGCAGCAGCGCGGTCGCAGAGTCGCGGACACCGGCCCCGGTCCCGCGCGACCGGTCCACCACGATCACCCGCGCCAGCGGGGAAACGCCGGACTGTGTCACCGGCCCCGCGAACGCGGTGCCCATCAGCAGGAGCGCCGCGCACCGAAGCAGCATCAACGGCAAGTCGGTCGGGCGCGCCGCTCTCGACGACGCGCGGGCATCGCCGGCCGGCACGAACCGCGCCGTCGGCAGGAGGGACGGCGGCGGACGCTGTGTCGTGATGAGGTGCAGCGCGACAAGGCCCAGCGCGGCGATTGCCGCGACGCCGAGCCACAGCGGCGCGAGGAAGCTCACGACAGGGCGCCCCGCGCTCCGGCGAGCGCGACGAGCCGGCGAACCAACACGTCCACCGGCTGGTCGTCCACCGTCTCGTGGTAGGCGACGCCGTCGTCACGCCACGCGCG
>OCZT010000282.1_pt1 | contig 49062 bp, 34 predicted proteins | sample 1539031 | NCBI WGS metagenome assembly OCZT01 (sample SAMEA3539308, study PRJEB22396) | soil metagenome | biome: tundra; feature: field; material: soil | place: USA | collected 2010-05 | depth 0.15 m
CAGTACCAACAGCGGTAGGAACAGCAGTGCCGACAGCGGTTAATACAGCAGTGCCGACAGCGGTTAATACAGCAGTGCCGACAGCAGTAAATACAGCAATACCAACGGCGGTTGATACAGCAGTACCTACAGTGGTAGGAACAGCAGTGCCAACAGTAGTGGACACAGCAGTGCCTACAGCAGTAAATACCGCGGTTCCAACAGCGGTTGATACAGCAGTGCCGACAGCGGTTGATACAGCAGTGCCGACAGCGGTTAATACAGCAGTGCCGACAGCAGTAAATACCGCAATACCAACGGCGGTTGATACAGCAGTACCAACAGCGGTAGACACAGCAGTGCCGACGGCAGTGGACACGGCAATACCAACGGCTGTGCCAACTGCTATACCTACAGCAATATCTACTTTGGTTTCTCAAGTTGATATTGGAACTTCGGGTACATACGGTGTTCTTTCAAGCACCCTTACATGCAACGGGGCGTCATCATCTATTACAGGAGACGCCGGATATACAAGTTTATCAGGGTCACATACGGTCAGCGGAACAAACTATGTACCCGCGCCTGCCCAGGCAGGCCAGGACCAGGCCGCTGCTCTTGCTTTGATGAATGGGCAGGCATGTTCCTATACTTTCCCGATCGGGGCTATTGACCTGGAATCCGATACAACCCACGGGACAACAGGGGTTTATACTCCCGGAGTGTATTGTATCACGGGCGCGATGAGCATAGGCGGAGGCGGAACAATAACTTTAAACGGCAAGGGAATTTATATTTTCAGGTCTACGGGCGCCCTTACAACAACGGATAATTCACAGGTTGTATTAACAGGCGGGGCAGATGACTGTGATGTGTTTTGGACCCCGGGCGCGGCCACAACACTTGGCGCTAATACAACATTCATAGGGACCGTCATTGATGATGCTGGTATTACAGCCGGTACTACGACCTCATGGACAGGAAGGGCATTGGCCTTTGGCGGAGTAGTCACTTTGGACACGGATACCATTGCGGTACCTGCTTGCGGGTCCGTTAATACCGCGACCTTTACCCCAACAGCGACTGAAACGGTAACTCCAACCTGTACGGAGACGCCGGCGGACACGGATACGCAAACGCCTACATATACACCTACAGCGGTCAATACCTCGACGCAGACCGCCACTATTACCGCCACAACAACACCGACATCCACTCCGATACCACTGCCTCCGGATAAGACCATATTTCCGAACCCTGTTAATCCCTATACGCAAAACCTGAATCTTGTCACTGATTATACTGTAAACATGAGCGAAGTCAGGCTTGAAATATTTACTTCCGGATACAGGAAAGCAAGGGAGATTGTAACAGGCCCCGTGCTTTCAGGAAAAAGAATTGTCGTCATTCCCGCGGATAAATTAAAGGATCTGTCGAGAGGGACCTATTTCATGAAAATAACAGCGAAAGACATCAATGGAAGATCCGACAAAGGATATATAAACAGGTTAGTGATCCTTTATTAAAAAGCGGATTATTCTGCCGTAGAACAGGGCGATTTTTAACGCAGTTTAAAATGTATTTTTGTGTGTCTAAAGACGCCGCCTAATACCATTAGTTATGCGTTGTATAATGTTCTTTGCATGTCAAAAAAGAATATGACCGCAAGTCTGGAACCGTGCTATTATGTATTCACAATAGTACATACGATTTTGCTTGAAAAAGCGCGGATTTTCTGTATAATGACACGGCATTTGGATACTGTCGGAAAAGCATGGTTTTATAGGGTTTCCCGGCAGTATTATTGACCTGCAAATTTGGAAAATATTGAGGGGTGTTTATGGCTGTTACTATAAAGGATATCGCAAAGGTGGTCGGCGTAACCCCGACCACGGTTTCTATGGTTGTGCGCGGGGACAAAAGAATAAGCATTGCTACAACTGAAAAAGTGCAAAAAGTCATTAAAGAAATGAATTACAGGCCGAATTATATAGGACGGAGCCTGGTTAAGGGCCGGACAAATGTAATTGCCATCGCATCGGGGTTCTTCTCAAACATGTTCACCGTTGAGATCATGCGCGGCATGGAATCCAAACTGATACCCACAAATTACCGGATAAACCAGTATGCGACCCGCGGCATCATGGAAAAAGAAGATGACATGTTCAGGGAAATATTGTATGGCGCAAGGCCCGAAGCGCTGATATGCGTGAGTTTAAAACCATCACCGGAAATAATAGCGGAATATAACAAAGAAGGGCTTCCTGTAATATCGGTTGAAGAGAGTGCCGGAGGTATTTCAACCGTTAAAACCGACAATGAAAAGGGAGCCTTTATGGCAGTGGATTATCTTGTTAAAAAAGGCAGAAATAAAATAGGGATCGTGGCCGGGAAGTCTGCAGGCAGCCCTGGAAGCGCAAACTCCTATGAAAGGCTGAAGGGCTACAAAGATGCCCTGACCATGCACGGCATCAGCTTTAATCCTGAACGCGTCGTGGAAGTCGCTGACTATACGTTTGAAGAGGGCCTTGAAGGGTTTAACAGGATGCTCAGGCGGGATGCGCTATTTGACGCTGTATTCTGCGCCGCGGGAGACATGACAGCGGCGGGCATCATAAGAAGGGCCGAAGAAAAAGGCATTAAGATCCCTGAGGATTTGTCGGTCATAGGCTACGACAATATGGTTATCGCATCCATAGTCAAGCCGGCTTTAACAACAGTCAACCAGCCTATATTTGAGATGGGAAGGTCTTCGATTGACCTGGCCATGGACTTAATAAATAAAAAGGAAACGGTTAAAACCATCACGTTCCAGCCAACGCTTGTTTTCAGAGCCAGCGCGTAGGGTTAAAAATAATTACTAATTACCAATCACCAATGACTAATTACTAATTACTAATGACTAATGACTAATTAAGACTTTAAATCCTGAGGTTTAATTAGTAATTAGTCATTAGTAATTATTCATTGATAATTTGCCCCATCCCGCATTTTTCATTAACAAAACACGGCGTATTATGTTATAATTTTTTTAAATAAAACGGAGGTGTTGTGCATATGAAAAAAATATTTGACTACAAAACCGAATGGAGCGGCCTTAAGAACAGGATGGCCCAGATGTTCAACCCGTCTTCAGGCAGGACCGTACTGCTTGCTGTGGACCACGGGTATTTCCAGGGAGCGCCCGCCGGGCTCGAGGATTTAAGGAAGACGATAGAACCGCTGCTGCCTTTCTGCGACGCGGTAAGCCCGACAATAGGCGGGTTAAAATCAAGTTTTAACCCATGGATAAAAACGCCGATAATACTCAGGGCCACCGGCGGTAACAGTATGCGCAAGCCAGCCGAGCTGGACGACGAGATAGTTACTGTTTCCGTTCAGGAAATATTAAATCTGAACGCGATCGGGTTTACGACATCCTGCTATATAGGCCTGCCTCACCAGCTTGAATCCATAGGTAATCTTACCTCCCTGACAGACGAGGCGCACAGATACGGCCTTATTTCCATCGGCATTACAGCGGTGGGCAGCGACCCTGTGCTGGGTAAGTTTGTGAAAGGCGAGAGGGAAGACGGCGGGGAACTCTCCGCGGAAGATAAAAAAGACGCCCTCAAATATCTGAAGCACGCGTGCCGCGTGGTTTCCGAGAACGGGGCCGATATAGTAAAAACATACTACTGCGACGGCTTTGAGGAAGTGGTCGCGTCATGCCTTTCGCCCATAGTGATCGCGGGCGGCACAAAAAGGCCAACAAAGGAGGCCCTTGAATTCACATATAACGCGGTAAAAGCCGGGGCAATAGGCGTGGACATGGGCAGGAATATTTTCCAGAATGAGTTTCCCGTGGCCATGATACAGGCGGTCAGGGCCGTTGTGCATGATAATAAAACTGCGGCGCAGGCTTTGGACCTGTACAACAGCCTAAAGGATAAAAAATGAAAGTAGGGATGTATTACAATAATTCGGACGTCAAGGTGGAGCTCCAGCCAATCCCGGAAATAGGCGCGTCCGACATACTGGTTAAGACCGTAGCCTGCGGCATATGCGGCAGCGATGTGCTTGAATGGTACAGGATAAAAAAGGCCCCGCTTGTCTTGGGGCATGAGTACGCTGGGGTAATTTCAGCAACCGGCACGGATGTCAAAAATTTTAAAATCGGGATGAGGGTTTTTGCGACCCATCATGTTCCTTGCGGGGAATGTTATTACTGTAAAAGCGGGCATGAAACAGCCTGTGTTGTTTTTCAGTCAAAAAATAATTTTGCGCCCGGAGGTTTTTCCGAGTACCTTAAGGTCTCGGGCAAAAGCGTTGAAACAGGTGTTATGACGCTTCCGGAAAATATGTCTTTTGAGCAGGCAACATTCATAGAGCCTTTGGGGACTGTAGCCCGCGGGCAAAGGGCGCTTCATATAAAGAAAGGCGATTGCGTGCTGGTGCTTGGATGCGGCATTGCCGGATTGCTCCATGTTAAGCTGGCAAAAGCCAAAGGCGCGGGTGTGATAATAGCGACGGATACAAACCAATACAGGCTTGATGCCGCAAAAAAATTCGGGGCTCACAGCGTTGTAATGGCGGGACAGGACCCCGCGGAAGCGGTGAAAAAGGCCAATAACGGCAGGCTGGCCGATAAAGTCATCATATGCACGGGCGCCAAATCAGCCGCGGAACAGGGATTGCAGGCAGTGGACAAGGGCGGTTGCGTCCTATTTTTTGCCGTGCCAAAGCCGGGCGAGACCATTGCCATGGATTTTAACCCGTACTGGAGGGACGACATAAGCATAAAGACCAGCTATGGAGCGGCGCCGCGTGATAATAAGGAAGCTATTGAACTGATAAGCTCGGGTTTGGTACGCGTGGACGACATGATAACCCATACTCTTGGGATTGATGAAATAGCAAAAGGATTTAAGCTTGCCGCTGAAGGAAAGGAATGTCTGAAGGTGGTTATAAAGGAGTGAAAAATTCGGAGTTCGGGGTTCGGAATTCGGAATTAGGTAGTTAATTATAAAACTCCGGCTTCAATTGGCCGCAGTTCAAAATAGCACCAAAAAGATTCTAACTATGCTGTTTTTATTAGAAAAATCTTTACAAACCATTTTCTTTATGTGAAAATAAGAACATCGTTTTTCGGAATTATGAAATAAACTATACTTATCTCAAGGAGGTATTAGCAAATGACAGACACAGCAGCAGCAGTAGCAGTACAGCAGGCTGTCCAGGTCGCGGCAACAGTTGTTCAGAAGTCGGCAGAGCACATCAAACTTGCTCCGCTGTCACATTCTGAACAGACATGGATCTGGATAGTCTGGGCAACATCAATACTTGCCCTCGTTTACGGCGTTTACCTGATGTTTGAGATCCTCTCGAAGTCAAGGGGAACGCAGAAGATGATCGAGATCAATGCCGAGATCAAGAAGGGCGCGAAAGCGTATCTTGTGAGGCAGTTTTCAACAATCATCTGGCTGGTTCTCGGATTAATGGTTGTATTGTTCTTTAGCACGGTTGTTGATGCGTCGCTTGGATATTCGGCGGAGCAGGTAATGAAGATAAAAATAGGAAGATCGCTCGCGTTCTTCCTGGGCGCACTGGCTTCTGGACTTACAGGAACCATAGGGATGCTCCTGGCTGTCGAAGGCAATGTAAGGGTCGCGGCAGGCGCGGTGGACAAAGGAAAGAAGGAAGCTATAACAATCGCTTTCAGGACCGGCTCGATCGCGGGAATGTTCACGATCGGACTTGGGCTTCTCGGCGCGACATCGATATTTTTAATATTCCAAGCTGAAGCATCGGCTATATCCGATGTGTTGGTCGGATTCGGGTTCGGCGGATGCCTGCTCGCTCTCTTTATGAGGGTCGGCGGCGGAATATTCACAAAGGCGGCGGATGTAGGAGCCGACCTGGTTGGTAAAGTGGAAAAGAACATACCTGAAGATGATCCGAGGAACGCCGCAACAATAGCCGACAATGTCGGGGACAATGTGGGCGACTGCGCGGGGATGGCAGCGGACATTTTCGAGTCATATGAAGTGACGCTTGTCGCGGCCATGATACTCGGCGCGACAGTTTTTGGGAACATGGGTGTCATATTCCCGCTTTTTGTGCGCGCCGTCGGGGTCATAGCTTCGATCATCGGCACGTACGCTGTAGCTTCAAAAAGTGAGACCGAACACGCCATGAAGCCGATACAGAGAGGGTTCATGCTTGCTTCAGTATTATCCATAATCGGATTTGCGATCATCACATGGAAGTACCTTGTTCCCGCAATCACCGAATGGATGGGCAAAAAACCCGAGCTGTTCGTGGGCGCGCCGGCAAACGGAGCCACAATACTCGGCTGGAAACTTTTCATTATTACCACAGTCGGTATATGCCTCTCGTTCGTCATCTCGCAGATGACGGAACATTTTACGACCACTGAGGCAAAACCGGTTAAAGACATAGTAAAATCAACGCTCACGGGTCCTGCGACTGTTATACTCGCGGGAACAGCGGAAGGTATGGAGTCCTCGGTTTGGGCCATCCTATCCATTGCCATATCGCTCGCGGTATCGATCCTTGTATTCGGGATAATGCCGGTAGGCACTGCGGCTGCTGTAGGCATGCAGACCCTGTACGGCATAGCTTTGATCGGCCTCGGGATGCTCACGGTTACAGGCATCATCGTGTCTGAAGACACGTTCGGCCCTGTATCCGACAACGCGCAGGGGATCGGCGAAATGGCCAAGCTACCGGAAAAAGGAAGAAAAGTACTGGACGAACTCGACGCGGTTGGAAATTCGACAAAAGCAATCACCAAAGGATTCGCGATCGCAACGGCTGTTATTGCCGCTGTATCGCTTTTCTCTTCATTTAATGAAGTGACAGGAGTAGGCTGCATAAACCTTTCGAGCCCGATAGTATTCATCGGACTCCTGATCGGCGGCGCGGTACCGTTCCTTTTCTCCTCTTTGCTCATCAGGGCAGTGGGAAGAGCGGCGTTCCTGGTTGTTAACGAAGTAAGAAGGCAGTTCAAGGAAATCAAGGGCCTGATGTCCGGAAAGGCAAAACCTGAGTCGGCAAAAGTCGTGGACATATGCACCAGGGCGGCCTTAAAGGAACTCGTAAGCCCGGCTCTTCTGGCTATACTGATGCCGGTTGCCATGGGCTTCCTGTTTAAAGCGGAAGGCCTGGCCGGATACCTCGCGGGCGTAATTCTCGTGGGTCAGCTGATGGCGGTATATCTTTCAAACGCGGGCGGCGCGTGGGATAATGCCAAAAAATCAGTGGAGCAGATGGGCTTTAAAGGCACAGACAGGCATAAAGCAGCGGTCATCGGCGACACAGTCGGCGACCCGTTCAAAGACACGGCAGGACCTGCGTTAAACCCGCTTATCAAGGTCATGAACCTTGTAGCGCTTTTGATCGCGCCGATCATCATAAGGTTCCCGGGTTATGACTGGGTCACGATCACTGTGGTAGTCGTTTGCCTTGGTATAGTAGGAACAGGATTGTTGTTCTCCAAGCGGGACGATGAGACAGTGGAAAAGATCGCGGCGGAAGTCATCGCGAGGACGTCCAAAGGCAGGAAGTAAAAAACGCACGGCGCAAGCCGTGAATGTAATATGAACAAAGGGCCGGTGATGAACCGGCCCTTTGTCTTTTGTATGTTAGCTTTGAGGAGCTTGCGCGACGAAAAGCTTACATACAAATGTACCCGCTCAAGTCGAGGAGCTATTGCGACGAGACAAGAGGTACTTTTTGTATGTTAGCTTTGAGGAGCTTGCGCGACGAAAAGCTTACATACAAATGTACCCGCTCAAGTCGAGGAGCTATTGCGACGAGACAAGAGGTACTTTTTGTATGTTAGCTTTGAGGAGCTTGCGCGACGAAAAGCTTACATACAAATGTACCCGCTCAAGTCGAGGAGCTATTGCGACGAGACAAGAGGTACTTTTTAGATCAAAACATCCGGAGAGCAGATAGTAGAAAAGTGAAAATATATATATAGGGGCAACGGAATCGTGTGTTGGAAAACAAAACTCCATATTGACAGAAAACAGAACATTTGTTATAATTGATTTGAAAGGTGGTGCCGGATGACTACGCAATCATTAATTAAAAAAATCAGGGGAAGCAGAAATCTTTCCCAACAGGAACTGGCCGATATGGTTGGTATTTCCAGATCGGCTTTGGTACAGATTGAGAACGGAAACCGCAGGATTTGCGCAGAAGAATTGAAAAAGTTATCAGAAATTTTTGAGGTGAGCGCGGATTACCTGCTGGGAGAACGGGATGACACGAAAATATCGCTGGAGTCTGATAAAAAAAATAAAATAAAAGAAGAAATAAGGATATCTGTGCCCGCCATCAAAAAAAATAAGTTCAAGCAGGTATTGTTATATCTGCTTGAAAAATGCGCAGGTAAACCGAACGTGGGGCAGACTGTGATATATAAACTGCTTTATTTTGCGGATTTTAATTTTTACGAACTTTACGAGGAACAAATGACGGGAGTTACTTACAGGAAACAAAAATTCGGCCCTGTGCCATTAGAGTTCCCGGATATCATAAAAAGCATGGAGAAAGACGGCGAGATAAAGGAAATCGAGGACAAATATTATGATTACCCCCAAAAGAGATATATTCCGCTTGTAAAGGCGGATCTAAACCAGCTTAAAGCAAGCGAAAAAGACATAATAGATAAGGTGATTGACCAGTTATCAGATAAATCAGCTGCTGATATCAGCGCGTACTCGCATGAAGATGTACCGTGGAAGGCTACAAACGACAAGGAAATAATTGATTATGAACTTGTTTTTTACAGGACTATGCCCTATACGGTGAGGGTATATAAGGAAGACAGGGAAGAATAGGTGGATTTTAACACTTTGCCGGAATTTGACAGGGACTTGAAAAAGCTGTCCAAACGTTTTAGAAGTTTAGAACAGGATATTGAAGTGCTTAAGAAAGTACTTTCAGTAATGCCGGAGGCCGCGCCGCCGCGCAGTTTCCGCATAGCGGGAACGCATTCCGGCACGCCGATAATTAAGGTCAAGAAATTCGCGTGCAAATCACTGAAAGGATCCGGAGCAAACAGCGGGATCAGGGCTATATATGCGTATTGTCAGGAAAGATGTGAGATAAAATTTCTGGAGATATATTTTAAAGGCGATAAGGAATTAGAGGATAAGAACAGATTTAAATTGGATAAGTGATAAAAAATATTTAAATCGCTTGAAAACAGAAACTTAAATAACTTTATTATAACTGGAGGTTTTACATGGAGGTAGGAATTGTAGGTTTGCCAAACGTGGGTAAGTCGACCACTTTTAATGTTTTAACAAAAACGGCGGGGGCGCAGGTGGCAAACTACGAATTTTGCACCATTGAGCCCAACGTCGGCATAGTCGCCGTCCCCGACCCGCGCCTTGATTTTTTGTTCAAGGTCTACAACGACGGCAAAACGACCTACGTGCCCGCCACATTCAAGTTCGTTGACATAGCGGGCCTGGTCAAAGGCGCAAGCAAGGGTGAGGGTCTTGGAAACAAGTTCCTGGCTACGATAAGGGAGGTAGACACCATAGCGCATGTAGTGCGCGTGTTTACCGACGCCAATGTCATCAGGACCAAGGGAAAGCTCGACCCTATCGGCGACATAGAAACCATAGAAACTGAACTCATGCTTGCCGACCTGGAAGTTGTTTCCAAAGGTTTCACCAAAATTGAAAGAACAGCAAAATCCGGGAATGACAAGGAAGCGCTGATTAAGTATGATGTGTTGAAAAAAGTTAAAGACGCACTTGAAAAAGGCCTGCCTGCCAACGCGGCAGGTTTAACCAAGGAAGAAAAGCCGCTGGTTAAAGAACTGGGGCTTATGACCTTAAAACCAATGCTTTATGTTTTGAATACCGACGAGGATAAGATACAGGATTTTGACACGCACTTTCCCGAGTTGGTGGCATACATTAAAAAACGCAATGCCGAGTATGTGGTTATATCCGCCAAGATCGAAGGCGAGATGATGGAACTGGGCGAAGAAGAAAGAAAGGATTACTTAAAGGAACTTGGTTTTGAATATAAGGGTTTTGACGAGTTCATACAGCACGCGTACAGGCTGTTAGATTTGATAACGTTTTTGACCGCAGGCGCGCAGGAAGTCAGGGCCTGGCCCATAAGGCGCGGCTCGACAGCCGTGGAAGCCGCGGGCAAGATACACTCGGACATCCAGCGTGGTTTCATCAAGGCGGACATAATGAAGTTCGAGGAGTTCAAGAACGTAAAAGACGAGGTTAAGATGAAGGACATGGGGCTCCTGCGCAGCGAGGGCAGGGAGTATATAATGCAGGACGGGGATATGGTGCACTTTAAGTTCAATGTTTAGAGGAAGAGTTTGAGAGACTGGAGTCTAAAGTGTTGCCAAATTCCGGAGGATTATGAATGCTGACTTTTGCTATGATTTTTGGCAATGTTTTAATAATTGGCTTTTATTTGCTGTTTCTTTGGAATTTATTCAGCGCTAAAAGTCTGACTTGGATAGGCAGAACCGTTTATGTTATTTTGGCTGTTGCTGGAGGGGCAATAGGATTTATCTTTTTTAATTTCGTTTTCCTAATGTGTTCTGAGCAGCCCTACAGATCGTTTTGGGAGGTTCTATCTTATTGGTCGTTTTCATTGGTTCCCGCGTTGCTTCCTTTTGGCATTATTTTTTTTATAAAATGGATCCATATGGCTCTCAAATAAAAAAATAAAAGCAGGTTACGCATTTATCGTTCCGTTATGGTTGGCGTGCAGCCCAATGGCGCAAATATCAATGATATCTTATTAAAACCGAACTTTTCCATTATTTCAAACGTCTAACACTGTGAAAGTTAACAAAATTCACCATGTTATGTTAACTATCTTTATATATTATTATTGTAGACAGGCTGACGGTATTGATTATTGTTTTTTTTTCTGATATCATTATCAGGTTGTTAAAAACTCATCAAAGGCGGTATTGATCATGAAGAAGTTGTCAATTGCATTTATTTTTTTGTTGTTTGTCCCTGTTCTTATGGCTGAAGGCGTGACGAACACTCCCTTGGCTTATACGGATTGTTATAAGATCGCGCTGGCAAATTCCGACGCGGTGAAGATACAATCCGAGCGGCTCACCCAGGCCAACGCGGCTAAGATCAAGTCTTTCGGCGCGCTGCTCCCGACAGTAACGCTCGACCACGAGCGCGATTTCGGCATAAACGGCAGCCTATATTTCGACAAGGGCTGGGTCAGTTCCATAACCGCGACACAGCCTGTATTTCACGGACTTGAAAAGATAAACGCGATCTCCGTATTTGACAGGGAAGCTTATAAGGAAGAACTTAACCTCATATCCGCAAAAAGGTCCCTGGCGCAAAACACTGCGGCGGCATTCTACGCGCTTGCGTCCGCGCAGGCCGATATGCTCAACCTTCAGGACGGCTTGTCTTTATTGCTTGAAAGAGTAACCCAGTTAAAGCAGTGGCTGGGTATAGGCAAGTCAAGGCTAAGCGAGGTTTACGCTACTGAATCAACTGCGGCGCTGCTCGCGTCCCAGCTTGAACAGGCAAAGGCGCAGGTTGACGGATATTCAGACGCCCTGTCAAGGGTATTGGGAATTGAATATCAGGTAACCGTCATACAGCCGGCAGAGAGTACTGACGGCGCGGCAGATATTAATGTAACGTTCACGGCTCAAAACCGTTCGGACGTGCTCGCGCAAAAAGCTGAATTGGAAGCATCTGATAAAAGAATAGCCGCGGGGCTGGGCACATTGCTTCCGCAGGTTGACTTATCCGTCACAAAGCCGCTCGGCGGCTCGGCATATCTCGGCACAACGGCTTATAAGGACACGGGCTGGCAGTTCATGCTTTTGGCCCAGTGGCCGTTATTTGAGGGCGGCTCCAGGGTGTTCGACAGTATTTCCGCTTTTTCGCAGAGGGAAGCCGCTTACCGGCAGTACATTTCAACATTACTGGATGTAAAATATGAGGTGAAGTCAAGGGTCCGGGATTATGCCGCGTCCGCAAAAATAGTCGCGGTTATGAAGGACGCCTTTTCAAAGGCATCGCAGTCTTTAAAGGCCCAGCAGGCTGATTATAAATTCGGGCTTGTGACGAATGTGGACGTCCTGCAGGCCATGTCAAACAACACGTCGGTCAAGCAGTCGCTGGACAGGGCCATAGTGCAAAGGGAACTGTATAAAAAATCGCTGGAAATATCCTCGGAGGTTGTAAAATGACACTATCAGAACAATCCATAAAAAATCCGGTCATGGCGTGGATGATAATGATCGGCATAGTCGTATTCGGCGCCATTTCGTATATGGGCCTCGGAGTCTCGCTTATGCCTGACGTGGATTTCCCCGTGCTGACCGTCAGCTTATCATGGCCGGGCGCGGCCCCGGAAGTTGTGGAAAACGAAGTAACCGACATGGTCGAGCAGTCAATAATGGGGGTGCAGGGAGTTACCGAATTAACATCTTCATCTTCCAGGGGCAGGGCAAACATAACCGTTACTTTCAATCTGGATAAGAATATTGACGTCGCGTTCCAGGAAGTGCAGAGTAAGATTTCCCGCATACAGAGGGATCTGCCGCTTGATCTGCTTCCCATAGAGATTAGCAAGAGCAACCCCGACGATTCGCCGATTGTTTGGATAACCCTTTCGGGCAATAAGCCCGTGCAGGAACTTATGGAATACACAAAGGACCACCTTCAGGACCAGTTTACGCCCATACCGGGAGTTTCAGAGGTTATGCTGGGCGGATACCTCGACCCGGCGCTCAGGGTATGGCTCGATCCTGACAGGATGCGCGCGAAAGAAATAACCCCGGATGATATAATAGGCGCGATACAGTCCGGCCATCAGGAAGTGCCGGCGGGTTATATTTCCAACCCGCAGAGGGAAATATCGATGCGCGTGATTGGAGAGGCCGGCAATGTCAAGGAGTTTTCCGATATAATCATACCGGCAAGGAGCGGCGCGACCATCTGGAATACCCTGAGGATAAAAGACGTTGCCGACGTGGAAGAGGGAACGGAAGATGACAGGTTCAGGTCAAGGACACCCGAAGGCAGGGCCGTCGGCCTGGGTATAAAAAAACAGCCGGGTTCGAACTCGGTGGATGTCGCGCACAGGATAAAGGCAAAGATTGAGGAGGTGCGGAAATATCTGCCGCAGGGCATGAGCCTGGCAATAAGGTTTGATTCCACAAAATTCATAGAGGATTCCTCAAAGGAAATGAATTTCATAATATTGCTTTCCGTCATCCTCACTTCGCTCGTGTGCTGGCTCTTTCTCGGGTCTTTCGGGACGGCCGTGAATGTATTTTTGTCCATACCCATGTCCATTTTCGGCGCGTTCTTTGTTATTAAGGCGTTCGGGTTTACCCTGAATACCTTTACGTTCCTCGGGCTTTCCCTTGTCATAGGCATAGTTGTAGACGACGCTATCATGATGGTGGAGAACATTTCCCGCCACAGGGAAGAGGGGCAGTCAAAGATCAAGGCCGCCATTAAAGGCTCGCACGAAATAACATTCGCCGCCATTGCCGCGACAATAGCCATACTTGCCATATTCCTGCCCGTTATTTTCATGCAGGGCGTGATCGGCAGGTATTTCTTCCAGTTCGGCATCACCATATCGGCGGCGGTCATGATATCGCTTCTGGCGGCTTTGACGCTTACGCCCATGTACGCTGCCCAGTTCCTTTCAGACACGCACGTCAGCGCGAAGTCCAAGCCCTTTATGGAAGTTTTCATGAATAATTTCAGGGAGTGGTATTCGAAAGTATTGAAGGTTTGCCTTGATAACCGGTGGAAAGTGGTCCTTGTTTCTGTGGCTTTTTTCATGCTGTCAATGGTATTATTTGTTTTTATTAAAAAGGAATTTGTGCCTTCGCAGGACCAGGGCAGGATAACCGTCAATATAAACGCTCCTCCCGGCGCTTCGGTTGATTTTACCAACGATATTATGCTGCAGGCCGAGAAAATAGTGTCGTCGCGGCCGGACGTGGAAGCCTATTTTTCCAACGTGAGGCCCGGCGCCGGCGGGTTATTCGTGACGCTTTATGACAAAAATAAAAGGCCGGTTGACCCGGATACGAAAAGGCGCATGAAACAGCAGGAAATCATAGACGCGCTGAGGAAACAGATAAAGAAAATCCCGGGTGTCGCGACCGTAAATATACAGGACATGTCACTCATGGGATTCACCGCCAAGCGCGGCTATCCCGTGGAATTCATGATCATGGGGCCGGACTGGGACAAGCTCGCGGAACTGTCGGTTTTAATGACGGCGGAGATGGAAAAGACCGGCATCATGGTCGACGCGGATTCCGATTACAAGACGGGCGTAACCGAACTGATTGTCATGCCTGACAGGAAAAAGGCCGCCGCGCGGCAGGTGTCCATGGAAACCATAGGCAATGCGTTAAACACTCTTTTCGGGGGCGTGCGCACCGGCAAATATTCAAAAGGCGGAAAACGGTATGATATTATACTTGAGCTCAAACTCGCGGACAGGAATGACGCCAAGAATGTGGAGAAAGTGCTTGTCAGGAATAACAGGGGGGAACTGATAAAGCTTTCCGATGTGGTATCCATCGCGGAAAAGCCCACGGTTATGTCGATCACAAGGGAAAACCGTGAAAGGGCTATAAGGATGTTCTCGAACGTCGCGACAGGCAAATCTCAGGGCGAGGCGATGAAAGCCGTGCAGGATATCGGAAAAAAATTATTGCCCGAAGGATACAGGATATTCTTCACTGGAAGCTCGCAGACTTATAAGGATTCTTTCACGGGCCTTTATATCGCGCTCGCGCTTGGTATATTTGTGGCTTACATGGTGCTCGGCACCCAGTTCAACAGCTTTGTCCACCCGTTATCGGTGCTGCTCGCACTGCCGTTTTCGCTCACAGGCGCTTTTATAGCCCTGTGGCTGAGCGGGAATTCGCTCAATATATACAGCGCCATAGGGGTTATACTCCTTATGGGAATAGTGAAAAAGAACTCGATACTTCTTGTTGATTTTACCAACCAGCGCAGGCTGCAGGGGATGAGCGTCAAAGAGGCCCTGATTTCCGCCTGCCCGGTGCGTTTAAGGCCAATTATCATGACCTCCGCCGCCACCATAGCGGCCGCCATACCGTCTGCGCTTTCCGTAGGACCTGGCGCTGAGACGCGCACGCCAATGTCCCTGGTCATAATAGGCGGCGTCATATTTTCCACAGCTTTCACGCTTTTCGTGGTGCCGTGCGCTTACAGCCTGATGTCAGCCTGGGAAAACAAGAAACACGTAAATGCAGTGCATGAGGCTATGAAGGAACTTGGCGAGGACGTTGAAAACGCTGAGGCCGTTAAGCCGAAAAAACGGGCAAAATAAAATTTTGTAAAATAACATACAGGGTTCCGTAGAGAAGAGGGGGATTGCCCCCCTCTCTAACGGCTTGTTTTTGTTTAATAATCAAAACGCCTTTCTCCTTACCCTTAATCCTTATCCTTAGACACTCCCCTAAAGCGGATTAAACATAAAAATATGCTTCATGTAACCCCTTACTTCTGATACAATTAATCAAATGATATAAAAAGGAGGCCCCATGCTAAGTTTAAAGAACGACAAATTCAGGAACCTGCTTATACAAAAAAATGTATTCACAGCCGACACGATAAAACGCTATATGGACGACGGCAAAGATCTTATAGAAGGGCTTATGCTCAAATACAAGGTGGAAGAGGAGCCTGTGCTTAGGGCCGAAGCCGAAGCCATAAATATTCCCTATATAGACCTTCGCGAAAAAAATCCGGAACCGGAAGTTGTAACTTTAGTCACGCAGGAAATATGCATGAAAAAGGACCTGATCGTCTTCGGGAATTCAGGAGAAGTCCTTGACGTGGCAATGGCAAACCCCAATGACGTGGTAACCATAGACCAGCTTGAGAAAAGCACTGGCCTTAAAATAAGGCCCCACCTGGCCTCGCGCGGTGCAATATCGCGGAAAATAAACGAATACGCCGACCATTTCAAGTCCGACATGGTGAAAAAACTCCTGCAGAGCATAAGCGACGACACTTACCAGCTGACAAAAAAGCTGGGGTTTGAAATACGGGGGATCGAGGAGCTTACCGAACAGGCGCCGATTGTAAAAGCCGTCAACCTTATCATACTCGGGGCTTTTTTAAAAAGAGCGAGCGACATACACCTGCTGCCCACAAGGGAAAAACTCAAATGCCTGTACAGGGTTGACGGGCTCCTGATGGAGGACCAGATGTTCCCGGGAACTATGGCGCCGGCCATCATATCGCGGCTGAAAATAATGGCAAAGCTGAACATTACCGAGAAGCGCATGCCCCAGGACGGCAGTTTCCATATAGTTATAGAGGGAAGGGAAATTGATTTCAGGATGGCGGTAACGCCGACAATACACGGCGAAAAAGCGGTACTAAGGATACTCGACAAAAGCGCCATAATACTAGGGCTGGAACACCTGGGGATAAATGAGGACAATTTAAGGGTCTTATTGGAAGTCATACAGAAACCGAACGGGATCATCCTGATCTCGGGCCCGACAGGTTCGGGAAAAACCACAACGCTTTACTCGGCCCTTGACGCCATAAATAACGGAGAAAAGAATATCACAACGGTTGAGGACCCCGTGGAATATGAAATAGAGGGCATAACCCAGATACAGGTGCACGCCGAAATAGGGCTGACTTTTTCCCATGTGTTAAGGTCGATCTTAAGGCAGGACCCGGACGTAGTTTTAATAGGTGAGATCAGGGACCTTGAGACTACCGAGATTGCGTTAAGGGCGTCGCTCACGGGCCACCTTGTATTCGCCACTGTCCACACAAATGACGCGCCGAGCGCGGTAACCAGGCTCTTTGAAATGGGGGCCGAACCATACCTGATAGCCTCATCTCTGCGGGCTGTCATGTCCCAACGGCTTGTCAGGACAATCTGCGTTAAATGCAGGGAAGAGTACCCGATATCAAAAGAAATGGCGCAGAAATATTTCAAGGATGAAAAAGTGACGAAACTTTACAAAGGCAAAGGCTGCGTGTACTGTTTTAACACGGGCTACAGGGGCAGGACCGTTATATCCGAGATCTTTGAGGTAAAAGATTACATAAGGGCGCTGATAATCGAAAAAGCGACTTCCGTGGCAATAAAGGAAAAAGCAATGGCGAACGGCTTTAAGGCAATGTTTACCGACGGCATGGACAAGATAAAGCGCGGGATAACAACGTTAGAAGAGGTAGTAAAAGTGACGGAAGACGCCGAGTAAACCATAAAACTTGGAGCCATCTTCGTGGTATTTATTGGGATGGCGCTTATAACGCCCAATCCCTTATAAGGTCGTGTTTTGTCATGTGCATAGTTCCGTAAAGGTTTTGTAACGCGAGATTTGGCCTTGTTTAAAATTGACAAACCCGCCCCATCGCAGTATAATTCATTCTATTATCACGCTAAAAGCAGGGAACTGCGGGTTTTGCTTTTGATACGGGTCGAAAACCCGGTGGACAATATGCTAAAACGGCTTGTAAAGGAGATTGGATGAGGGATTGTCTTAATAATGAAGGATTTTACATACTAAACCGGAATTGGGACTTTTTATGGAACTGACTGTTAAGGACGTTGTGAAACTGCTGATTATACCGCAGCCCGAGCTTAACAAGCTCGTCCAGAAGAAAGAAATACCATTCCAGAAGATACGGGATGTCCTTTACTTCAATAAACAGCAGGTTGTGGACTGGGCCTTGGGCCGCAACATGCCCATCAATATATCTAATCACACAAAAATGAGCGATTACCATATAGAATCCCTCAAACCCCTGCTTTCTGCGGACTCTTTTTATTATTCCTGCGACTTAACCGAGGCCGACTACATAGAAAAAATGACCAAACTCATCAAACTTGAAAAGACCGTGGATACCGATATCATAGCCCAGCTTTTAAAGAGCAGGGAAGAGCTCATGAGTACCGCCATCGGCAACGGCATCAGCATACCCCATCCGCGCGTGCCTTTGATGCTCGGCAGCGACAAGCCTTTGATCAACTTTTTCTTCCCTGTAAAGCCGCTTCAACTCAAATCGCTCGACGGAAAGCCCGTGCATACGATCATCCTTCTTATATCGCAGACCATAAAACAGCACTTGAGCCTGCTGGCGCATATCAGTTTCCTGCTTTCCAAAAAGGAGTTCCAGCAGGCCCTGGAAAAGCGGCTGCCATATGGTCAAATAACGGATCTTATAGGCACCATAGAAAACGGCAGAAATGTTTAGCTTGAGGGATATGTTTTTTATTTCCATGCTCATACAGGCCGCCTCAATACTCGCACCTGTTTTTATCGGCGGCCAGCGAAGGGCTTCCGCTCTGGCCCACATCACCCTTGTTGCCGGCCTCATCACCGGTTTTATATCCTCGTTCCTTGCCGTGTTTTTTCCCATGGCACACACTGTGGGAACGGGATTTTTCGGATTGCCGCCGGAGTATTTCAGGTTTGACCCGCTGGCTTTGTATTTCCTTTGCGTTGTCCAGGCTGTGGCCATACCCACCGCCGTATTCAGTTACTCGTACCTGGAGCATTATATCGGCGAAGGCAGGTCCGTGAAGAGCCTTTATGTTTTCTTTGCCGGCATGCTCATTGCCACCCAGATGGTCGTGACAATCAACCACGCCATTGTATTCCTGGTATTCTGGGAAGCCACATCCATGTCGGCTTACCTGGGTATGATATTTGAAAAGGAAAAGAAAGAGGTGCAGAAGGGGAGTTTTTATTATTTTGTAATGAACCATGTCGTGATATTTCTGCTTTACATATTTTTCTTCATCCTGCACCGGCAAACCGGCTCATGGCTTTTGAGCGATTTCCGAGTTGTCACCGGCAATTCGGGTTTGACCGCGCTTTTATTCCTGCTCGCGCTTGCTGCTTTCGGGATGAAAGCGGGCTTTATGCCGTTCCACTTTTGGCTGCCGCGGGCGCACCCAATCGCGCCATCGACGATAAGCGCTTTTCTTTCAGGCATCATAATCAAGCTCGGCATTTACGGGCTGTTCAGGGCCTTTCAGATACTCAGCCCCGCGCCTTTATGGATAGGGTGGCTCGTGCTGGTTGTATCCATGATAACGGCCATATTCGGAGTGTGGTACGCGCTGGCCCAGCATGACATAAAGAAGCTTCTCGCTTACCATTCGGTCGAGAATATAGGCATCATCGGCATCGGGATGGGCATAGGCTTCATAGGTTCGGCTTATGCCAATATACCCATGCAGATTCTCGGGTTTGGCGGGGCGCTCCTTCACGTTCTGAACCATGCGGTTTTCAAAAGCCTTTTATTTTTGGGCAGCGGCGTGATCAACAACAACCTCGGCACACGCAATATAGAGCTCATGGGCGGAATAGTGCACAAGGCCGGTTTTTTTGTTTTCCTTTTCCTCACAGGTTCTGTGGCCATATGCGGAATACCGCCGCTGAATGGTTTTGTATCTGAATTCATAATATTCAACAGTTTTTTCACGGCTGCGCGGGAGCTGAAGGAATATTACCCGCTTATGATGCTGGTCTCGGCAGTGGGCCTGGCTTTTGTCGGCGGGCTGGCAGTGGCTTGTTTTACCAAAATAAACGCCATAATGTTCCTGGGTACGCAGCGCGGCGAAACAAAACCTTTTCATGTCTCAGCCTATGATTATATATCGCTCGGCGTGCTGGCGCTTTTGTGCGTGGTCATCGGCTTCTGTCCGGTTCCATTCATCAATGCCGTGAATAATGTGGTATCGGGGATTGTGCCGCAGGGCGGGGCCGAACTCCTGAACATAAACTGGCTTTATATAACCGTCATCTTTACGTTATTCTCCGCGGTTGCTTTGGCAATGTACTTTATAAGCAAAGCCATGCGGAAAAAGTTCGGCTTCAGGGAGTCTGACGCCTGGTGTTGCGGCTATAACAGGCTGGGACCGCGCATGCAGTACACAGCCTCGTCTTTCGCGGACCAGATAAACGACATAGCGCGCGCCCCGCTGGGCTACCATAAAAAGGGCAGGGCGGGCGAGGGCATCTTTCCGCCTTCATCGGGTTTTGAAAGCCACTCAGCGGACCTTGTGGACAACAGGATAATAGTGCCCGGTTACAAAAAATTCATAAGCCTTATGTCCGCGATAAGGCTGCCGGGCAATACCGACATAAGGTATTATGTCGCGTATATACTCATCATGATAATCGTTTACTCGGTGGTGGGGTTCCTATGGCATTGATGAACATATTCGAGGGCCTGGCCTCGCTTTTCTTCGTGCTGCTGTTCGCGCCGCTTTTTGCCGGGCTGGTGAACAAACAGAAGGCCATGATGACAGGACGCGTGGGAGCGCCCGTTTGGCAGCCTTATTACGACCTTTTCAAACTGTTCCGCAAGGAAACCATAAGAGCAAAAAGCGCCTCCTTTATAAGCGGTCTCTCGCCCGCGATAAACTTTGCTGCAGTAATCATAGCGGCGTCAATGCTGCCGGTGTGCAACGCGCACCCGCTTATCAGTTTCAAAGGTGACATCATACTTTTCGCTTACATACTCGGTACGGCCAGGTTCTTCCAGATACTCGCGGCAATGGACATAGGCTCCTCATTCGAGGGGATGGGCGCGTCCAGGGAGGCTTCATTCGCGATATTTGTGGAGCCCATATTCTTTTTCACGCTTGGTTCGATCGCCTTTATAACCGGGTTCACCTCCATCAGCGACATTTACCGCTCCATCGCCATGGACAGGATGTCTTACACCGTTTTTATAGTGGTATGTTCCATATCTTTTTTCATACTCGCGGTGACAGAGTGCTCGCGAATGCCTGTGGACGACCCGAACACGCACCTGGAGCTGACCATGATACACGAGGTCATGATACTGGATAATTCCGGACAGGACCTGTTTTTTTACCAGTACTCGGGCAATATCAAGCTGCTTATATATATCGTGCTTGAGACGGCGTTTTATTACCCCCTCGGCGCGGGATTGACGGCGGTCGGGGTCACTATTTTCGCGCTGAACATATTATTTGTTTCCTTTGTGCTGGCCGGGGTGGAGACCGTGACCAGCCGTTTCAAACTGAAAGACATGCCGCATTACCTTTTATTCGCGGCCGCCATAGGCATATTAAATCTGCTGATATTTACCTTCAACAAGTGAGGGCCCTATAATGGAAAATGTGCTGAGCATCCTGTTCTGCCTGTCCCTGCTTTACCTGGCGCTTACATCCAGGGTCAAGCACTGCGTCAATGTGCTGCAGGCGCAGGGGATAATACTTGCTGTGATAAACACCTTGCCGCTTTTTCACCATTTCACTCTTGGGGAGATTATCCTTCCCGCGGCTTTGCTGGGGATAAAGGGCGTGCTCATACCGTTCTACATAAGGAAGATAATCACGGACCTGGATATTAAGGATCCTATAGAACCGACCATACAGCAGTTTACTTTCATCATGCTCGTTATAACCCTCATGTCCGCCGTATTTGTGGCCTCTGGCATACTGGCGAAAAGCACGGAAATAAACATAATACCTTTTGCCAGCGGCTTCTCGGCCATAATAACCGGCATACTTGTCATAATCTTCAGGAAAAAACTGTTGGTCCATGTCATGGGATTTTTAGCCATGGAAAACGGCATATTCCTTTTTGGCTCGGCGATCGCTTTCAAGCTGCCCGTCATAATAGAACTTGGCATGCTGCTGGATATATTTGTGGTGGTGTTCCTGATGGGTATCGCCCTGAATAAAATAAGCACGACCCTTTCGGGTTTTGAAGCCGCGCAGTTAAGGAGGCTTAAGGACTGATGGCGATAATCTTTTCACTTACTGGGCTAATACTTGCCTCGGGGGCGGCCTGCTGGTTCGTCAAAGACCTGAAAGCGCAGTATTTCATATCCCTGTTCGCGGCAGGGGCCCACTTGTTGTTTTCCTTCGCCCTTTTCACTGGCATTTGCGCGCCGCAGCTTGCTTTTTTGAGCCTGGACCCTTTAAGCCGGTTGTTCCTCATAGTGGTTTCAAACGTCTACTTTTGGGTTGTGCTGGTATCTTACCAGTATCTAAAGCAGTCAACGGCAAAAGGCTCCGGTAAGAAGTACTACTTCATATTCTTAAACGTATACCTACTGGCCAACAGCGCGGCCATACTTTCCAATAATTTCGCCATGTACTGGGTGGTCTCCGAAATGACGACGCTTTCCGTGGCGCCGCTCATATACTACCTGCGCGACGAGGAGTCGCTCGAAGCCATGTGGAAATACCTGTTCCTGGTATCTGTCGGCATAGCCGCCGTTTTCATAGGCATCATATTCCTGGCGCTCTCCGCGACGGGCACGGTTGTGGAAGGCAAGCAGCTTTTCTTCACGGATTTCATAAGGCACGCGGCGCTTTTAAACCCGGTGTGGCTCAAGGCGAGTTTCATATTTATTTTCGTGGGAATGAGCACGAAGATAGGCATAGCGCCCATGCATTCGGCCGACGTGGACGCCACAAGCACGTCGCCCGGACCGATCGCGGCCCTTATGTCCGGCTCATTGCGCGTTACCGCGCTTGTGGGATTGATGAGGATACTTCAGATAGTCAGGGGTACTTCGGTATATGAGTTCGCGCGGTTCATCATGATAATAGGGGGGCTGCTTTCCATATTTACGGCTTTTGTTTTTATATTCAGGGTGAGAAATTACAAGAGGCTGTTCGCTTACTCCAGTGTGGAACATCTGGGGCTGATTGTCCTGGGTGTGGCGACCGGCGGGCTGGCTTTTATAGGGGCCATGTACCACATAGTCTACAATTCGATCAATAAGGTTGTGATATTCTTTTGCGCCGGTTCCATAAACCAAAAATACGGTACGGTTGACTCGGAAAAGGTAAGCTCGCTGCTGGAAAACATGCCCTGGACAGGATGGATATTCATGTTCTCGTTCCTGGCAATCTCTGCTGTCCCGCCATTCGGCATATTTTTCAGCGAGCTTAAGGTTTTCGAGGGCATGCTTTTTTCCAACAGGCCCTGGGTGCTTTTTGCCGTGCTCTTCTTCATGCTTTTTATATTCATAAACATGGGCCGCGTGGTGCTCCAGATGCTCTATAAAAAGGACGAGAATTCAAAGGTGGTAAAAGAGAGGGAAAGGGTCAATATCACGCACGCAGTCTCGCTTATACTGCTTGTGATGCTCATCGCGCTGGCGCTGTTTACGCCAAACGTTTTAAAGTCCACCATTATTGATATCGCGAAAGACTTTGGTGCAGCCTCATGAACACATTACAAGTATCCAACGGACAGGCGTACCTGTTGAAAGATATACCCGTTGTTAAAAAGGACATTTTCTTCGGTGATATAATTGCCGGGCTGAATAAGGGTATGAAAATAAGCGCGCTTTTTCCGGCAGACAGGCGGGATAAGTCGGCCCTGATCTGCGTGCTCGCGGACCCGGCGTCGAGTTCATTCCGCCTTTCAAAGTGTGTTTTTGAAAGAGGCAAACTTTCATTTGAAAGCCTGGCAAACGCTTTCCCGCAGGCGGCCGGGCTGGAAAACGAGCTTGCCGAGGATAGCGGGTATGTGCCGCTTAACCACCCGTGGCCGCGGCCGGTAAGGAAACAAGATATAATGCCGGACGGCTCAACGTATAATTTTTATAAGCTCCTGGGCGACGAGGTGCACGAAGTAGCTGTCGGCCCCATACACGCAGGCGTCATAGAACCGGGGCATTTCAGGTTCCAGTGCCACGGCGAATATATATTCAACCTTGAAATAAGCCTTGGCTACCAGAAACGCGGGGTGGAAGAACTTATGATAAGTTCCGGGCCGGGCAGGAGGATCGTCCTGGCCGAATCAGCCGCGGGCGATACGGTTATGGGCCACGCGCTCGCGAACGCCGGGGTAGTGGAAGCTTTATCAGGCGCAAATGTCCCGTTACGCGCGCAGGTCATAAGGGCCATGGCCGAGGAACTTGAAAGGATAGCCATGCACTTAAGCGGCCTGGGAGGTGTGGCAAACGACATTGGTTTCGCCATAGCCGCGTCCTCGTACGGCAGGTTAAGGACGTTGATGATCAATTCGCTCGGCGCGCTCTCAGGCTCAAGGTTCGGCAGGGGCCTGACCGCGTACGGCGGTGTGAATTTTGATTTTGACCGGGATGTCATAAATATTATACTTGCAAACCTGGAAACCGTAAGCCGGGATGTCGCGGCCATAAACAAATGCCTGTTCTCATCCGGGGGCTCCATGCAGAGGTTTGAAAAAACAGGCATAGTGCCGAAGCACGCGGCCAGGGACCTTGCGTTTTCCGGGCTAACGGCGCGCGCATGCGGCATAGAAACGGACACCAGGATAGATTTCCCGTACGGCGCTTACAAATATTATCCGGTCTCGCTCATGACCATGCCCGAAGGCGATGTCTTTGCCAGGACAAAACTGCGCACACTGGAAATAGAGGAATCATTGCGTTTCCTTTTCGAACAGATAGAAACGGTGCCGGGTGGGGAATTAAAGTCAAAATGCGGCCCCATGGCCGGCAGCAGCGGAGTGGTCTCGGTTGTGGAAGGCTGGAGGGGAGAGATACTCCACATAGCCCTGACAGATGAAAAAGGCGAACTAAGCCAGTACAAGATAAAGGATCCGTCATTTAACAATTGGTACGCGCTGAGTATGGCGGTGAGGAACGCGGCGATCTCGGACTTCCCGCTGTGCAATAAAAGCTTTGACCTGTCGTATGCGGGGCATGATCTGTAGGAACTTAAGGCTGTTCGTGGGTTGTAATGTTCGAGATTTGAAAGTCGAGATTTGATCAGCAAGCTTGGAAGGTATTATAGAAGGGATGCCGGGCCGGTTTTTGTCCTTGTAGGGGCGGACTCACGCTACGCGTGACTTCGCTATGTGTCCGCCCGCTGAGGGCTTTTGATTTTGAACTGTCTTTGTTTGCAAAGTTGGATTTTTAAATTTGTAGAGAGGGGGCTTGCCCCCTCTCACAGCAGGATCTTAAGGATGTTGGTGGGTCGTAATGTTCGAGATTCGAAAGTCGAGAGTTGATCAGCACGCTTGGAAGGTATTATATTAGAACACTTGGAGGTTTTAGTTTGTCCATATTTGATTCAATTAAGCTTAGGATCCTACAGGGAGACCCGATCGTCCACGACGTCCGCGGCGCAAAACCGCCGGCGCGTTTCCGCGCTTTCCCCGAGGTGGACCCAAAGGCCTGCGCGCAGGGGTGCGACGCCTGCGTTAAGGTTTGCCCCACTAACGCTATTACCCTAAACCCGCTTAAAATAGACCTTGGCAAATGCGTTTTCTGCCCGGCATGCGAAATTGCGTGCCCAAAAAAAGCAATTCATTTTACGAATAATTACATAATGGCCTCCACGCGCAGGGAAGATCTGTTAGTCCCCGGCTTCGCGCAATCAATAACACCTGAAAAAGCCTCAGAAAAAATCCGTAATTATTTCGGCCGTTCCCTTAAGTTAAGGCAAGTCTCCGCAGGAGGCTGCAACGGCTGCGAACTGGAACTTAACGCCTTAAACAACGTAAACTTCGACATGGGCCGCTTCGGCATAGAATTCACCGCGAGCCCAAGGCACGCCGACGGCATAGTGATAACAGGCCCGATAACAAAGGCCATGAAAAACGCGCTTGATATCTGCTATGAAGCCGTTCCAAACCCGAAGATAGTTATCCTGACAGGAAGCTGCGCCATTTCGGGCGGAGTGTTCCAGGAGTCAAAGGAAACAGACAGGAAGTTCATGGAAGAGAACAAGGTTGACCTGTACGTCCCGGGCTGCCCGCCGCATCCGCTGACGTTTATTTGCGGGGTTTTGGATTTTCTGGGGAGAAAAGGATGATAGCGCGTATAATACTTTCCAAGCTTGGTTCACACGCCAAAGCTTCAGCGACGGCGTGCTGATCAAATCTCGACTTTCGAATCTCGAAGGTCACGAGTTGGCAAACAGCTTTAAATGTTCTGCGGGCGGTCTTTTAGTTGAGGGTGGCAAATCCGCATCTAGGCGCAGGCCGGTGGGTCGCAGGCCTGCGACTACACGAACAAACTTTTAATAAGCGTATTAGATTTCAATGTCTCGTTGACCCCGCGTCCCTTATTTTTTCTCCGCCGCCTTGACAAAACTTCCACCAAGTTGTATTATAACGTTCATGTACGATTGGTTTTTTTATTCCGCTCACATATATCAGACGAAGAAAGCAGACAAAAGCGATGGAACTCAAAATGAAAGATGTCATGGATATTTTTGAATTACCTGAGAAGGAAATAGTGCGGTTCATAAAATCCAAAGCCTTCCCTGTACACACAATCAACCATCAAAACCTGTTCAACAAGGAAGAGATCCAGGAATGGGCGATCAAAAACAACATAACCCTGTCCGAAAAACTCCTTTCTTTGGCCGGATCCGAGCTTCCTGTAAGCTTATCCGGGCTTATACAGAAGGGTGGGATCATTTACGGCGTGCGCGGTAAGGATTCCAGGGAACTTCTTACTGAGGCAGTCGGGCGGATGAACCTGCCTCCGGAACTCACCGTTGAGGACGTCCTGGCTTCGCTGATCGAGCGAGAGGAAATGATGCCGACCGGGGTGGGAAGGGGCATCGCCATACCGCACCCCCGCACCCCCATAATCGCCGATGTGGACCATGAATCCATCACCGTGTGCTCCGTGGCCGGTACCGTTGACTATCACTCAGTGGACGGCAGGAATGTCCATACTTTATTTATCATACTCAGCGCCAACGCGAAAAGGCACCTTGAAATATTGTCAAAACTCCTGTTCCTGTGCCAGCAGCCCAAATTTGTCAACATGCTCGCTTTTGGCACACCGTTTAAGGATGTTATGGATTATATTGTCTCCGCGGAGAAGAATATGCCGGTGCGCGGCAGATGAATATCTTCTTCCTCGGGGTGGTGGTCATCCTTGGGGGGGGAGCACTGTCGTTGTGTTTTTGTGAAAGGAATAAGGCTTCCGTTGTTATTATTTTTACCGCTTTAGGGGCGGGTTTGACCTCGTTTTTCTCGCTTAATATACTTGCCACGGGCATAGCCCGGGAATTGACCGTAAATTTCAGCGCGCCCATTGGCACGGCTGTTTTCAGGGCTGATGCCCTGTCGGCATTCTTCATCCTTATAATTTCTGTCATGGGGTTTCTTACAACCATCTACGCCAAGGGGTATATGTCCGCTTACCTCGGGCAGGGGCGCGCTTTTGGGGCCCACTTTCTTTTCCTTCCTATACTTATCCTTTCCATGATGATGGTGGCTGTATCTTCGCATGTCATAGTGTTCCTTATCATGTGGGAAATAATGTCGCTCTCGTCGTTTTTTCTTATGACTTTTGAGAACGAGAAAAAGGACGTGCTTGAGGCGGGGATATACTACATAACGGCCATGCACATATGCGTGGCTTTGCTGGTGGCTGGATTTTCCGTGCTTTCGCTTTTGTCCGGCAGCCTTGATTTTGCCTCCTTTAAACCCGCGCTTTCCGCGGCCAAACCGCTTGCGGCTATTGCCGTGTTCGCCGCGCTTTTTATCGGGTTCGCTATAAAGGCCGGGCTCATGCCTTTTCATACCTGGCTGCCTTTGGCGCACCCGGCAGCGCCGAGCCATGTTTCGGCCATTATGTCCGGGGTAATGATAAAGCTCGGGATTTACGGGATTTTGCGGCTCATTACTTTTTACACCTTCATAGACTCCCGCGTCTCTTTCGCGGTTTTGGCTTTCGGCCTTATTACCGGGCTGTTCGGCATATATTTTGCCATGGCCCAGCGGGATATAAAGCGGCTGCTGGCTTACAGCAGTATTGAGAATATAGGCATCATGACCACGGGCATCGGGCTGGGGCTTATAGGCTTGAGCTTCGGGAATAATTACATGGCTTATCTTGGTTTCGCGGGCGCGTTCCTGCACCTGCTTAACCACTCGATATTCAAGGAACTCATGTTCTTCGGCGCGGGGAGCGTGTACCTGAAAACCCACACCCGGGATATGGAGCATCTTGGAGGGCTCGCAAAGCAGATGCCTTATACAGCCGCATTTTTTTTCGTGGGTTCGGCCGCCATATCCGCGCTTCCGCCTTTGAACGGGTTTATAGGGGAGCTGGTGCTTTACCTTGCCATGTTCTCGGGCATTACCCTGAAATTCGTACCTGCCGTAATGTCTGGCGTTTTTTCCGTAGCTGTCTTAAGCTTTACAGGCGCCATGGCTGTTGTGGTTTTTACAAAGATGTACAGCACCGTGTTTTCCGGGACACCGAGGAACAACAGCATTACGATAAAGACGGGTGAGTATAAATTCATGACCTTTGCCATGGCCGCGGCCGTTTTGTTCTGCGTTGTTATCGGCGTATTACCGCAGTATTTTTTCCGCCTGGCGTCAATCCCAGCCTCTTTGATGATGGCGCTCTCTGCCGCGGCTGTGCCTGATACATCCGGGGTTGTGAACGCGCTTCAGATATTGTCGGTATTATTCATTTCCGCAGTCATTGCCGCGGCTGCGCTTTACCTTGTAAAAAAAGCCCTGTTAAAGGACAAAACCGCGAAAGCTTCCACCTGGGGCTGCGGCTATCAGGCGCCCTCAAGCAGGATACAGTACACCAGCTCGTCATTCGCGGCCACGTTCCTGAAACCCATAGGGCCGTTCATGCGTCTTGAAGAGGATACAGTGAACCCGGAAGGGTTGTTCCCGCGCAGAGCCTCATACGCGTCAAAATCCCGCGACTTGATAGCGGCATTCGCCATCAAGCCCGCCTTAAGGCTGATTGGTTTTTGCATGAGGGCTTTCTCGTGGATACAAAACGGGAACACACAGCAGTATATATTGTACGGGCTCGTATTCCTGATCATTTCGATAGTATGGGCAATGGGGGCGAAATGACAACCATAACAGCCAACATACTGTTCATCCTCATCATGCCGTTCCTTTTTATCGGTGTTATCAACCGCGTCAAGTCTTTTTGGGCCGGCAGGCAGGGGCCTTCCGTTATACAGCCTTTCTTTGATTTTTTCCGTCTCCTGAAAAAGGGCGTTGTGTTAAGCCGGGCAACCACCGCGCTTTTCTATTGGGCGCCCATTGCCGCGTTCATTGCTGTGCTGGCGGCCGCTTTTATCGCACCCATGGCAGGGGGCCGTTCCATACTTGCTTTTCAGGGCGACATGATAGTTTTCATATATTTGCTCGGGGCCGCCAAGTTTGTCAATATAGCCTCGGCAATGGAGACCGGGTCCAGTTTTGAGGGAATGGGGGCGGCGCGTGAGGCTGCTTTCACATCGCTCATCGAACCGGCATTCTTTATAATAATGGGGGCCTCTGCCGCAGCTTCCGGTGTGATGGATTTTTCCGGGATAAGGGCCATGGCCGCCAACCATGAGGCCTCCGGGGTGCTTGCCGCCGTATTGTGCGGCTCCGCGCTTTTTATTATGCTGCTCACCGAAGGCTCGCGCGTGCCGGTGGACGACCCGAACACCCACCTGGAGCTTACAATGATACACGAGGTCATGGTGCTTGACAATTCCGGGCCGGATCTGGCGCTCATAAATTATTCGTCAGCCCTGAAGATGTTCGTTATCGCGTCTGTCATGGCAAATTTTCTGATTCCGGCCGGATTAAATCCGGCTTTGGCCGGCGCCCTTTTTGCCGCTGTCATTCTGCTCTCGGCCGTCATAGCCGGGTGCGTCGAGTCCCTTATGGCGCGCCTGCGCATGTCCCACGTGCCGCAATTTGTATTTTTCACCGTTTCCATCGCCATAGTTGCTTTTTCCATCGTGCTCCTGAAGATGAGCGGGGGGCTGAAATGACGGAGGTTCTCATAGCCATATTCGGGATAACCATGCTTTATGTTTCATCCACATCCAGGGTGGAAGCATACATCAGAGTGCTCGCCGTGCAGGGCGTGATATTATTTCTGATGGTACTGCTCGACCACGCCCATCTGGAAGTTTTAAACCTCGTGTTCCTCGGCGCCGAGACGCTGCTTTTTAAGGCGATAATCATTCCGGTGTTCCTCATGTTCACCGTGAGGAAAAATAACATACAAAGGGAAGCGGAGCCTTTCATGCCGAGTTTTTACTCCGTACTTATCACCACAGCCATATTCGCCTTTGGTTTTCTCATAGCGTTCTGGGCGTCTTCGAACGCCTCCAATGTCAGGCCGCTGTATTTCGGCGTCTCAATCGCTACCATAATAACGGGGCTATTCATAATCATAAGCCGCAAGAAAATAATAACCCATGTCATGGGTTATATAATGATAGAGAACGGTATTTTCATGCTGGCCATGTCCGTGGTAGGCGAGATGCCAATGATAGTCAACCTCGGAGTGCTTCTGGATCTTTTCGCGGCCATATACCTGCTCGGTCTTTTTGTGACAAAAATAAACTCCACCTTTGACGAACTGCACATAGATTCGTTAACTAATCTGAGGGATTGAACCATGATACCCATAATACTTTTCCTCGCGCCGGCCCTGGCCATGGCGCTTTTTATATTCAGGTCAAAAAAGTTGAACGCCGTGGTTATTTGCCTTTACTCGTTCACTCACCTGGCGTGTTCGGTCACGCTGCTTGTGCACCCCGCGTCATATGGCCGGTATTTCCAGGTTGAGCCTTTAAACCTGTTTTTCCTTGTGGTGTTGAGCGTTGTGCTGGCCGGCATTTCCGTATACAATGCGGATTTTACCCTTAAATCCGCTGTCCCGGCCCGGAAATCCACTTATTATTCGGCTGCAGTATTGGTGTTCTCGGCCGCTATCAGCGGAGTTGTGCTCGGCGCGAATCTGGGCATGATGTGGGTCTGCCTGGAAACCACCACTATAACCGGCGCGTATCTCATCTATTATAAAACAGGGAAAGAGCCGCTTGAGGCGGCGTGGAAATACATGTTCATCTGCTCCATAGGCATCGCTTTCGCTTTTGTGGGATTGATATTCCTGTCGCTGGCTTTTACCGGCAGCCAGCCATCGTTGTTTTTTACGGACATAAACGCGCACGCCCCGGTATTCAATAAATTCTGGCTGAAAATGTCCTTTGTTTTCATGGCCATAGGTTTCGGCACAAAGGCGGGACTCGCGCCGGTACATACCTGGCTGCCCGATGCCTATTCCGAGGCGCCGTCGCCTGTATCGGCACTGCTCTCGGCCGCGCTTTTAAATTCGGAACTGCTGATAATAATCAGGATATTGAAGATAATGAAGATAGCCGATCTTGGCGGGTTTGCCTCGGCGTTCCTTATAACCATGGGAGTCCTGTCAGTTTTTGTGGCGGCAGTTTATATAATAAGGGTGGGCAATTATAAGAGGATGCTGGCGTATTCGTCCATAGAGAACATGGGGCTTATAACCATAAGCGCGGCAATAGGCGGCCCGGCCGCATTCGCCGCGGTGCTGCATATAGCCGCGCACGCTTTTTCAAAAGCGTCGCTTTTTATGACGTCGGGCAACATACTCAAAAGGTATTATACAAGGGAAATAAACGGCGTGACAGGCCTGCTCAAAGCCGACCCCAAGGCGGGATGGTCGTGGATAGCGGGTTTTATCCTGCTGTGCGGCATACCGCCGTCGCCGATATTTTTAAGCGAATTCATAATGATAAGGACCATGTTCGGGCGCGGAATGTGGTGGCTGGCAGTGCCGGTAATGCTTCTGGTCACGATAGTGATCTACGGCATGGCGTCAACGATGTTTAAAATGAGTTTCGGCAACCCGCAAAAGGGCATATCGCAGGAAAGGTTCAATATACTCAACTACGCGGGCCAGTTTGTTTTTATAGCGGTACTTTGTCTGCTGGGCATTTACATGCCGAAGGCGATAAGCGATTTGATAACCGCGGCGGCTTCGTTAATGTAGGAAATGTTTTACCTTCGTAATTTGTAGAGAGGGGGCTTGCCCCCTCTCACCGCCAGCTTTATATGCGGGCCCTGCGATTAAGGCCCGCTGGGAGAGGGGGACAAGCCCCCTCTCTACAGGTTTTTGTTTTTTTTGTTACATAGAACATATTTTGGTTAAGGAGCACTAATGGGCTTTAAGGTCATCAAAAACAACAGGACAGTCAAACTAAAAGACATGGCTGAAATGCCTTTGGATACTCTTCGGCATCGTATTATATCCTCATGCCTTAAAGGCCGGCGGCTTATCGGTTTTTTTGCCGGGCCTCACGAAAAACTTTACGTCATGCTCGCGGACGACGCGGGTTCCACCATACTTACGGCCTGCGCCCCGCTTAACTCTATAAAACACTACAGGTCGCTTACGCCTGACCTGCCGCAGGCTCATATGTTTGAGCGCGAATTTTACGAGGAAACCGGAATAGAGCCCATCGGCCATCCCTGGCTTAAAGGCGTGCGGTTCCCGGAAGACCGGCCTGACTTAAACTCAACTATGGAATCATACAAATTTTTCAAAATGGAAGGCGAGGAAGTGCATGAAGTCGCTGTCGGGCCCGTGCATGCCGGGATCATAGAACCCGGGCATTTCAGGTTCATGTGCCATGGCGAGCGTGTTTACCACCTGGAAATACAGCTTGGTTACCAGCACCGCGGAGTCGAAGGGCTTTTTGCAAAACACGGAAACAAACTCATGCCGCATCTTGCGGAGTCAATAACCGGCGATACGGTCATTGGCCACGCGCAGGCTTACTGCGGTGTTATAGAAGCCCTGTCAGGCACTTTAGTTACGCGGCGCGCGCACGCCATAAGGGGCGCGGCCCTGGAACTTGAGAGGGCGGCCATGCATACGGGCGATCTGTCGGCAATCTGCGGGGATGTGGCTTATCTGATCGGAAATTCAGTTTTTGGGGCCAACAGGACCACGATAATAAACACATCCATGCTCTTAACCGGCAGCAGGTTCGGCCGCGGGCTGCTTAAGCCCGGCGGGGTCGTGTCGGACATAAACGCGGAAACAGCCGCGAAGGTGAAGAAAAACATCTCGGCCGCGTATGAAAATATAAGGATAATGGCCCATGAAATGTTCTCTGCGTCGAGTGTGCTTTCCAGGATACAGCAGACAGGCGTCCTTCAAAAACAAACGGTCATGGAAGCCGGAGTGATCGGGTTTGCGGCGCGCGCGTCAGGAGTCGCGCTTGATTCGAGGGCCGACCACCCATATGGCATTTACAACTACATGCCCATACACAAGCACACCATGGACTCGGGCGACGTCTTTGCCAGGAGCTATTTGCGGTTCCTTGAAATACAGCAGTCGGTTGAACTGGTAAAAGAACTGATGGATAACCTGCCGCCGGGCGCCATTTGGAAAGAGCCTGCCGCACTTGAACCGGATTCATTTTCGGTTTCAATGGCCGAAGGCTGGCGGGGGGCGATAGTGCACGCGGCAATCACGGATAAAAAAGGGAGCATATGCAGGTATAAGATCAAGGATCCGTCGTTTAACAACTGGTACGGGCTCGCGCTGTCGCTGAGAAATGAAGGGATCTCGGATTTTCCGGTGATCAACAAGAGCTTCAACCTGTCGTACTGCGGGAACGATCTTTAGCGGGAATTCGGAGTTCGGAATTCGGAGTGCGGGTTTTGATTGAAAAGTTATGGGTTTCGTAGAGAGGCTGCTTGCTGCCTCTCTGACGCGGGCTTTACAAAACGCAGGACCATGCAAACGGTCGTTCCAAAGGCCGACGATGAGCGGCAGCAAGCAGCCGCTCTACGGGATGTTGTGGGGAACGAAGTGCTTTGAAATTGAATGAGGAGAACATATGTTTGACATTTTAAGGATCAGGTTACGGCAGGGGTACCAGGCCATACCTGACGTTAAGAAAGCCCAGATCATAACTCAGTTCCGCGGTTTGCCGGAGGTTTCGGTTGAACAGGTAAACGCTGATTTTACCGCGGATACGGTATGCCCGGTCAATGCCATTTCCAAGGCGCCGTTTTCCCTGGATATGGGAAAGTGCGTGTTTTGCGGTGACTGCGTAAGGGCGTGTAAAAATAATGAAATTAAATTCACCAATTACCACAAGACAGCCGTTGACTCCCCTGAAAAACTGGTTGTGACAAAGAATAAAGGAAAACAATTTCTTGAAAAAGAAGCAATTAAGTCACGTGCGGATATCAAAAAAATATTCGGAAGGTCCTTAAAACTGAGGCAGGTTTCAGCCGGCGGGTGCAATGGCTGCGAGCTTGAACTTGCTGCCTGCGGAAACGTGAATTTTGATATGGGAAGGTTTGGAATAGATTTTGCCGCGTCCCCAAGGCACGCTGACGGTATAGTAATAACAGGGCCGATAACACAAAATATGGCCCCGGCGCTGCTTGATACGTATGACGCAATACCTGATCCGAAAATAATAATACTCGCTGGTTCCTGCGCAATATCAGGCGGGGTTTTCGCGGATTCAAACGCCCTAAACAGGGAGTTCCTGAATAATCATAAGGTTGATTTGTACGTGCCGGGGTGCCCGATCCACCCTCTTACGTTTATAAATGGGGTGTTGTCGCTGATAGGGGTGTGATATAATACATTTCCGGCTGGGGAAAGCCTGCGGTTAAAGCGGAAAATAGCGGTCGTATTTTGTGTTTAATTCATAATATGAGGGCAAAATGAATAAATTATGGAAATCCGGGTTTGCAGGCTTGTTTTTTTTATGCTGTTTTTTCATTTATGCCGCACCCGCAAAAACTACCCCGGCTAAAAAACCCGTCAAATACTCCTGTGAAGAATACGCCGGCAGCCTGGTTAAGCTGGATACAAACGGAAAAATTCTTGTGCCGTGGCCGGACGGCAATCATACGGATATGATCTTTTCCGACGGCATTTTTATGTTGGATGACGACACCAGGATTATTGTTATCCTGTTAAAGAAAAGCCCGGAGGTAAATCAATTCGGGCACACCGCGTTTTTTAAGATATTTAATACCGTGGATAAAAGCTGGACAGACATAGGAACAGAGGCGCTTGATGAAAAACACTCAATTGTTCCGGTTAAGGCTGATTCCGCGGTATTTTCCTTCATAAAACTTCCCGATGCACTTCAGCCGGAGCAGCCGGTTGAAATGGCGTCCTATACGGTCAGTGACAAAAGCAGGACTTCCGTTTATTTGCAGGATCAAACCGCGATTAAAAGGCAGCTGTACTACGGGAAATACGAATTGTCGGGATTATCCACGGAACCAATCGTGAACAATTACAGTGAATTTATCAGCGCTCAGCGGCTGGAAAATGACGGGGAGCTGTATGACGGACTTGTTACGGTGCAAAGAAATACCAGGGTTAAGACGGAAGTTTTAAGGTTCGGGAATAATCCATGTTATTTGCGGCATTCAGGGAACATCACATTTGATTACAAGGACCGGAGGAATTTTTTATTCGGTTTTTATAATGTGCCGGCAAAAAACATGATATATTACATGGACGGCAATAATATGGTTTTCAGGCATTATGAAAATGGCGTGGGAGTTAAAGAATACCTGAACCTGACACGTTTAAGGGCCGTCAGCCAAACTATGTCGAAACTGCTTTTTATGGCTGAAGATGATTTTGGGGCAAGGATAATTGTCTTGCCGTTTGATATGAAAATGCTGTCCCAATAAGCGCTTTGGATTTGAAACCGTGTTACAAGGGATGATAACATGTGTTTTATGTGTTTTATGCAGTTTATTATTGACAAAATAGTTAGGCTGTGATTATATGTTAATTGCTTGGTAAATATAGACTATCAGGAGGTTTTCATATGCTTAAAAATGGCTTTGTTATTTTTATTATTATAATCATTATGTTCCTTGTTTCAGGATGCAAAGGCACAAGGACCGTTAAGGTCGTTGTTGCCAATGCAGGCGTCTGGTATGTAGAGATAAATGAAGACAGCGGAGTGATGACAAGGACCGGGTATTTCACTGAAACATATGACCTGGGAAATAGTTTATCCAACATTATTGTGGACGCGTGGAGGGTTACCACCAATGCCAATTATGTCTCGGATTCGCATGTCGCGCCCATGACCGTCTCGATAGTTGAGCAGTATGATAACGGCTTCCTTTATACCGCCACATCGGACATAAAGGCACAGATAGTGAATACGTATTATCAACCGCCATATTGCACTTTTGTTCCGGTAACTGCGGCGGATTCCGCAAATTACAGGAGTCCTTTAACGGGTAATCCGCTGGCGGTAGCTACTGTTACATATGATTTTACGCCGAAATAACAGGGCTTTATACCGGGTTTGCGGGTTTTATCCGCAGTGTTTAAATATCCGGATTGTTTTATTAAAATCACTGATTTTCAGGAGGATTTGAATGTTCAAACGCGCGGTTTGTTTTTCAATGATATTATGCATTGCGCTTGTATCCGTACCCACTTTAATGTTCGCCAAGTCGTATGCGTCTGACGTGGTAATTGATGAAGTAATACTTGAACCAAAGGACCCCATAGTTGCGACGGTTATCGCCATAGGCCCGGGGCTTTTGGCGCACGGATGGGGCCAGTTTTACAGCGAGAACTACAGGATGGGTTTGACGCTCCTCGGGCTCGAGCTCGCATCGATAGTGGTCATGGGTTATGGCGCCATACAGAACACATCGCCGGGTATGTTTGTGGGCGGAGGCGGGGACGTGGCGGACCAGCGGAAGATGGGTGGTAATAAATTTGCCGTAGGCGTACTGCTTTTCGCAGCCACCTGGTTTGCCGACATTGTGTTGGCGGGCCGTTCGGCAGAGGCTTATAACACCGAACACAATCTTGAATTTAAGGTCCAGGAGGAATCATTATTAAACGGAAATTCAGATAATACTTTCGCGGCTGTATATAATTACAGGTTTTAATTTTTAAAACCACACATATGGGCCGCTTATGTGCGGCCAAAACAGAAAATAAAGCGGGCCGGATTAATTTCTCCGGCCCGTACCATTGAAAGGACAAAAATATGATCAAAAGGACCCATTATTGCGGAGAAGTAACCGAAAGCCTGCTTGGCAGTGAAGTAGCCATAAACGGCTGGCTTGATACCAGGCGCGATCACGGAGGCGTGATATTCCTCGACATCCGCGATAAATACGGAAAAGTGCAGGTTGTGTTTGACCCGGAGATTAACAAGGAACTCCATGAAACAGCGCACAAACTGCGTTCGGAGTTTGTCCTTGGAATCAAGGGCAAGGTGAGGAACCGCCCCGAAGGCACAAAAAACACGAGGCTTAAGACCGGCATGATCGAGATTGTGGCCTCTCAGGTGGAGGTTTTTAACCAGGCGCTGCCGCTTCCTTTCCCCATAGATGAAAGCGCGGAAGTAAACGAGGATTTAAGGATGAAATACAGGTATTTGGACCTGCGCAGGCCGAAAATACTCAACAACATGATAATCAGGCATACCCTCACGAAACTGATAAGGAAATATCTGGATGAAAATAATTTTGTGGACGTGGAAACACCCGTGCTTTTCAAAAGCACGCCCGAGGGCGCGCGCGACTATCTTGTGCCGTCGCGGGTCAATCCGGGCATGTTTTTCGCGCTGCCGCAGTCGCCGCAGATGTTAAAACAGCTCCTGATGGTGGCCGGGCTGGACAGGTATTATCAGGTTGTAAAATGTTTCCGTGACGAGGACCTGCGCGCGGACAGGCAGCCGGAGTTTACGCAGATAGATATAGAGATGTCGTTTATAGATGAGGACGACATCATGGGTCATTCGGAGAATTTTATACGCAATGTTTTCGAGCACGTGCAGCAGGTGAAGCTGCCGAACCCGTTTCCGCGCATCACGTGGGAGCGCGCCATGGAAGAGTACGGCAATGACAAGCCGGATACGAGGTTTGCCATGAAGTTAAAGACAGTAAGCGAAGTATTTGACGGTTCGGATTTTAAAATATTCAGCGAAGCAGTAAAAACAGGCGGGGTTGTAAAAGCCATGAATTTCAAATCCTCCGCCGACAAGCTTTCACGCAAGGATATTGACGACCTGGTGGCCTTTGCCATAAGGCAGGGCGCGGGCGGCATGGCCTGGATAAGGTTCGCGGAAAAACCCGAGTCTCCCATAGTCAAGTTCATCAGTGAAGACCGGTTAAATAAGCTCAAAGAACTGATGAATGTGGAAAAAGGCGACATAGTGTTTTTTATGGCCGATAAAAAAGAAAAGGTGAACGACATCTTAAGCAGGGTAAGGCTCCACGTGGGGGAGAAGTACGCCATGTACGGTGAAAAGACCCTGGAGTTCCTCTGGGTGGTTGATTTTCCGCTGGTTTCTTACAGCGCGGAAGAAAAAAGATATGAAGCAAACCACCACCCTTTCACTGCTCCCAAAGAAGCGGATATACCCATGCTTGATACGGACCCGTTGAAGGTAAAAGCAAGAGCGTATGACCTGGTTTTGAACGGCACCGAGATAGGCGGAGGTTCCATCAGGATACACGACTCCGCGCTTCAGAAGAAGATGTTTAACCTGATGAACATAGACGACGCATCTGCTGATATGAAATTTGGATTCCTCCTGGAGGCGTTAAAATACGGGGCGCCCCCACACGGAGGCATAGCTTTTGGGCTGGACAGAATGGCCATGATTATCACGGGCAGCCAGTCGATCAGGGACGTCATAGCTTTCCCCAAGACTTCCAAGGCTCAGTGCCTGCTCTCAAACGCGCCGTCGGAAGTTGAATTAAGGCAGTTAAAAGAGTTGAGCATAAAAGTAGACATACAATAAGATCAAAGGCTTCAGAGAGTGGAAAGTAGAAGGGCAGGCTCCTGAACCATTTGATGAAGCCCGGTTTTTTGTAGGGGCCGAATATTATTCGGCCCACAACGATGGCTTTTATGGGCTTTCCGACAGTCTCATTTGGATACTGTCCGAAAAGCCTGCCATGTACCTGAACTACTGCGAATGGTACATGGCCTTTATGATAGGTCGTGTCCGGTACGAACTTTAATTTATCTATGGATTTTGCGCTTATATTATATAGGGGAATCGCGCAAAGGCCATAGATAAATTAAAGTTCGTACCGGACACGATAAAGAATTTCATGGTTTTATAGGGTTTTCGGATAGTATCATTTGGATACTGTCGGAAAGCCCGCAAGGGGCGGGCAGCATGATATGCTGCCCCTACAAATGCAGACAGATAAGCCGTAAAACCAGCAGGGAGTATATATGAAACGGACCACCATCAAGGACATTGCCCGGATCGTCGGCGTAACCCATGTGACTGTATCCAAAGTTATCAATAACAAGGGAAGGATAAGCCAGGAAACCAGGAAAAAGGTACTGGCCGCTATCAAGCGTTTTGAGTACTACCCCAATTACGCGGCAAGGAGCCTTGTAAAAGGCAAAACAAACAATATCGCCGTGGTTGAACCAGGATTTTCCGCAGGTTTTCCCAACATTATTATAAGCGGCATACAGGATGCGCATGTGCTCACCGGTTATGATCTTAACCTTTATACATCAAGCGGGACAAGCGCGGGCGCCGTACATATATTAAAAAGGATCGTTTTTGAAAAAAGGGCAGATGTTGTTATTGTAGTATCGATGGGCATGGACGAAGAAATCTTCCTTGAATACAAAAAAGCGGGCATACCTGTCATCCTGATTGAAACCGAGACAAAGGGAGCAAGTTCAATACTCGCTGATAATGAGGCAGGCGCATACCGGGCAACCGGATACCTTATTAAAAAGGGAAGACGAAGGATAGGGATAGTCGCGGGAGACCTAAAATACAGCAGGCCGCAGACCGAAAGGTACGCTGGTTTTATGCGCGCGATGCATGAAACCGGAATTGTCCCTCCAAAAAATCTCATAGCCACAACCAGCCATTACTCATACGCTGACGGGCGGCAGGCGTTCAAGTCGCTCGCGGAAAAAGGCGCAGACGCCATATTCAGCATATCCGGGGACCTTGTGGCTTATGGAATGCTCGCTGAGGCTGGAAAACAGGGCATGCGGGTTCCGGACGATATTTCAATAATAGGGTTTGATGATGATTTATTATCGACAAATATTGACCTGACCACGGTAAAGCAGCCTATTTATGAAATGGGTAAAAAAGCTTTTGAACTTGCTGTTTTAGCCGCCGAAGGAAAGCTGATAGAACCCCAAATAATCGTATTTGAAACGGAATTAAAATACAGGGGAACCGCCTGATTATCCCGGCGGTCTTATAAAAAATATTTTTATTATTTAAAGAGTATTGTTTCCGGATAATTTATTTGACTAATTTATAAATGTTGTGTATGTTAATATTTAGATATGGCGGGTGTTTTTTTTATTTTGCCAGGGTACACGATAACCTGTTGACGGGTTTTCCCGGCGTTTGCGGTAAAACGGGCGGAAAGGTCTTGTAATGGATATTTAGGCAGGTACCATGGTGTTATTATATTGCAACTGGAGGAGGGTTAAATGAAAAAGATAACGATAAAGGATGTTGCGGAGGCTGCAGGGGTTTCATACGTCACTGTTTCAAACGTTATTAACGGCAAGGGCCGTATGACCGATAAAACAAGGGATAAAGTCCGGGCATGCATCCAAAAAATGAATTTTCACCTTGACGATAGCGCCAGGACCCTTGCCAGCGGAAAATCAAATACAATAGTTTTTATAAGCTCATACCTTACTTCCCCTTTTGTGACCGGGATACTTGAGGGGGTGGAGCGGCAGCTTTTTGACACCGGAAATTCGGAACTTACGCTCACGCACAACTCCACAAAAGGCTCGAATGCAACAAAGCAAAAACTGATAAATGACATGATATACGGCAAAAAGGCCGATGCCGTAATAATGCTGACAATTAAACCGGATGACTCCCAGATAAATGAATTTAAAAAAGCAGGTATCCCGCTTGTCCTCATAGAAAGCAGCTATGTGTTAGGGGCAAATACCATCAGGCTCGATAATTACAAAGGCGGTTATGTCGCCGTTGATTATCTTCTGAAAAAGGGAAAAAGGAAGATAGCTGTAATTTGCGGTCCTTTTGGCCCGTCAGCGGAAGGCGAGCCTGAAAGTTCGAGCGTGACCGAAAGATATAAGGGTTATAAGGCCGCTTTGAAGGATAACGGCGTTGAATTTGACAAGAGCCTGACATATAATATAAAATACTATATCCAGGAAGAAGGCGTAAAATTACTGGATACAATGCTGGGGGAGCATAAGGATATAGACGCCATATTCTGCGCGGCAGGCGACATGGTAGCGCTTGGGATAATTTACAGGGCAAAACAGCTTGGGAAAAGGATACCGCAGGATATAAGCATTGTGGGATATGACGACATAACGATAGCCGGCTTTTTGAACCCCCCGCTTACCACCATCAGGCAGCCGCTGGACACAATGGGAAGAAAAGCGTTTGACCTTGCCATGGATATGCTCAAGGGAAAAACAAAAGGGGCGCATGAGATCCTTATCATGCCGGAACTTGTAATAAGGGAATCTGCGTGAAATAATCCGGCCTAGCGGGAGATATCCTCCCAACATGTCCGGCCCAAATAAACCATATTGATTTTGATACTGAAGTTGTTTAGAATAAACCATGAGGGTTAACCTCTTAATATTATTACCGCAGGAGGTTAAATGAAGAAGATAACTATCAAGGATGTGGCAAAAGCCGCGGGTGTTTCTTACGCAACGGTTTCAAACGTAATTAATGGAAAAGGGCAAATGACGGGGAAGACGCGGGAAAAAGTCCGGTCCCATATTCAAAGGATGAATTTTCACCCTGACGGGAGCGCCAGGGCCCTTGTCAGCGGAAAATCAAATACTGTTGCCTTCATAAGCAAATACCCCACGTCCCCCTTTGTTACCGGGATATTCGCGGGAGTGGAGAGCGAGCTTTATGACACGGGAAATTCCCACCTCACCTTAAATCACATTTCAACTAAAAACTCGCGGACAATAAAACAAAAGCTCATCAACGACCTTCTTTACGGCAAAAGGGCAGATGCCCTGATAATTCTTACGATAAAACCGGATGACTCCCAGATAAAGGAATTCAAAAAAGCCGGAATACCCATTGTCATGATAGAAAATAAAGCCGTGGCCGGGACCAATTCCGTAAGGATCGACAATTTTAAGGGTGCTTATAATGCCGTCGAGTACCTGCTGAAAAAAGGGAAAAAGAACATAAGCATAATTACCGGGCCGACCGGACTGTCCGAGGGCGGTGAGGACGAAAGCCCGAGCTTGGGCGAAAGGCTCAGCGGCTACACGGAGGCACTGCGTTATAACGGCGTAGAATTCGACAGGAGCAGGGTATACAGCGCAAAACATTATACCCAGGAGGAAGGCGTAAAAATGTTTGACGCAATTTTGCGGGAAAAACCCGATACCGACGCGATATTCTGCGCGGCAGGTGACATGGCGTCGCTCGGGATAATTCACAGGGCAAAACAAATCGGGGTAAGGATACCGCAGGACATCGCATTGATAGGATATGACGACATACAGATATCCGCTTTTATAACCCCCGCGCTCACAACCGTGAGGCAGCCGCTGGACACAATGGGAAGAAAAGCGTTTGACCTTGCCATGGATATGCTCAAGGGAAAAACAAAAGGGGCGCATGAGATCCTTATCATGCCGGAACTTGTAATAAGGGAATCTGCGTGAAATAATCCGGCATAAATGCGTATAACCCATGATTAAGCGATTAATTATTATTTTTCATGACAGACTGATAATTTAAAATAATGAGTTATTTTTTACATGCAAAAGCCGGAAAAAAATCCAACTAAACGGAATTATCAGCCTTATATATATTCAAAAATCATTAAAAATTCAATAATTACGCGCCTAATTGAAACGTAAAAATAACTTTTTATCGTTTTTACGGCATATTATAGCCATGACTGCATATCAAAATAAGAAAACAATGTGGATAAGTCAATTGCGCATGTCATAAAAGCATAAAAATCTAAAAAGTTCCTGTAATTAAGCGATTAATTGGAATAATCACTATCCATTTGACATTGTCATATTCGGGAAGTATATTTACTATCGTGAAACAATATTGATTAGTATATTTGTTTTGAACCGGCTGTATTATTTAAACGATTTAAAAATGGAGAAAGCAATGCCAAAACGAAACTGCAAGGGTCATAGCAGTATTGTAAATATTATCATACCGTTATTTTTATTGATTATAATCATGCCTTCATTTCTCAGCGCGGCCTACACCTGGAAAAATGTAGTGTTCCCGGCAGGCGGTTTCGTCGCCGGCGTGGAATACAGCCGCGCTGCTTCAGGATTAATTTATGCGCGCACCGATATGGGCGGGCTCTACCGCTGGGACAACACCAACAGTGTCTGGGTGCCGCTAACCGACTTCCTCAGCGACTGGAACTTATACGGCGGGGAAAGCATAGCGCCTGACCCAAAAGATCCCAATGTGGTATACGCTGCGATCGGCCAGACCTACAACAACTCCAACGGATTCATCCTTGCTTCAACGAATCAGGGCAACAGCTGGACCCAGTACAATATCGGCGTCATCATAGGCGGCAACGCAGACGGCCGCAACGCCGGGGAGCGGCTGGCCGTGGACCCAAACCTCACCAGCAAACTTTATTTTGGTTCGCGCTCCGGCGGATTATGGGTAAGCAATAATTCGGCTGCTACCTGGGCCAAAGTGGCAAGCTTTCCCGTGAACGGCGACGCGGTCTATGGGTTGAGTTTCGTTATCTTCGACCCGAACGGCACCGTGGGCACTGCGTCGCAGACAATTTATGTCGGAGTAGAGGCAATGTCATCGGGGAACAGCAATATCTATCGTTCCACCAACGGCGGCAGCACGTGGGCCATTATTCCGGGTGGCCCGGCAAATATGGTTCCTCCGCGCGCTTCTCTCGGCGCAGACGGGAATTTATGGATAAATTACGACAGCGGAGGCTACGGACCCAACGGTATTTCCGGCGGGCAGGTCTGGAAGCTGAATACCACTACCCTGGCCTGGACGCATGTTACGCTGACCGGCCCGACGGGCGGAGGTTTCGGCGGGATATGTGTGGACGCACAGAACCCCCAGCATGTAGTGGTTACAACCCTGGATTGGTGGAACCCGGATAAAATTTACTCAACCATCAACGGCGGAACAAGCTGGACATTGGTAAGTAATAACGGCGGAGCGAATCAGGCCACCTATAACGATAATGGTGTCAAGTACATATACTGGTGTGGGAACGCCAACTCGGGCGGCGGCGGGTGGATGGGGGACGTGGAGATAGACCCTTTCAATTCCAATAAAGCGATTTATACGACAGGGCAGGGTGTCTACAGCAGCGCCAACATCTTAAGCACTCCGACTTCAGCCGTCATATGGGCCTTCACTGACTACGGCCTGGAGGAAACTGCGGTCCTTGATATGACAGCCTCTGTAGCGGGCGGTGTTTTATTCAGCGCAGTGGGTGATATAGCCGGCATGAGGCACCCTGATATAACCCTTCCTTCGCCCAGCGGGATGTATTGCAACCCATTTTGGAGTTCTACAAGCGGCATTGATTTCGCCCAGCTCAACACAAATATCGTCGTACGGGCGGGCAACGCTACCCCTTATGGTGCTTATTCAACAAACAACGGCGTGAGCTGGACCGGTTTTTCCAGTGTGCCGGCCGGAACCAATTCCCAGATAGCGGTTTCAGCTAATGGGACCAACATTCTCTGGGGGCCTTCCAACGCAGCAGCGTCCTATTCCATTAATAACGGTTCGAGCTGGACAAGTGCAACCGGCCTGCCCAGCGGCGCAAAGATAGCATCCGACAGGGCAAATAACAACATTTTTTACGGCGTTTCCGGGACCACGCTTTACGTGAGCACAAACGGCGGGGCCAGTTTCTCCACGGCCGGGACATACTCAGGCGCGGCAAGCCGGCCGCGTGCGGTTTTTGGGATTGCCGGGGAAGTCTGGGTCCCGACCGGAACCGGCCTTTACCTTTTCACCAATGTGGGCCTTGGAGCGGTCACCACCACCCATATCGCCAACATATCCAAGGCTACCGCGATTGGGTTTGGCAAGGCGGCATCCGGTCAGACTCATCCAGCGCTTTACCTTATAGGAAACGTGGGCAATATTGCGTTGCCCTACGGCTTATTCAGGTGCGACGACGGCGCGGGAACCACATGGACCCGCATTAACGACGCCAACCACCAATTCGGAGGGCCGTCTTATGCGAGCGGTGATGAACTGGTTTACGGCCGCATGTATATCGGCACCAATGGCCGCGGTATCCTCTACGGGGATATTGCCGTGGCAGGAACCAGCACGACTACCCCTATTCCGACTTTCACCCGGACCCCAACCTGGACCTCCACTATTACAAATACACGGACAATTACATTTACAGGGACTGCGAGTCCGACATTTACATTGACAAGGACAAATACTGCCGTAAATACGCTGACCAGTACACCTGTAAGCACTTTGACAAGTTCAGCCGTGGCCACAGCGACATTTACCGCGATAAGTACAAATACGCCGGTTACCTCCCCCACAAATACTGTTCAAGGGACAATAACCAATACACCGGTAAATACTTTTACATATACGGCAACAAGCATGGCAACAGTATCTTCCACGTATACTCAAACACGGACCAGTACTCCTGTTAACACGCGGACAGCTTCACCTTCTCCTCTGGGTACGAACACAACGGTTCCCACTTCCACAAATACATTAATTACCACATCCACGGATACACCGTTGGGAACGCCGGTAAATACTTCTTCAGCAACTGCAACAAAGACACCGCTTAATACAGCGACAAATACGCAGGTAAATACTTCCGTCAACACGGCGACAACAACGCCCACAAGAACATTTACGGTTACATCTTCAAACACGGCTACGCTGACCAGAACAGCCGCCCCAACCGGCACAAGTACGGTAACTTTGACATTTACGGGCACTCTCACGAGAACCCCGGCTGATACGCCGTCTTATACCGCCACTTTGACGCCTACGAGAGCTGCCACGCCGGATAATTTTGAGATAAAAGACCCGTTGGTTTATCCAAACCCATACAACGTATCGCAAAATATATATTTTGGTTTTACCATATCCCAGGATTGCAGTGATGTTTACATCAAAATTTATACAATTTCTTTCAGGCTGATATTAAAAGAGACACTTGGTTTAAGCTATGCTGGAAGGGTTGCAAAGCCGGTGCCCCAGTATTGCTTCGCCCGGCTCGCAAACGGAACCTATTATTACGTCATAACCGCAAAGAACGGTTCGGGAAAAACAGTCTCTTCTAAAATCAGTGAATTAATCATCTTAAGATGAAAAAACACTTTAAATCAGGAATTAATTTCTCTTTAACTAAAATTGCCCTGCCATAAATGCATTATAACCCTTAGTTAAGCGATTAATTATTATTTTTAAGGGGCGGTCTGATGATTTAAAAAAATATGAGTTTTTTTACCGGTAAAAGCCGAAAAATAAAATCCTACTAAATCGATAGTGAATTTTACATACATGTAAAAACCATTAAAAAGACAATGATTTAACGTGCAATTGAAGCGTTTAGACAGGTTTTTATCATTTTTTCAGAAAGTTTTGGACATGCCTAAAAATAAAAACAGAAAAAAATGTGGATAATGCCTGTTTTGTAGGTTTTAAGAGGGCGGAAACCTGAAAAATGCCTGTAATTAAACGGTTAATTGGGATTATTGCTTTCTGATTGACTTTGCTATGTTTAGGAAGTATATTTAGCAACATGGAACAAAGGTAAGGAACACCGGGTACACATGAACCTGATATGCCGGCATCAAGTACAGGGTTTTAGAAATGCTAACATATGGGCTCTTAAGCACATGGAACAAGAAATGTGCTGGAGCGGGGAGGCAGATGTATGACAGGTATTAGCAGGCTGTATAATTTAAAAGCAAATCAGGCGGGATTAATCAATAATAAGACCAAAACAGTTTTCTTCATGTCCGTTATTTTCATGTTATTTACCGTAAGCGGGTTTGGCTGGGTGAATCCCGGTTTTGAAACCGGGTTAATAGGGCCATGGACAACCCAGACAAATGTCGGAACAAAAATGATACAGTTACCCAGGGTGACGGTCGTAAATAATACTGCTCCGGCCCCTCATACAGTGGGGACATTAAATTCGGCAGGGTTAAGTCGAGTACATAGCGGAACTTACGCCGTGGAGCTTTTTTCCGGGCGCGGCGATACTGTAGGGCACGAGGATTGGGCACAGGTGAAGCAAACTGATACCGTGCCTACGAACGGGAATTACTGCCTGTCATTCTGGTTCGCTGCTGTTTTATCAGGAAAACACTATCTCACGCACGGCGCGCCTGGGGATGACGCGTTTATACTTGCTGAAGTTCTTAATGCCGCAGGAGGTGTTATTGCAAGCCAGAGTTTCAATTATTACACGATGTTTAATCAGATGGTAGACGACGGCGCTGACCCGTGTGGCGGTCCTGATCCCGTGGATTGCAGCAACGGCTCCACAGACGCATGGGCGCACCTTGCGTGGACCCAGTTTTATATAAATCTTTCCGCGTATGCAGGGACCCCCGTTACTGTCCGTTTTACTGCTTATGGATGCGACCAGGGCGGACACAATAGCTATGGTTATCTTGATGATGTCAGCTGGCTTCCATGCCCGCCTACGAGCTTGACACTGAAAAAAGCAAATAATCCCGTGCAATCAGTGGTGGTTCATAAGAACGGAACCATCACATATACGCTTACATACGCCAATACAGGATTGACTGGCGTGCTTGGCGTAAAAATATGCGACGGCGCGCCGGCAGGAACCACTATAGTAAATAATTCGGCTAAAAGCGTCCCTTTCTATTCTCTGGTGGATATAAGCGGGGGCACAATATGCTGGGATATGGGCTACCTGCCTCCCGGCGCAACCGGGACACTGTCTTTTGATGTCAAGGTAAATTCGTCCTGCGTTTCATTATCAAATACTGCGTATGAAACGGACCTTGAGACAGCCGGGCTTATTTCAAATACTGTATTTAACATTGTAGACGGGTGTCCTCCCACTGCAACCCCTACAAAAACATTGACACGTACTTTAACCCCGACTTTTACCAGGACTTACACGCCAACTGTTACCGTGACTATTACTGTGACAAAAACACCCACTGTAACCGTGACAATAAGCAAAACATTCACGCCGACCGTTACGGTCACGCCGACCTTCACTTTTACGCGCACATTTACGCCTACGTTTACAGATACGCCGACATTTACGCCCACGCCGACTTTCACTTATACGCGCACATTTACTCCTACATTTACGGCAACGCCGACTTTCACTTTCACGCGCACATTTACGCCTACGTTTACAGACACGCCTACGTTTACGGCAACTCCGACTTTTACCGATACACGCACATTTACGCCTACGTTTACAGACACGCCTACGTTTACGGCAACTCCGACTTTTACCGATACACGCACGTTCACTCCCACGTTTACAGCGACGCCGACTTTCACAGATACACGCACATTCACGCCCACGTTTACCGCAACTCCCACGTTTACGGCGACGCCGACTTTTACGGATACCCGGACCGTCACTGATACGCCCACATTTACCGAGACTGACACTCCCACATTTACGAGTACCGCGACAAAAACATATACTCCTACATATACAGCCACCCCTACTTTTACAGAAACCTGTACGACCACGATAACACCTACTATCACAAATACGCCGATAAAACCCGAATACATGATAACAATAAGGGTTTACAATTCAGCGGGTGAAGTTGTGCGCACCTTAATTGTTGCAGGCACGTATAATGCGATGGCAAATGTTGTGACCGATATTAACGGCAACCAGTCAGCTACAACCCTCGGTTACGGCGATTTGATGAATATAACAATACCCGGAGTGGAGCTTGACGGTTCAGCTTTAAGCGTCACATGGGACTCAAAGACAGACGGCGGGCAGTTAGCCGCGTCAGGCGCGTATACAATCAGGGTTGACCAGATTGACACATACAACCGCGACACAGCTGTGATAATACCCGTGACAGTTATCAGGAACGAAACATACGTGCAGCTGAATATATATAACAGCGCCGGAGAACTTGTGAGGTCAATAATTGATTATAATTTTGTATTCCCGCCGGGTTCCGTGCCCGGGCCCGCCACAGGAGATCGGAAGAGCACACGTCTGAACTCCAGTCACGCCAATATCTC